>Ga0206934_1008_pt1 | contig 71681 bp, 67 predicted proteins | sample Alteio_BWOrgHeat_16_FD_152932 | JGI IMG/M metagenome (GOLD analysis project Ga0206934, IMG submission 152932) | Enriched cells from forest soil in Barre Woods Harvard Forest LTER site, Petersham, Massachusetts, United States -... | ecosystem: Environmental > Terrestrial > Soil > Temperate forest >...
TAGTTTCTTACGTTGGTAAAGTAATATGGAGCCTTGGTAAAGTAGTTTCTTGCGTTGATAAAGTAAATTAGAGCGTTGGTAAAGTAATTTCTTGCGTTGATAAAGTAAATTGGAGCTTTGGTAAAGTAGTTTCTTGCGTTGGTAAAGTAATATGGAGCCTTGATAAAGTAGTTTCTTGCATTGGTAAAGTAAATTGGAGCTTTGGTAAAGTAAATTGACGCATCTGTAAGGATATTTGGAGGGTATAGAAAGTTAAAACTCGCGGCCGTAAAATAATTTGGCGCCTTGGTAAAGTAACTTGGAGCGATTGGAAAATAGTTTTGAGCGTTGGTAAAGTAATTTGGAGCGTATAGAACGTCAGTAGCGGCCAGTTTGCGACTAGAACTTCCAAATTGAAGCATCGCAAGCCCATCAAATGGTCACCACTTAACAACCATCTACTAACAACCAACAACCATTAACTTTTAACTATTTTTGCGCCTCGAATTTTTTAATAATGACTTTAGAACAGGAAATAGCCAAGCGCAGGACTTTTGGGATCATCTCTCACCCCGATGCGGGCAAGACTACACTCACCGAGAAACTGCTGCTCTTTGGCGGTGCTATACAGAAAGCAGGGGCTGTGAAAAGCTCCAAGATCAAAGACCACGCCCGTAGCGACTGGATGGAGATAGAAAAGCAACGCGGTATATCCGTAGCCACTTCGGTGATGGGCTTCAACTACAAAGACATAAAGATCAACCTACTTGATACTCCCGGTCACCAGGACTTTGCCGAAGACACCTACCGCACACTTACCGCGGTAGACAGCGTAATTATGGTGGTGGATTGTGTTAAGGGCGTGGAGATGCAAACCGAAAAACTGATGGAAGTATGCCGCATGCGCAATACACCAGTTCTGTGTTTCATCAACAAACTTGACCGCGAAGGACAAGATCCTTTTGATCTGCTCGATGAGATTGAAGCCAAGCTGAAGATAAAAGTACATCCGTTGAGCTGGCCTATCAGCATGGGTAAGACGTTCAAAGGCGTGTACAGCCTGTATGAAAAAAGCTTGAAGCTTTTTACTCCGAGCAAGACCACCATAGAAGAGGCAATTGAAATCTCAGATATCAACTCTCCCGAACTTGATAAATACATAGGTGAAAATTATGCCATCAAACTGCGCGAAGATGTGGAGCTATTGAATGGCGTTTATCCTGAACTGGATGTACAAGACTACCTCGACGGAAAAGTTGCTCCGGTATTCTTTGGTAGTGCCGTAAACAACTTTGGTGTAAAAGAATTGCTCGACACATTTATAAGACTCGCGCCACCACCATTGGTACGCGAGACTACTGTGCGCGAAGTAAAACCAGACGAACAGAAATTTACTGGCTTCATTTTTAAGATTCACGCCAATATGGACCCGAAGCACAGAAACCGGATTGCGTTTTTGCGCGTGTGCTCGGGAAAGTTTGAGCGCGGAAGTAACTACCTCCACGTACGCAATGATAAATCCATTCGCTTTTCAAATGCCACTGCATTTATGGCGCAAGATCGCGAAACCGTAGATGAAGCATGGCCCGGTGATATTGTCGGTTTGTTTGATACAGGGAATTTAAAAATCGGTGACACACTCACAGAAGGAGAGAAGATGGTGTACACGGGCATCCCGAGTTTCTCTCCCGAGATATTTAAAGAAGTGATCAACAAAGACGCAATGAAGACCAAGCAGTTGGAGAAAGGTCTTTTGCAGTTGATGGAAGAAGGCGTAGCCCAGATGTTCACCTACGAACTCGGAAAGAGAAAAGTAGTGGGCACGGTGGGCGCGCTGCAGTTTGAGGTAATTCAATTTCGGTTAAAGAACGAATACAGCGCTACCGCGGAGTTTGCTCCTCAGAATATTTATAAAGCTTGCTGGATCAGCAGCATAGATGAAAAGAAGTTGCAGGAATTTATCGCCTCCAAGCAGCGTCACATCGCGCTGGATAAGGATGGCAAGCTAGTGTTCATGGCCGAATCAAAGGCATGGCTGCAGATGGTGCAGGATAATTTCCCTGAGATCAATTTCCATTTTACAAGCGAGTTTAAGGATTGAGGTAGAATTTTAAAAAGTGTTAACTTTGATCATGGACTACAAAGAATATATTGAGATCAACCCCAATATCCGATTTGGTAAACCTTGCATTAAAGGAACAAGGATTTCTGTATACGATGTGTTGAGTTGGCTTGCGTCTGGCATGTCCTTCGAAGATATTCTGAGTGACTTTCCACAGCTTACTAAAGATCAAATCCTTGCCTGCCTTGGCTATTCAGCCGATAAAGAGAGAAAGGCAACAGTAGTAATATGAAGCTATTGCTTGATGAAAATATCTCTTTTCGTGTAGTAAAATCTATAGAAACTTATTTTCCTGAAAGCGCTCATGTTATAAGTGTGAGTGAGAAACTCAGGAAGGATCAACAAATATTCGAATATGCTGCTGCAAATGGGTTTATAATTGTAACCTTTGATGAAGATTTTTATCAGATACAGTTTCTAAAGGGATTTCCACCTAAAATAATCTGGCTTCGATTTGGAAACTCCAGCAATCTGAAAGTAACAAACAAGCTTCTGAGCAGGCGGCAGACAATTGCTTCATTTCTTGCTAATCCTGAATCAGGGCTTTTGGAGATTTATTAATGGGGAATTTTGCACCCATATCCTCTCTGATCCTTTTCGAAGACAATCACCTTCTGGCAATCAACAAATCTTCTGGCGAACTAGTACAAGGCGATGAAACAGGTGATGAACCGTTAGTTGAGCATTGCAAAAAATACATTAAAGAAAAATACAATAAGCCAGGAGAAGCCTTCCTTGGTGTTGTTCATCGTCTGGATCGACCGGTGAGTGGTGTTGTAATCTTTGCGCGTACCTCCAAAGCATTGGAGCGGATGAATGAACTATTCCGCGACAGGCAAACCAAAAAAGTGTACTGGGCTATTGTCGCAAACAAACCAAAAGAAGAATCGGGAACGCTGGTGCATTGGCTGGTGAAGAATGAGAAGAATAATAAAGTCACCACATTCGCGAAAGAAAATAAAGACGGACAGCGTTCAGAACTGAGTTATCGAATACTTAAACACAAGGCTGGCTTTTATTTATTGGAAGTGAATCCAGTTACCGGGCGGCCACATCAAATAAGAGTTCAACTGGCATCTATGGGCTGCGTGATTGTTGGCGATGTGAAATATGGATATGCCGAGCCGAATCCCGACAAAAGCATTTGCCTCCACGCCCGCCAATTATCGTTTATTCACCCTGTAAAAAAGGAAACAATTTCTATTGAAGCGCCCTTACCAAAGAATGAAGTTTGGAATCTTTTTAGTTAATTGAATCAACTTATGGGTTGGTTACAAAAACTTCAACACCGGTGGAAGGCAGGCAGTATCTGGCAAGTCTTTGCTATCCTGCTCACTTTTGCTTGTACCGGACTTACAGTGGTTTATCTGATGCGGCCCATTCTACATTACTTCTTTGGAAATGAAATCCCGGGTTGGGCGCGAGTGGTTTATTATATTTTCATCCTCCCCATTTACAACCTCATCCTTCTGTTTTACGGATTCATCTTTGGACAATTCAAATTCTTCCTTGAGTTTGAGAAGAGGTTCTTTAGAAGGATCGGTTCGCTGTTGAAGAAGTAATTGGGACTTTCTTTGCGTCTTCGCGAGCAAAATCCTCACACCTAAGCCACCAAGCATTTGCTTGAAAAGTTCTCTGCTTTAAGAATTTTTAGGGTAATCAAAGGAATCCATCTGGCCGCACCCGAATGAGATTTCTTTCCATGAATCAATATTCAAAGTAGCCTCAACTATTCCGCATGTTGGGATATTATCAATAGCCACGCCAAGAAGACTGTTGGCAAACTCGGTAATGCCGGGATTATGACCAAAGAGCAAGATAACTTCATCATCAGTTTCATATTCGGGAAGCGATTTCAATACTTCTAATATTATGTCGGGACTTGCGTGATAAAGCGTTGTTTCCTTTTTGATTTTTTTCTTGTCGAATTCCACAGCTTTAGCAAATGCATTGCAAGTAGAAAGTGCGCGGTTCGCGGGGCTTGTGATCATTCGGTCGGGTACTACATTTCGATGCTTTAATAGCTTGGCCATATGCGGTGCATCTTTTTCCCCGCGCTCATTCAGCGGCCTGTCGAAGTCGTCCATTTCAACACTATCCCAACTCGATTTGGCATGACGAACCAGATACAATTTTTTCATTGATTCATGTTATATTTTTGGCAAGGTAAATAAATGGCAGCCCTTTAGAATAAGGGTGAGTAATCAAAACCCTTTAAATACTAAAATCTATGAAATCTTGATATATCTTTGAATTTTTCATCTATGGAAAAACGCCCGCTGCGCAAGGAAATAAAATACACGGCCCTTTATCTCTTTGTCCGCTTTTTAATTTTCTCTTCGAATATCGTTCCTCGAAAAGCATGGCTTTGGTATTGTGGAGTGCTCGGCAGGATAGCATGCATGTTTTCTCCCAAGCCTGCAGAGCGGATGGTTCGCCACCTGACAATCGCTTTTGGAAAGGAAAAGTCAGCGGATGAAATCAAAAAGCTTAGTAAAAAGACCTTTGAGATGCTCGGCAAAAACGCAGGAGATATTCTTCGTTCGCTAAGTGTGAAATCTTTGTCCGATCTGAATAAGTTTTTAGTTACTACGGGAATAGAAAACTATGAGACAGCTCATGCCAAAGGAAAGGGAGTAATGTTTCTCACTTGTCACCTAGGCGCATTCGATTTGCAGATCACCAACATGGCGCTACGCGGACTCAAGCCAAACATCATTGGCACTGCTTTATCCGACGAACGCCTCAATGAATTACTTTTAAAATACAGGAATGCGTACGGTGCGATTGCTATTGAGCGAGGTAAGGAAAGTGTACGCTTATTTAAAGCATTGAAATCTGGCGGCTCGATTGCTATTCTTATAGATCAGGACACAAAAGTGAAAAGCCGATTTGTTAACTTTTTTGGAAAACCGGCAGCAACGCCCATTGGGGCAACGGTGCTGGCGCTGAAGTCAGGTTGCTCGGTTGTGCCTACGTATATTTTTCTGGATGAGAATTACAAACAACAAATGCGCATCCTACCGGAAATACCTTTGGTTTATACAGGTGATGACGAACAGGATCTAATTATCAACACGCAAAACTTCACCGATTTTACAGAGCGGGTGGTGAGAGAACATCCTGAGCAGTGGGTGTGGATGCACGAGCGCTGGAAAACGAAACCGGGAGAGGAGATAAAATGACCAATACCCAATTTCCTAATGTCCAATGCCTAATCCCCAATGCCTATCCTCTATTAACTATTAACATACTCCCTAATCCCATCTCCGATAGCTGTAAAAATCCTTGTCAACAGCGTTTCATCTTCTTCCAGCAATGTGACCCTGAACCCTTGAAGCTCGGAACTGAATGATGAGATGGGCACCACACAAATTCCTTTCGCGCCAAGCAGGTAGTAAACAAATCTTTTATCGAGCGGAATATCCTGACTAACCCAGCTTTCTACTTGCACTTTAATTTCAGGATTTTCAATCTTCAAAGTTTGGTGCGGCTTCAGCATTCCCTCTCTGAAGATGATGGTATTGTAGAATGCCCCATACGTTTCGTTGAACGTAACTTCCTTTACTTTTCCCAGAATAGAAGAAATGATCTTGCTTCGCTTGCCGATGTTTTGGTTGGTCTCTTCACGATAAGGCTTAAACCGGGCATCTCCAATAATCTTAGGAAGCGCCAGTTGTGGAAGCTTCGTTGAGCACACTTCAATCATCTTTGCGTTATCTATCGCCTGACAAAGCCTGTTGAAATCTTCGTCTTGCTCGCGGTTGTAGTACTCAACCCATCCGCATCTTGCGCCTGGCCATGGAAGTTCCTTTGAAATCCCTTTCATGGAAATCCCGGGAACCGTGCCGATAACTTCAGCCAGCGACCATGCCTTTGCGCCATTATATGTGATATTGATATAAATCTCATCGGCAATCAGAAACAGGTCGAACTCGCGTGCTATATCAACCATGAATTTCAAAGTCTCTTTCGGGTAAACCATACCCGTAGGATTATCCGGATTGATGATAAGAATGCCTACCACATTAGGATTATACTTTACTTTCTTATAGAGGTCGCCAAGGTCGGGGTACCAGTGATTGTTTGGATCAAGTTTGTAAGTCAACGGCTGATGATTGGCATGAGCAGCCTCTGCGCTGGAGTGAGTTGAGTAAGCAGGAGAGGGCCCAATGATCCGCGAAGTCTGATCGAGGAACTGATAAACTTTTGCGATGGCATCGCCAAGCCCATTAAAAAAGCAAATGTCTTCTGATGAGATTTGAACTCCCTTGAGAGAATTAGTTTGAGTGGCCAGAAATTCCCGTGTTTCTAGTACGCCCTTTGAGGGGCAGTAGCTATAGACTTCATTCTGCATGGCCAGATCGGCAACTATCTCTTTGATCCATCGCGGAAGTGTATGATGTTTCTGAATCGGGTCGCCAATGTTTTCCCAATAAATGGTAAGGCCGGATTTCTTTAGTTGCTCCGCCTTTTTTACAATCTCACGGATTTCGTAACTCAGTTCTTTCGCTCCGTCTCCAAGCAGCTTCTGTCTCATCGTGTCTTATTTTTTAAAAATGAAATACACCGCGAGTATCAAAAACAGAAACCCGATGAAATGATTCAGGCGTAAGGTTTCATTCTTGAAGAAGATTACCGAAAAGACCACAAACACAGAAAGCGTTATTACCTCTTGAATTACTTTTAATTCTACCAGAGAGAAAGGTCCGCCATTTTCCTTAAACCCTATTCGGTTGGCTGGCACTTGCAAGGCATATTCAAACAATGCAATTCCCCAACTGATTAGGATGATGCTTGCTAGCCCGAGGTTCTGGCTCCAGTTCATATCCTTAAACTTCAAGTGACCGTACCATGCAAAAGTCATGAAGGTGTTGGAGAGAATCAATAGTACAATTGTGTATACAGATTTCATAGATTTTAGTACTGAGTATTTAGTCCTTAGTATCGAGAATCTACAGGGCAGAATTCTTTAATACTTGTTACTAACGACTCAATACTATTTGACTAGTTTCTTATACTTAATACGGTGTGGCTGGTCATCACCCAAACGCTTCTTACGGTTCTCTTCGTATTCACTAAAGCCACCTTCAAACCAATAGGCTTGCGAGTCACCCTCAAAGGCAAGAATGTGGGTACACACCCGATCCAAAAACCACCGGTCGTGAGAGATGATAACAGCACAGCCGCCAAAGTTCTCCAGCGCTTCTTCCAACGCCCGTAGTGTGTTTACATCAAGGTCGTTCGTAGGCTCATCGAGTAACAACAAATTTCCGCCTTGCTTGAGTGCGATTGCCAGGTGAGCGCGGTTGCGCATACCACCCGAGAGCTCCTTTACTTTTTTCTGCTGATCGGTGCCACTGAAATTAAACTTGCTCACATAGGCGCGTGAGTTTATCTCTTTGCCCCCTACGATGATAAGATCGTTGCCACCGGTGATAGCTTGAAAAACAGTGTCTTCGGGTTTAAGGTCATCGTGCTCCTGATCTACATACGCAATCTTTACAGTTTCACCCACGGCAAAAGTTCCGGCATCGGGTTTCTCTTTGCCGGTTATCATTTTAAAGAGCGTAGTCTTTCCAGCTCCGTTCGGCCCGATGATTCCCACAATTCCCGCCGGCGGAAGTGTGAACGACAGGTTTTCATACAAAAGCTTGTCGCCATAGCCTTTTGCCACTCCTGTTGCTTCGATCACTTTGTTACCCAGCCGCGGTCCGGGCGGAATGTACAACTCCAGTTTCTCTTCTTTCTCGCGTCCTTCTTGCCCAATTAATTTTTCATACGCATTCAAGCGCGCCTTGCCTTTCGCTTGTCTTCCTTTCGGATTCATGCGCACCCATTCAAGTTCACGTTCCAATGCCTTCTGCCGTTTGCTTTCGGATTTCTCTTCCTGCATCAACCGCTTTTGTTTTTGGTCGAGCCAGCTCGAATAGTTTCCTTTCCACGGAATACCTTCACCGCGGTCAAGTTCCAAAATCCATCCTGCTACATTATCCAGGAAGTAGCGATCGTGCGTTACCGCGATGATCGTTCCTTTATATTGACGCAAATGTTCTTCCAGCCAGAGTACCGACTCTGCATCCAGGTGGTTGGTAGGTTCATCGAGCAATAAAACATCGGGCTCCTGAAGAAGCAATCGGCACAATGCAACTCTTCGTTTCTCACCACCCGATAAGTGCTCGATCTTTGTATCACCCGATGGCGTGCGCAACGCATCCATAGCTCGCTCCAGTTTATGATCAAGTTCCCACGCACCGATGGCATCCAGTTTCTCCTGAATTTCCCCTTGCTTGGCAATGAGCTTTTCCATCTTGTCAGGATTCTCCAGAATTTCCGGCTCACCAAATTTTTCATTGATGGCCTCAAACTCTTTGAGGAGCGCTACAGTTTCTTTCACGCCTTCTTCCACAATCTCTTTCACAGTCTTGGTTTTGTCGAGTTGCGGCTCTTGCTCCAGCAGGCCTACTGTAAAACTCAGATCAGAGACCACTTCGCCCTGAAATTCTTTATCGATACCCGCAATTATGCGCAGCAACGATGATTTTCCCGAACCATTGAGGCCGAGTACGCCAATTTTGGCGCCATAAAAGAAAGAGAGGTAAATGTTTTTGAGAACTTGCTTGCTGGGCGGGTAAATCTTGTTTACGCCCGACATCGAGAAAATAATTTTTTCGTCAGCCATGGAAATTAAAAGTCGGTTAGGTCGGCAAATATTGCCTTTTTAAGTCAATAGTCCATACAATTTGCCTTACAAGGCTTTCGCGTCTGCCGGTTACTTTTCCCAAAAGATAACTATCGACGGCTGGCTATTGACTATGCTGTAATTAATTCTATTTTTGCGGAAAATTAAAAGGGTACTATGTATTGGACATTGGAATTGGCTTCTTACTTGGAAGATGCGCCCTGGCCGGCAACAAAAGATGAATTGATCGACTTTTCTATCCGTTCGGGTGCGCCGCTGGAAGTAGTGGAGAACCTGCAGGAACTGGAAGACGATGGGCAGCCGTATGAAAGTATCGAGGAGATTTGGCCCGATTACCCCACGAAGGAAGATTTCTTCTTCAACGAAGACGAATATTAAAAATCAGCATCACTGATTTGGACTAAGGGCGGGCGACTGCCCTTCTTTATTTTTGTCATCGCCGATTTATTGCCACCACAGCAATCGATTGATTTTGAGATTTTATTATTTGGGCGGCCGCCGCGAGGCGCTGCGCCGGGCTTCCCGAAGCCTCGGGACGCTGCAAGTCCGGCCACGCACAAACCCACACACTTCGGGCTTTCCGCTACTATCCCTGCCGCGAGGCACGTACAAAGAGTTAAGGAGTTTACTCAATCTGCCACTATAACAGCAAAACGATTGTCGGCCGGCCACTCTGAGTGGCACGGCGACTACTATTCGACGGCCAACGAGTGGCACTCAATGAGTTAAGCCTCCACTTTAAGGGTGCGAGATAATGCTATTCTTTAATTCGGAGTTTGCTACCGTCAATCACAGAAAATTTATCAATCATCTCACTATAGTTTCTTATCACAGTTTCTACAACTAGAGGGATTTTCTGTTGAGCATTCTCAATTTTTACCAGTAAAACGCCCGCATGTGGCATTCGCAATCGAAATACTAATTCACCGAAATCTTTATCTTCAGTAAGAAGGAGAGCACCGTTGTCATACGCAAACTTCAATACAACCTCATCTTTAGAAGATGGAACTTGTTCTGAGATTGAATAAACCTGTAGTCCTCTTTCTCGAAGCTGAGTTACAATTCTAAAATCGACACTTTCGTCAGCTACGATTTGGACTTTCATTATGCCACGGCAAGGGTCTTTTCATGCTTGGTATTTTCAGCAGCAAACCACAAGCATGCTTGAATATCAGCCATTGTTATTTTTGGGTAAGCCTGAAGCAAATCATCAGAGGTATGCCCGATAGCCAATTTTTCCAGAATGAGTTCTACGGGAATGCGTGTGTCTTTGATCACCATCTTCCCAAACATCACGGCCGGATCGGAGGATAAATGCTCTTTCCAATTCATAAGAAAACGTTTATACAAAGTTACCTAATCGGCAAGACTTTCGCTTGGGTGGCCTTCAGCCAGCTCTGTGTTTCGGCTTAGAGCCAATAGATTTCAAAAGCGCCTCCACAACAATCAAATCCTCCGCAGTAGTAATCTTGATATTTTCATACCTTCCTTCAAACAATGAAATCTTGTGGCCGGCTTTCTCCGCAACGCTGGCATCGTCGGTAAGACTCATGTCTTCTTTCATTTGATATGCTTTTTTGATGAGCTGCACGTCAAATGTCTGCGGCGTTTGAATCAGTCTGAATTTTGAACGATCTACAGCAGTGGTAGTATCCTGATCCGTCATCCGAATGGATTCCTTTAATCTTACGGAGGCAATGGCTGAGCCCTGAACAGCTGCAAGCCTGAAAGAAGCACCGATTAAATCAGCACTCACCAATGGCCTCACGCCATCATGGATAGCCACTAACCCATCGCCTTCAATTTTATCCAATCCATTCTTTACAGATTGAAAACGTGTCTCTCCACCTTTCTGTAAGATAACCGGCTTTGTAAAGTTGAACTTCTTGCAGATCACTCCCCAGATTTTGAAATCTTCCTCAGGCAGTACCAGCACAACAGAAATTTCGTCGGAATAATTATAGAAAGCCTCCAGTGTATAAAGCAATACCGGCTTGCCGTTCAGTTCAATAAACTGCTTGGGCAAATTGCTTTTGATGCGCGTGCCCTTACCGCCCGCCACAATCAAAGCATATTCTCTTTGGTTCATACGGTTAGCGAAGCCGGCTAAGAATATTTCTATTCCTTTCCTGCCTGTTAATAATTGGCCCGGATGGAGTTAAGATAAGATTTTCGCCTGCCCGAAGAGACGTAAACGGCGAAGGTGGTTTGCCAGGGTCATTCACATCGTATATGATTACCTGGTTATTAATGCGAAACAAAACATTGCCGCCTTCGGTCATCAGGCTTCCATAATCGCGCCACGGCCCTACAGGATACGCTCTAAAATATTTTAGTTTGCCGTCTTGTGGTGACAGTGTGGCAAAAACAACGTTGTCGATTTTATGATCAACCCGGGTATTAATTCCAGCATAACCTCCTATAGTTGCTGCCAATAAAATACTTGCAGCCGAGGTTACTACTGCGCGGGTAGCATCAGGCCTCCAGCTTTCGCCAATCAATACGAGATTTCCTTCCTGGTCGAAGACGCTTCCCATCAGGTGCAATCGCTTGGTTGATAGGCGCGCAGCAGAATCGACTTCGTCAAATATCTTTTCGCCGTAGAGGTTAAACAAAGACATAAAGAACCTGCCATTTTTTGTGCTGCCATTTTCAAATTCACTTCCTGCAACCAACAATTCACGGCCGTTTGAGGTGAAGACTGAAACGCTGCGATAGTGCTGGCCTTTATTCGAAAGGGATATTGTCTTGAGGAGTTTTCCGGAGGACTTATCAACGTAATGAATTTGATAGATTGGCGTTTGATTTACGGTCGAGGAGGTCATTCCTATTAGCAAACTGTCCGTACATTGAATGCTGGATAAAAAGGGCGCGTTAGATGCCCAAAGTTCTCTCCCGTCTTCTGCGCGCACCGAATACATTGGGCCACGATATACTGCAGAGCCTCTTACCAAATAGGGTTGAATCAATATCATTCCGGGGCTCCCGTTATTTGGCAGGAAAGAAAGCCGAACATCTTTTAACTTCTTTACAGGCTTTTGAAAATAGGGTGCAAAGTCAGCGACTGTCTTATAGAAAGTAGACTGAACTCTTCCCAACTTATCCGTAACGATGAAAACGATTTTTTCCTGAGGAGCGGCCTTCAGATAAAATGCATGAAAAGAATACTTTTCATCGCTTCCCGATGCTATCAAATCTGCCTGACCATCGATCGAATACTCAATGGAGTCTGTTGAATGTAGTTCATCGTTTAGAAAGACCTTTCGGAAAACGGAAACCGGAGCTTTCTTTTCACTTACTCTGAATAAGCAAACAAGGCGATTACCCTCCGTCAGGATTTCAAAATGGTCGTATTGACTTATTGTTTTAAAAGAATAGGTTTGAGAGACCCCTATAACCTGATAGCACAACAAGACAATAAGTAATGAGAGTCTTTTCATCGATGGCTGAATTTACTAATGCTGTCTCAGAAAACGCCTTTCAGGCCTTCAACCCACTACACAATCAACAAGGCGTCTCCGTAAGTAAGGAACTTGTATTTCTCTTTTTTGGCCAATTCGTACGCCTTCATCACCTGATCATAACCACCGAAGGCAGCTGCCATCATTAACAAAGTTGACTCTGGTTGCTGGAAATTGGTGACCATAGCGCTGCAAATTTTGAAGTCGTATGGCGGAAAAATAAACCGGTCAGTCCAGCCTTCACGTTCTTTCAAGCGGTTATTAGCTGATACAGCCGATTCCAGTGCACGCATTGCTGTAGTACCAACGGCACATACTCTATTTTTATTATCAAGCGCCGTGTTTACGCGGTTCACAGTTTCAGTTCCGACAATGAAATTTTCGGAGTCCATCTTGTGCTTGGTAAGATCTTCCACATCCACAGCGCGGAAAGTACCCAATCCGATATGCAACGTCACGTAAGACATGTCTACACCTTTTAGCTGAAGACGCTTCACCAATTGCTTGGTATAGTGCATGCCTGCGGTAGGAGCTGAGACAGCGCCTTTATTCTTGGCGAAGATTGTCTGGAATCTTTCCTTATCTGCTGGTTCTACCTTTCTTTTAATGTATTTTGGAAGTGGTGTTTCACCCAGAGTTTCTACTACCTTATCAAAAGCAACCGAATCTCCATCGAATAAGAAGCGAATAGTACGGCCGCGAGAAGTAGTATTGTCAATTACTTCGGCAACGAGATCGCCATCACCGAAATACAATTTATTACCAACGCGAATTTTGCGGGCAGGGTCAACTAGCACGTCCCACAAGTGCATCTCGGCATTTAATTCACGAAGCAAAAAGACTTCAATCTTGGCGCCTGTCTTCTCTTTGCGGCCGTAGAGTCGCGCAGGGAAAACGAGGGTGTCATTGGCTACCATCACATCGCCTTCGTCAAAATAATTGACGATATCCTTAAAAATTTTATGCTCAATTTTTCCGGTGCTGCGGTGTAACACCATCATTCTTGCATCGTCTCTGTTTTCTGCGGGATGAGTAGCAATAAGGCTGTTCGGCAGGTCGAACTTAAATTCGGATAACTTCATAAGCTTACGGGCTTTCGTCCTTGAGGACGGGTTTAAATTTGAGGTCGCAAAAATAGGGAAATAGAAGGGTAATGACAAAGGAGAATTAAGCTAATGTTAAGAGTTGAAGGCATCTGCCGGTTAAAGTTTGTACATTCCGTAACCAAAAAGATTACAATTCGCGTTTAAAAGCCATGCTTACCCTTCGATTGATCTCAGAAAGCCTCGGCTTTGCCTGGAAGGCCCTTAAATCAAACCTGCTGCGCACTATTCTCTCCCTTTTGGGCGTTACCATTGGTATCTTTTCAATTATAGCAGTGCTTACTCTTGTCGATTCACTTGAAAGAAACATTCGCGACAGCTTCAACTTTCTTGGATCAGACATCATTTACCTTGACAAGTGGCCATTTACGGGCGGTAATACCCGCGATTGGTGGAAGGATTATATCAAACGTCCAAATGTGTCGTACAATGAGTATCGCTTTTTGAAGGCCAATCTAAAGACGGGCTCGCATGTTTCCATTTACGCTTTTGCCAACGAGATAACAGTTAAGGCGGGAAGCAACGGAATTAATAAGATTTTACTGCGCGGTGTAGCACCCGATTATGAATATATGCGCGAGGTGAATATTGATCATGGAAGGTATCTGACTTCGGACGAAATTGAAGGAGGAAGAAACGTTGTGATCCTCGGGCATGAAGTGGCTAAAGCGTTGTTTCCCAAAATGGATAACCCTACGGGTGAATTTGTGAAAATAAAAAACCTGCGTTTCAAAGTAGTAGGCGTAGGCCAACGTCAGGGAGAAAGCTTTTTGGGGATGACCAGTGTCGATTATGAGTGCATCATTCCCTACGATTCATTTCGGAAATTGTATAACACCGGTAGCGGTCGCTGGGATGAGCTTGGTTCTCATATCGGACTTAAAGGTCAGGAGAATGATTTGGGTCTTGTCCTGCTCGAAAATGAAATCCGCGGAACGATGCGTGTGAAGCGCGGCCTCAAGCCAGCGCAAAAAGATAATTTTGCTATCAACAGGCCAGAGGCGATTGCCAATGCGATTGCTGGTGTTTTTGATGTTCTTAGCATGGCCGGTTGGATCATTGGCGGTTTTTCAATGTTAGTCGGTGGCTTTGGAATTGCCAACATCATGTTTGTATCTGTGAAAGAGCGAACAAGTATTATTGGGTTGCAAAAATCTCTGGGTGCTAAAAATTACTTTGTGCTATTCCAATTTTTGTTTGAGTCGGTGCTGTTGAGCATGATCGGCGGCTTGTCTGGCCTGCTTTTAGTATGGCTGCTCACGTTCGCTCCGTTTGGCAGCCTGCAAGTGGTTTTATCCGTACCGAATATTGTATTAGGTTTGGGTGTTTCGTCCATCATCGGGTTGGTGGCGGGCATTGTACCAGCTGCAATGGCAGCAAGGCTTGATCCTGTAATAGCAATCAGGGCCAATTAAAATCATTTATTCTTTAGAGATAGCTCATGTTCACAATTCGACAAACCTTTGAAAGCCTGGGTTTCGCCTGGAAAGCTCTTAAGTCAAATTTACTGCGCACCATCCTTTCGTTACTTGGTGTCACCATCGGAATTTTTTCCATCATCGCCGTGCTTACACTGGTAGACTCCTTGCAGAAGAATATTATAGATAGCCTTAATTTTTTGGGCTCGGATGTTATTTATGTTCATAAATGGCCTTGGGGTGCCGGTGGCAACACTCGCGATTGGTGGAAGGACTATATTAAAAGGCCAAACTCGTCATATAGCGAGTATCGGTTTCTTAAAGCTAACATGCAGAGGGGCCAAGTCATCAGTATCTATGCAGAGTCTGAGTCAAACACCATTAAAGCGGGCAGCAACGGGATTAATAAAATAGAAATTGATGGTGCCTCTCTTGACTATGAGAAACTTTTTGAAATAAATATTGAAAAAGGACGTTACCTGATCAGTGCAGAAGTTGAGGGCGGAAGAAATGTTGTTGTACTGGGACATGAGGTAGCCAAAGCTCTTTTTCCAAAAATTGAAGATCCTGTCGGCTTGTATGTAAAAATTAAAAACCTGCGATTTAAAATTGTAGGCGTTATCAAACGCGAGGGTGAAAGCTTTATGGGTTTTACCAGCAAAGACTATAGTTGTATTATACCGTACGTTGCCTTTAGAAAAATCTTTCAAACGGGCACTGGTCGCTGGAATGAAATTGGTTCCGTTATTGGCTTAAAGGGATACAAAGATGATATCGGGCTGGTAGAGTTGGAGAATGAAGCACGCGGCCTTCTGCGTATAAAACGTGGATTGAAGCCGGAGAAGAAAGACAACTTTACCATGAATCGACCCGAAGCAATTGCTAAATCACTAGATGGAGTTTTTGATGTACTTGGTATTGCCGGCTGGATCATTGGCGGCTTCTCTATTTTGGTTGGCGGCTTTGGAATTGCCAACATCATGTTTGTATCTGTGAAAGAGCGCACCAGTGTGATCGGGTTGCAGAAATCGCTGGGGGCGAAAAACTATTTTGTGCTATTCCAGTTTTTGTTTGAGTCAATCTTCCTCAGCCTGATCGGAGGGCTTTCGGGATTGTTTCTGGTCTGGCTACTCACGATGGCACCTTTCGGAAGTTTGAAAGTAGTGCTCTCTGTAAAAAATATTGTACTCGGACTTGGTGTATCATCAATTATCGGCTTGGTGGCTGGTATTGTACCGGCGGCTGTGGCAGCGCGGCTTGATCCAGTGATTGCGATCAGAGCGAATTAATTCTTACAAGCCTTAAGCACTCTTCACTTCAATCCGGAAGGTTGTGCCAGAGTTTTCTTCGGAAGATTTTACAAAAATTCTTCCTTCGTGATAAAGTTCAATAATACGCTTGGCCAATGTGAGCCCTAGACCCCAGCCTCTTTTTTTGGTAGTGAACCCCGGTTTGAAAACATTCGTCATCATCGTTTTTGACATTCCCTTTCCAGTATCTGAAATATCGATTAATACTTTGTTGTCGTTGCCGCGCAAGATCTTGAAAGCGATTGTTCCAGAGTTGCCCATGGCATCTACAGCATTCTTACAAAGATTTTCCAGTACCCATTCAAACAACGGAGGGTGAACCAATGCCTGAATTGACTCTGACAATGTATAAACCTCAATGTTTATTTTAGAAGAAACGCGAGGTTGCAGATAGCCCACGACCCGGTTGACTAGTTGATAAATATTTTCACTTTTCAATGTTGGCGTCGAGCCAATGCTTGAGAAACGCTCGGTCACAACTTGAAGTTTACTGATGTCTTTATCGAGCTCTTCTACTATTCCTTTATTACGGATATCGGGGTCATCGCGCAATACTTCGATCCAAGCCATGAGCGATGATAAGGGTGTACCCAGCTGGTGCGCAGTCTCTTTCGCCAATCCTACCCAGACACGGTTTTGTTCGGCTGTGCGTGAGTAGTTGAAGGCTAGATAAGAGATAAACCCAAAGATTGCCAGTACAAAAATCTGGATATAAGGATAAGCTGTTAGCTGTGTGAGCAGAAATGAATTTTTGTAATAAACATACTGCTTGCCATAAACTTCCTGAGTCTTGGGATCTTTAAGCAAGATTTCAATAGGTTGGAAGGTACTTTGCATTTCGGTAAGCTCTGCCTGAAGTGTCTCTTCTTTCCGGGCTTTACTCCAGGCGGTATCTATTTCAATATTGGTATAAGTCACAACAGAATTATGGCTGTCTACCAGAATCGTTGGAATAGAATTGTTTTTGTTGATGATTTCTTCAGTGATGAACAGGATGTCATTCTGGGTATCATTGATCGTGTACTCAAGTGCCCGAGCAAAAAGTTTGACCTGATTTTTCTCGCGTTCTTTCAACTGATTTACCAGGATATCAGTGAAATAGATTGAGGCGATGCTAATGACAACAGATACGGTCAATATAATCCACTTCAGGTTGGCATTATCCTGATAGAATTCCATGGAAGGAAGAGCAGCCTTCATTATTCAAGATTACAAATTCAAACCTCAAGATTCAAAATTTTACAGCTTGAATCTGCAATCCCGATCAGATCACTCTCTCATCAAAAACCACTTGGCAAGTACCCTGTAGTTTACTTTTGTACCAGTCATTAAAATACCAACGCGGTAAATCCTTCCGGCTATCCAGGTAGTAAGAATGAAGCCACCAATCAACAGCGCCATTGAAAGAAGCAATTGCCATGTAGGTACATCAAACGCAATGCGACCAACCATAGCCACGGGTGAAGTAAATGGAATGATCGAAAGCCAGAAACTTACTGAGCCATGAGGATCACGAAGGATGAACATAAACAATCCAAAATAGCCAATGAGTAGTGGTAATGTGATCGGGAATTGAAACTGCTGGGATTCCTGAATCGACTCTACCGCAGATCCTACTGCAGCAAACAGTGCTCCATAAAGCAGGTAGCCACCTAAGAAATAGAAAACAAACACGAAGGCAATTTTAGCAAAAGGGATTTCACCAAGATTGCCGAGAAGTTCTTTAATATGGCTGTTAGGTTGATTCATGGCCTGCTTTACATCTTCATCTTGTACTTTCTTGGCCATTTGCTCCATCGCTTGCTTTTGAGGCATCTTCAAACCAAAATAGCCGAGCACTCCAGACGAAAGAAATGAAATGAGGATAAGCCAAATCGCAAACTGAGTTACACCAACCGCAGCAATGCCCACAATTTTTCCCAGCATTAATTGAAAAGGCTTAACAGACGATACGATGACTTCCACCACTTTCGAAGTCTTTTCATCGATCACCCCCTGCATTATTTGGATGCCATAAACCAGAACAAATACATAAATCATAATGCCGAGAGCAAATCCCAACCCATAAAGAATGCCCGAGTTGCTTGATTTCTCTTCACCGGTTTTGGTCAGATTAATTTGCTTGAGATTAATGCTGGTCTTCAGATTTTTTAACGTTTCCTTATCGATTTTAAACTCCTGAAGTTTAAGGTCGCGGACCCGGTCTTGTAAAATAGATTCCAAGTCACCAATTTTTTCGATGCTCGGATTCTCCTGAGTATAAATCATGAGGCCTTCGGGCTTACTGATATTAAACTTTGGGATGTAAAGGAGAGCAAAATCTTTAGTTTCGTTATAAGTTTTCTTGGCCTGCTCTAAGGATGTTTGTAAAGGCACAAAAATAAAGCGCTTGGTATTCTTCGAACTATCAAGATTAATTACACCACTTTCATCCATGACCATTACCGTGTCTGGCTTTGCCGACTCGGCTTCTTTCATCATGATGTAAATCAGTCCACCGATAATGGCCGGGAAAATCAATGGCACAACAACTGTTGCAATAAGAAATGATTTTTTTCGTACGCGTGTTAAAAACTCACGTTGAATGATCAACCAGACTTTATTCATACTTTAAATAGTAAATGGATTCGAAACTTATCTAAGCTTATACTTCTTGCAAATGTTTTTTCAGGGCATCATCACCTTCGCCTTTCACCAAACTGATGAAAATGTCGGCCATGCTTGGTAGCTTTTCCTGAAAACTATACACTTCAGTTATGTCAATCAGATCGCGGATCAATTGATTTCCTTTAATGCCTTCTTTAGCCTGAATAGTAGAGGAGAACAAATTATCCTCGATCACCGCCTGTTTTTTTAATTCATATTTTTCAGAGGGCAGAGAGAAGTGATTGCCGCGATGCTCTACTAAAAATGTATTAGAACGGAATTGATCTTTTACCTGCTTCTTTGGGCCTTCCAGTATTTTTTTTGATTTGTTGAGGAGCGCGATGTGATCACACAAAGATTCCACCGTTTCCATGCGGTGAGTAGAAAAAATAATTGTGCTGCCGTTGGCTTTAAGCTCTAAAATTTTCTCCGTGATTAATTCAGCATTGACAGGATCAAATCCTGAAAAAGGTTCATCTAAAATGATGAGTTTGGGCTCATGCAAAACCGTGCTGATGAATTGCACTTTTTGCGCCATCCCTTTGCTGAGGTCTTCAACTTTCTTATGCCACCAGTCTTTTATTTCAAATTTCTCCAACCAGACTTTTATTCTGGCTAAAGCATCCTTTCGGCTAAGACCTTTAAGTTGAGCGAGATAAAGCAGTTGGTCACCAACTTTCATTTTCTTATAAAGCCCGCGCTCTTCCGGCAGGTAGCCTATAATCTCTACGTGATTTGGCCTCAGTTTTTCGCCGAAGACCAGGACTTCGCCCGAATCAGAATTGATGATTTGATTGATAATGCGGATAAGAGTAGTCTTGCCAGCACCATTTGGACCTAATAGACCAAAAATGGTCTTTTCGGGGATGGTAATGCTGACTTTGTCCAGAGCAGTATGCTCAGCATAATGCTTGGACACATCTTTTACTATTAAAGCTTCCACTAAGAACTTGTTTGTGTGTTGAGAAGCAAAAATAGGGATTCAAACGTAAGTCCGTGGAGGTTTTTGACAAAAAGTTAAGATTCCGTTTTCAAATCACCACATTATGTGACAAAACGACAATTAACAAGAATGTCTGGATAGAAAATTAATGTTCCTTAAAAATGATTTTCCCCATGGAAACGTCCAGATCGAACGTAAGAGCATCTTTTGGATTTTTGGTATAGGCCGCATTTGCGAATGTGTTCTCGCCAATTTTTTTCAAACTATGAGCAAGGTTTACACTGCACAACCATGAATCAGTAATTCTTACAATGACCGGGATATCATTGTCGGGTAAGTAGATGATCAAGTTGCCTGCTCCGACACTACCTTTGATGCGATGCGCCATGCTGGGCTTATCGCTGAAATCCAAAAGCATGTTTCCAAAGCCGACATCAGCCAGAACTAATTTAGAACGCGTAAGATTTAATTGTCTTGCCGTGAGTGAACCCATGTCTACTTTAATGTAGAAAGTATCCATGTCTACCTTATTTCTTTGATCTGAACTATAGGATACATTCACATCGGCACTGCCGGTATTAATTTTCAATTTACTGATAGAAAGACCGGCCAAGTCTACATTGGCGTTGCCCAAACCATAATCAAGGTCAAGTGAGTAGGGCATATCTTCAGCCAGATAAACTTTCCAGAACTTATCATTAGGTTTCTCATCCGAGCCGAAGACCCGATAAGAAATTTTGCTGCCTACGCCATGCTGGCTTTCCTGCTCAAGTGAGAGTTTTACCATACAGGTTTTTCCCTTCACTTCATTACTGAAAGAATGGGAGTATTCTTGTAAATCCTGATTGCTATAAATATTAAGGAGCTCGCTATTTTGGCTCGGGCGAATAAAGCAATTGCCGGTTTTGGCTTTCAGGCAGAGTTCAACCCGATTGCAAGCCTCATTTTTCTCGACAGTGAATTGCTTTTTCACCTGCGTCAAACCCTCAACGCTGCACAACTCTCCTATAAAAAATAATAATACAATTTTCCGCATAACGTAATCTTACGCTTGGGTTAGGTTAAAGTTGCCTTGATGTAAGAAAGGTTACAATTCTGTTAAAAAAGTAACCCGTAATAGGGCTTAAACGGCCTATTCAAAGAAAGGTTGTAAAGAGAATGTTTTGTCTTTATCCGAAATACTCCTTCATCCGCTCAAAAAATCCTTTTTCGCCTGCATCCGGATGAGGTTGAAAGTTGGGGGAAGTGCGCAATGCCTCCAGCTTGGTCTTTTCTTCCGGGCTCAATTTTTTAGGTGTCCAGACATTAATGTATATCAGTTGGTCGCCATGGCCATAACCATTAATATCCTTGATGCCTTTTCCGCGAAGGCGCAAGATCTTTCCACTCTGGGTGCCCGGTTCAATTTTCAGGCGCACTTTGCCGCCAACCGATGGAACTTCAACAGATGTACCAAGGGCTGCGTCAATAAAACTGATGTGCAGATCATACACCAGATTGTTGCCATCGCGCTTTAAATCTTTATCCTCGACCTCTTCAATCACAATGAGTAAGTCTCCAGGTATGCCGCCACCAGGTGCATCGTTGCCTTTGCCCGACATGGAGAGTTGCATGCCATCTGCTACACCTGCAGGAATTTTCACTGAGATCAAGTCTTCTTTGGAGGTAAGGCCGGAGCTGTCTACTCCTGCAGGTCGTTTATCTATGATTTGGCCGGCGCCATGACAAGTAGGGCAGGTAGTTGTGGAAACCATTTGACCCAGCATAGTATTTACAACCTTCCTCACTTGCCCCTGACCGTTGCACGCAGTACAGTTTTTGAAGGTGACACCTTCGGCCTGAATTAGGCGGTTTACTTTTATTTTTTTCTCAACACCATTGGAAATTTCATCGAGTGTCAATTTTAGTTTGATCCTTAGGTTAGAGCCTTTGCGCTGACGAGAGCGGCCACCACCTCCGCCAAAAAAACTGTCGAATCCACCGCCACCAAAAATATCTCCAAACTGACTGAAGATGTCGTCCATATTCATGTCATGCCCCTGGGGTCCGCCGCCACCGGGACGTGAGTGGCCGAAGCGATCGTATTGTGCGCGCTTTGTTTCATCGCTGAGAACTTCATAAGCTTCGGCCGCCTCCTTAAACTTCTCTTCAGCTTCCTTGTTGCCTTGATTTTTATCAGGGTGAAACTGAATGGCAGTCTTGCGGTAAGCTTTTTTAATTTCTTCCGGCGTGGACGATTTGTTTACACCGAGTATTTCGTAGTAATCTCTTTTGGTTGACATTCGAGGGTGGAAATTAGATATTAGAGGTTGGTGATTAACTTCCAGTAACTACTTTGGCAAAACGGATCACTTTATCATTCAATAAGTATCCTTTCTCTACCACATCTACAACTTTGCCTTTCAGTTTTTCATCCGGCGTGGGGATTTGCGTAATCGCTTCGTGCAGGTCAGGATTAAAATCAGATCCCTGAGCAACGTCCATGACTTTGACGCTGTATTGCTCTAGTATTTTTTTAAACTTATTCTGAATCAGAAAAAAACCTTCGGATTCTTTATCGGTCTTTTCTTTAAATGATTTCTCTGCGCGTTCAAAATCATCGACTACTGTCAATAGATGTTTTAGTAATTGTTCATTAGCCGATTGAATCATTTCAAGCTTTTCCTTGGCCGTGCGCCTGCGGTGGTTGTCAAATTCTGCATATAAGCGCACATACTTATCCTTTGCTTCTGCCAATTCGTCCTGTAGCTTCTTTACAGGATCATCCTGAGTCTTCGCCTTTTCTGTGGTTACAGGCTCGGGGTTTTGCAGAGGAGTGCCTTCGGGCATCAAATCGTCATGTTTTTCAAGTTCGGGCTCTTGGTGCACAGTGTTTTCCATCAGTTAATGCTTAAATAAAAACGCAAAATGACAAGAATTTTGCCAATAACGGAATTGTGACAGTATGACGTTTAGTTAATGGAGTTCCCTCCAGATCAAATCTTTCAATTCTGTGATGCCCTGATTGATTATAGAGGAGATGAAGACGGTTGGAATGTTTTCGGGCAAATCTTTTTTTATTGCATCCTTGAGCTCTTCATCAAGTAAGTCGGCTTTGGAAATAGCGAGCAGTCTTTTTTTGTCGAGCAACTCGGGGTTGTATTTTTTTAGCTCATTCAGCAAAATTTCAAATTCATTTTTTATACCATTCGAATCTGCCGGAATAAGGAAAAGTAGTATTGAATTTCTTTCAATGTGCTTTAAAAAACGTATGCCCAATCCCTTACCTTCTGCTGCACCTTCGATAATACCCGGGATGTCGGCCATTACAAAAGATTTATCATCCCGATAAGGAACCACGCCAAGGTTGGGTGTGAGTGTGGTGAAAGCATAGTCTGCAATTTTTGGCTTAGCAGCAGATACTACCGAAAGTAATGTCGACTTTCCTGCATTCGGGAAGCCAACCAGTCCTACATCGGCCAATAATTTTAATTCAAGGATAATCCATTCTTCTCTGCCGGGCTCGCCTGGTTGAGCGTGCTGTGGTGCTTGATTTGTAGAGGTGGCAAAAAATGAGTTCCCTTTCCCGCCTCGTCCGCCGGGAGTAAGAATTATCTCCTGTCCGTCTTCGTTGATTTCGCAAACGAGTTCATTGGTATCAAATCTGCGGGCGATGGTGCCGAGGGGTACTTCCAGTATTTCATCCTTGCCAAAGGCGCCTGTCATGTTTTGGCCTTCACCACCCTTACCTGATTCTGCAATTACGTGCTTACGATATTTTAAATGCAGCAATGTCCATAATTGCGAATTGCCTTTTAAAATAATGTGACCACCACGACCGCCGTCTCCGCCATCAGGTCCACCTTTCTCGATGAATTTTTCACGATGAAAATGCCGACAGCCCGCGCCACCATTCCCCGAGCGGGAATTGAATTTTATATAGTCGATAAAGTTGGGAGAGGACATTTCGATTTTAGATTCGAATTATAATTTAAGTTTCAATACGTCAAAATCTAAAACCTGCGCCGATTACCGATCGATAACCTTACAAATGTTTCCAAAGATTTCATCAATGCTGCCAATGCCGTGGACTGTGTTCAGACGTTTTTGCTTTTCGTAATACGGCAATACGTGAATTGTTTTGGTAAAATATTCAGTAATGCGTTTGTTTAGTTTTTCTTCTTCGTCATCAGCCCGGTTTTCTGTGGTTCTGCGCTTAGCAATACGAGTTCTTACTTCGGCTTCGGTTACATCCAAAGCAACTACAAAATGGATTGCTGAACTGTTGTCTTTCATAAACTTGTCGAGCGCTTCTGCCTGCGGTACAGTCCGAGGGAATCCATCAAACAAAAAACCTTTGGCTTGAGGGTTTTTATCGAGCTCTTCTTTCAGCATGGAGATCGTGATCTCATCGGGCACGAGAGCTCCGCTGTTCATAATCTCCTTCACTTTCTTGCCCAGCGTTGTATCATTTTTTGTGTGCCAGCGAAATAAGTCGCCGGTAGAAATATGCACGAAGCCATATTTTTGAATAAGCTTTTCGCTCTGTGTGCCTTTGCCTGCGCCAGGAGGACCGAAGAGGACTAAGTTGATCATTTTCTCTCTTTTAAGTTTTTGAAAAGATAGGCAAGGTAACTAGCAATTAGGCAATTTGAAAATTTGATAATTGGGTTTACAGGCTAACGATCGTTCTGATTGCCCTAATTTTCAAAACAATAGGTCAACAATTCACCGATTCAATACGAATCGTCAAGGGCAAAAGTGTTCTTTCTGTTTTTCCACTGCCCATTTGTAAAATCGGGGAACTCGACACTGGCTCCATTTTGCTGGATTGATTTTTCTGACAGCGGCGTGATCGCGCTCCAGGTCACAGCATCATAAACGTCTTGAGGAGTGTTGGCTTTTCTTTTCACTGATTCGATAAAGGCATTCAGAACAAACCAATCCATACCGCCGTGGCCTGCTCCGGCAGCATCGTTGCCATATTTTTTCCAAAGCGGATGATCGTATTTATCAAGCCATGTTTTAGCATCTTCCCATAGATGGGCTTTGGGACTTTGCCCTTCGATGTAAATGGATTTGTTTACGTCCATCCAAATGCCTTTCGTGCCTTGCACTCGAAAGCCAAGGGAATAGGGTCGAGGCAAATTGGTGTCATGTTGTAACAGGATCGTTTCATCATTGGCTGTGCGGATCATTGTAGTGACAATGTCACCTAATTTGAAATTGACTTTTGCATTGGGATGATTTTCTCCGCCCACTTTTACAATATGCTCATGAAGGCCACGCGATTTTGTTGAATAAGAAACCAATTGGGTAAACCTATTGCCACGATTGATGTTGGTCATCATGGCGATTGGCCCGATGCCGTGGGTAGGATAGAGGTCGCCATTGCGAGTTACCGAATGCTGGGTGCGCCATTGTGCTTCTGAAAACCCTTTTTCTCCAAATTCAGCGCCACCACCGTAAGGGTTAATACCATCATTGAATTTCACTTCGCGCAAATCGTGCTGATATCCGCCTTGCAAATGTATCAGTTCGCCAAACACATTTTGTCGCACCATATTCATGGCAGCCATTACATCGCGCCGGTAACAAACATTTTCAAGCATCATGAGTGGCATTCCTGTCTTTTCAGAAGTTCGCACAATCTCCCAACATTCGTCTACCGTCATGCCGGTGATCACTTCACATCCTACATATTTTTTTGCATTCATGGCATCAATACACATAACCTTGTGCCACTCCCAAGGAGTTGCTATGACAACTGCATCTATGTCTTTATTTTCTAGTAACTTTTTGTACCCTTGCGGACCATCAAGAAGTACTTGTGGTTTGTTCTTTCCGGCTTGCGCCACCAATCCCAGGCTCATATCGATCATGCGTTGCTGAATATCGCAGATCGCTACAACGTCAACATCACTTCGCTTAAGTGCCAACTCCAGATGATTTTGCCCGCGCAGGCCTACACCAATAAAGCCAAGTCTGATTTTATTTTCATTTTCTTTCGAGAATACTGCTTGTGATGGCAGAATAGAAAATGCCGCTCCGGCTATGGCAGTAGTTTTAATAAATTCCCGTCTTGTTTTCATTGTCGATTTTATTTTTAGAGAGGCTAAAGTTAAGGGCAATGGATTCAATTCAAAACAAAAAAGGCTTTCCCTATTGGAAAGCCTTTTCGAAGAAATAATTTGAGTTTACTGATCCGCGCCTTTCTTCATGATAATTTTTGTTAAGGCTGTTTCTTTGGTAATCTTACCGGAAGAGTAGTCTTGTAACACTGAGTTTTTAACGGACAGTTCAAGTGATGATGGTATTGCACAACCCGGGCAGCGAGTGAGTGTTATGTTGAGCATCAATGATTCATCTGGCTTGAGGCTTTTAAGGGTACGGCCGTACTCAAGCATATCCTCCATAATTTCCTTTTCGAATTGAGGATACATTTCTTTTACCTTTTTGTTGCGTGTAGGGCTGTCCACTTCTTCAAGACGCAGCGTTGGGAGGTTCCACAAGTCATTGCCGACCTGATCGCTGGAGTAGACCTGAACGTAATAGATTACACCAAAATCCTTCAACCGTTCGTAAGAGATGTCGTCTTCTGTATAGAATGTTTTGGAAAGATCACGACTATACAATTTGTTAAGGATGCTCGACATCAACTCGAGGTCGGGTTGCAGGTCATCGTCAGTTTCGGCAGATATCACTTTCAATTTACCAAGCAGTTGGTCGCGTGTAATTTTCCCCTGACGAAACTGATTGATATCTGCTTTATTGCCTTCCACAGACAGCAGGCTTCGTTTTTGGCCTCGATCAAAATCACCAACCCATACCATTCTTAAATTATTGTCGGTTTTGTTGGTTATTACAATTCTCTCATTGGGAGGAAGTTGGGTAAGCAGGTCTCCATAGTCTGCTATGAAATTTTTGGCGGCCTCCATTATTTTTTCATTACTCGAGGTGCGTACACTGTCGCGATCAGACTTGTTGACGTTCTTACTTCTTTTTTTGTAGGCGCCTCCGGCAAGTTGTGCAGCCTTTGCTTCGCTGTTGCTATAGGAGTAACTGTAACTTTTTGTGCGTCCAGACCCAGACGACCGGACGGGAGCTACTGGTTCCACCGGTTCAAAAGGTGCGTCTGGAGTAATAAAAAACATATTGCCCAAAAGTTCCGAAGGCACACGAAACGTTACGCCATAGCCCGGCAGATAGCTGCCTTGTACCTCCATGGGAAAGAACTGGCGTTTGCCAAATTGTTGTTTAATCAGCGTGCCTAAAATATTTTCGGCTACTTCAATATCGCGCTGCATGCGCACGTCGTCAACCTTATTCTGAGCGAACGCCATTGTGCCCGCCAGCATCAACAACACTATCAACATCTTTTTCATAATCGTAACTTTTATTTTTTTTAGTAATTATTTTTCTTTTTTCCCGGATTGGAAATCAAACTGGTAAGAATCTGTTCCGTTTCCTGTTTAAACTGATTATTGTTCTTCTCTAATGAATTCACTTTAGTCTGCACAAACTGCAAATCCTGTTTGCGTTGTTCTTGCAGGTAGCCTGAAAAATCAACTAGCAGGTTTTCCATATATTTTTTCTGGTCGGCCGCAGAAAGCTGAAAATAGTCTTTCATCAGTTTTAAATTCTGCTCTTGCAAGCCAGCTACAAAGGAGCGCACCTGTTCCTGATTTGCCAGCGACGCACTTTGTGCTAAGGCATCTATCTTTTTTGAATTAAAATCGAGCATACTTTTCATCAGCTTTTTCTGATCCTCCGTACGGACTGCTGCTTGAGACTCATTATTTTTTGTCAATGACGCTTCGATCAACTCATTTACTTTTTGTTCTGTGAGATTGGCTGGCTGTGTTATCGGCTCGGTTTTCTTTCCAAAACTGATTCTCAATTCGCCTTTTGAATAATTGATCTCGGGCCCAAGTAATTTTCCGGCAACAAGCAGGAATAGAATTGATGCCGCTACCCCCATCACGACTTTAAAATGGGATGATTGCCATAATGGACGGATACCAGAATCGTCAACAAAGACGGGTGGCGCGATCACTTCTTTGTCCTGAGCTTGAGCCATGATTTCGCGCACTTCGCCCAGCGCTCGAAGCTTGGCAAGTTCTTCGGGGTTCTGCTGAAAATAAATTTCCAGTTTCTCCTTTTCTTTTTCGCTGACCTCACCGTACAAGTAAGCAATCAGCTGGCTTTCATCTGGTTTATAGTTCATAACCAATTGTTTCTTTTGTAATTTTCTTCTGCTCTAATATCTTTTTCAATCCATCCAATCCATAATACATCCGCGACTTCACCGTGTTTTCAGAAATGTTCAGGGCCTCCGCAATTTCCCTGAATTTCAATCCCTCATACTCCTTCATGATTACTACCTCGCGTTGTTCGGCACTCAGTTGCATGAGGCACTGCTGCAGCAGATCCGAGAGTTCTGAGTGACGCAGCAAGCGCTCGGGGTTTTCACTGCGGTGATGGCTTTCTTCCCACCGGTAACTTTCTTCGCCCTCGCCCGGGTTTAGATCATGAAGCGAAAATGAGCGACTCGATTTTTTCTTTCGTGCTTCTTCACGGCAATAATTTACCGCAATTGTATAGAGCCACGATTTGAACCGAGTCACTTCTTGCAAGCCAGCAAGGTTTTTGTGCATGCTGATGAACGTTTTCTGTGAAACTTCCATAGCCATGTCGTGGTCGAAAAAGAACTTGTAGCTAAAATTATAGATGCGTTTATACCACAGCTGCACCAGCTTACCCTGGGCATTCTTGTCCCCTTCCCGGGCGCGGGTGATCAGGGAGTCGGAATGCATCATAGCAATGTCAAGTAAGGTTTCGGCCACAAAAACTATGGTTCTAGCTTGTTTCTACTATAAAGATGGAGGATTAGCCGAAATAGTTTTAAAAGGAGAAAGATTTTGAAAGGAACGAGTAAGAACGAAATTCCTATTTCTGTGCCCACTGTCTCGATTTCCTTTTATACCACTCGGCCCGATCGGGATCAAGCTCTGCCAGACGATCATAGGCTGGAGTTCGAGTACTATCCTGACCAACGGCATCTTTATAAAACTCAATAGCTTTCGAGGTACTTCCTTTTTCATCGTAAAGATACCCGAGCCAGTGGCTTAGGTAAGCACTTCGGGCACCTTGTTGATAAGCCTTGTCAAACCAAATAAAAGAGGAGTCGAGTTGCTTTAACAACCCATAATCATCGCCAAGTAAAAGCATAAAGTCTTTGTTGCCGGAATCCTCTAATAATGCTTTCCGGCTCATAGAAATTGATTGCCTGTAATTTTTATTGTTAAATTCTTGTGCTGCCAGATCGTATACCGAAAGAGTTTTTTCTGCCTGTTGTTGTTCGGGTTCTTCAGTTTTCGATGCTTCACTGCTATTATTGTCGGTCGATTTGCGCGAGGAAATCATTGAGCCTATAACTGCAAATAGAATCATCGCGCTAATGCCAATAATGGCAAAAACAAGAAATGGGCTTTTCTTGCCGGTGGACGCATCTGGTGAACCTGACCATTGTCCTTCATGTTGAGACTGAGTAACTCGCTTTCCAGCGATATAATAATTGAGTGCCAGTGCGCCAAACCCCGCAGAAATCCAGAAGAAAAGTGTTAAGAAGAAGGAGTGAAGACCTTGCAGTAACGCCAATGCAAAAAGACTAATCACGGTGAGCCTTATATACCGAGTTGTTAATTTTTTAAAATAGTCTTCGTCGGCTTGCATTCTACTAAGTTAGCAGTTAATTCCTATCTGTGCAGGAGTACCAAAGAATCGGGAATCCAGTTTATCTTTGCGGCCAATGAAAAAATTGATTTCCTTTTTGATTCGGTTTGTCCCTCGCAAATACCTGCAGCTTTTTACCGGTGTCGGGTTAAAAGTTTTGGGAATTTTTTATTTCGGCAGCAAGGTTGAGTGCCCCATTTGTAACCATCATTATAAAAAATTTCTTCCTTACGGAAGGATCAGGCCAAGAGAAAATGCCCTTTGCCCAAGTTGCTTAAGCTTGGAGCGGCATAGGCTGATTTGGCTTTACCTCAAAGACAAAACCAACTTCTTTTCGCAAAAGCTAAATGTTCTACATATAGCCCCGGAGCCGTGTTTCATCAACCGGTTTGAAAAGCAGCATGGTGATAACTACATTACTGCTGACATTGAATCCCCGCTAGCAAAAGTGAAGATGGATATTCACCAAATCCCTTTCGGAGAAAATTATTTTGATGTTGTACTCTGTAATCACGTGCTCGAACATGTTAAAGATGACATTCAGGTGATGAAGGAATTTCATCGCGTATTGAAACCAGGAGGCTGGGCGATCTTACAAATTCCTCTTTTCTTTCCCTTGCCTGAGCAAACATTTGAAGACAACTCAATTACTGACCCACGAGAACGCGAAAAGATTTTTGGCCAGGATGATCATGTCAGAAAATATGGAAAGGATTATCCAAAAAGAATTGAACAAAGTGGACTGAAATCCATAGAAGATCAATTCTGTCTTAGTTTTTCAGAAGAAAGTGCTTATCGGTTTGGCATCAGCCGAAAGGAAATTATTTATAAAGGAACAAAAGCCTGATGATTTTTTTCAATTGCTTTGCCTCTGCATTTTTGACAGGTAGAGGAATGTTGACAAGCCTAAGATTAACACGATGAGACACATTCCAAGTTGTTGAAGATTGGGTTTTATCACCCACATGGCTCCAATGAACTGCACGATCAATATTACATAAAGGAATGCTGCAATGCCTCTGCGCGATACTTTGCTGATCACGAATGATCCAAGTGGCGCAAATACCGCAACAACGGGTACGCATACTATCCACATCTCAAAGGACTCATTTTGAAAGTCGTGGATAATACCGGCATGTAAAAAGAAGCCAAGCAACGTCTCGATGGTCATGATGATCACCGAAGAAGGTACAGCTACTTTCTCATCGATGCGATAATAAATGGTCATCAGACAAAATGTAAAAATATTGATACCAGTTCCAAAAATGGATGAGATCATTCCTCCGATTAACCCGAAAAAAAACAAACGAGCCATGTCAGATTTTGCGAATCGCTGAATGGCAACAAAAACTTCGCGTTTGGGTTTTCGGTTTTCATTCCAGAGTACAAGTCCAAAACTCAACCAGAGAGAAACGAAAAAGAGTTTGGCGAGTGGAGGTGAGATAAGCGGAACAATGTAGTAGGTGCCAAAGATCAAACCAAAAACGCCTCCGATTGTGACATACTTAATATAGTTCCATTCTACTTTAATAGCCAATCCTATAATCAGCAAGCTTGCCGAAGTCATGCCGATACTTTGAATGGCAAATGCAAAATTTCTGGCAACGGAAGGAGAAGTTTTAAGGAGCAGAGTAAAGATTGGATAGGCTATGGCAGCACTTCCTTCCGGACTGGAGCCGGCAATGAAAGAGCCAAAGACCATCGTTAAAACAGCATAATAGTGCTTCAGGTAGAGGGAAAAATTTTGGGTTGAGAACATATAATATGCCCAGCAACCCAAAACAATAACTAGAAATGTAAAATATAACCTTGGAACTTTCTTATTGGTCATTAATTCAGGTATCCAAAACTTGATTATTTCTTTAACAACTTAAGGATTGCCTGCTGGTTCCTGACGATCAAATCAAGTGTCTTTTGGTTCTTGAGAATATGCTTTTGGTTATTGATGATTTCTCTCTGATTGGAAAGAATAGAACCCTGATTCTGTTTTAGTGATTTCTGATTTGCAAGAATCACTCGTTGGTTGGATTGCAGTCCACCCTGATTTTTAAGGATAGAGCCCTGATTGCTCTTGATTATATTTTGGTTGCTAATTACCTGTTGGTTGTTTTGTGCGGTAGCCATAGTTGCTTTTATTTAAGGTGTTAGGTTTATTATACTTCTGAAATCTAGGACTTCTTTTTCAATTAAGATGATTTTATCTCGCAACTGTTGCCAAAATAATTTGCCGAAATCGTTTTCTAAACTTGCTGAGGTTGAATTTTAAATGGCGGAGTCAGGTACCCTTCTTCAGCACGTTGTTTGCCCATGCGGTCATAAACTGCTGGATCATCGGGCGCCCATGTGGCCAAACCATCTACGTAACGATTGAACATGCAGAAGGCTGCAGCAATTAACACAGTATCATGAATTTCAATGTCAGTCGCTCCTTCATTTCGGGCCGCCTCCACATCTTTTGTAGAAACTTCTTTGCCACTCAATTGTACGTGAGCCGCAATTTTAAGCAAGGCTTTTAGTTTACCGCTGATTGGCGCTGTGTCAGGATTGGATTTCACACTTTCCACAAGATCTCCGTTGTGAAGATGATGCTTCGCGATTGCCCCATGAATTGTTGAGCAGTATTTGCAATTATTTAAACTAGAAACATAAGTGGCAATCAACTCTCGCTCGCCCGGACTGAGTGTGGGATGCGGATTGTGCAGTAGTGTTTGCACCAAGTCATTCAATGGAGCTGCGGTTTCGGGGCGAAACATAAACAAACTCCGGATTCCAGGATATTCTTTAGGCAGATCGATGTGTGGCATAACAATAAAAAATTTATGTTGAATAAATAATTTTTAGCCTATTGATACTTCGCGGTTTGAGGATGAAAAGTTCGCCAACTATGCCAGAACTCCTGATAGGCATTTATTTTCTTTAGATGTTGAGCAGGTGTAGCCAAATCGTTTCCTGAAAAATTGTAGTGCCTTTCGTTAGCACTGAGTGTGTCGTTGTGAATGGTAAAAGCTTCATCAGACGATGTGCGTTCAAATGCAACAAAGCTTTGATTGTCGGCAGACAAGGCCAGAACGATCGACTTTTCACCAATCCTGTCGTTGATGATGCGCAACTCTTTCAATTTATTCCAATCGTATGCTTTACTTGACGCGCCAACCTGAAGACCCACGACCCACGACTTTTCTTGCCACGACAAACTATCGGTACGCGTGAGTTTGCCTTTGCTTTTGCCACGTTCAAATCTTCCCAGCGTATCATAATTTGGCTTAGAGACATCATCCACCTGCATTACAACAGCATTGGGATAAAGTTTAAACAGCTCGTTCAACGTCAGCTGAGTCGACTCAACTTCAGGCAACACTTCACCTTTTAGTGATCCCGTTACCGCCTCACCTGTTGCTTGCCGCCACCAGCTTTTTGTGGTGACATCTTCAAACATGGCATTGAAGTGATCCATCCCTACCAAACGAAATTGTTCATGCTGACCTTTTACAATTGGCTCATAGACGCGGCCGGTTCGGCAAACGCTGCAATACGTAACAATCACTGGCTTACCACCAATGATATCCTGAACCTGATGATGATAAACAATAAACCGAATCGGATATGCTTTTACCTCTCCGTTATTTTCCACGCTTACAACAAGGCTGCTGTCATTCAGTATGTTTTTATCCTTAGATTGGAAGGTAAGTTTCTCGGGCTGCCTGAACATGTGGTCGGCCACCATTTTAAAATTGAAAAGGTAGATGATGGCAATAGCGGGCAACAAAGCTACTGCCGGCAACCACTTGCGCCTCACTTGAAATGCCTTAACACTTCCAACGATGATCAGAAGACCAAACACGATTCTGAAATACCAGCGATAGGAGTAAAGAAAGTAAGCTACATCAAGACTGTTCATGCGCTGGCTTCCCGGCATTGGCATGATGAAATACACATTTAGTATTTCAAAAAGAACTATCCCTATAATGCCGAGGTAAAATAGTTTTTTCATTATGCTTGTGTTAGTTTTTTCAATCATGTGATTTTTCAAATTCCAATTTTCGCCGCTGACGGAAGGCAAAGTTTATCAGGCAATGTCCAGTTAATTCTCTTTAACTGCATTAGCGTTAGCTGATCACTTCCTTCCTTAATCTTAAAGAACTGATTAGGCTTTACATTTTTAAAAACCTGAACCAGACCACTACCATGCCAGCGCACTTCAATTTCATCAATTATTGTAGCCTTGCCAATTCCTATTTCTCTTCTTAATGGAGAAGCGCCAAAACTCCCTCCTGAATTAACATCACGGTAAATGTTTCTTGTTACTCCATTTTCTTTGAAGGTCAATTTTATTTGTGTACCGATAGCACTGCGATTTGATTTGGTCCCTTCCAGTTTGAAACAAATCCAGTTATTGGTGCTTTGTCCAGGATTGAGAAAGAACGAATTCTGATATGCGTCGCCCGGATATGCTCCACCCATTTCAATATAAATATCCTGATCACCGTCATTATCCATATCTGCGAAAGAAACCCCGTGTCCCTTTTGAAGGTGCCCGACTCTCGCGGAGTTTGTCACATCAACAAATTCCTTACCACTGATATTTTTAAACATTTTATTTGGAATGAGAGATTTGTAATCCGGATTTCCCGAACCTAAGTACATGTCAAGGAATCCATCGTTATCAATGTCGCCAAAATTCGCTCCCATGGCAAATACGTTTTTATTCAATCCTATTGAATCGGCCAGATTTGTAAATGTTCCATTATGGTTGTTTCTATACAGTAGCATTTTTTCCGGGTTTCCCGCCGGGATATCTAGTTTTTCGGCAGCAGCATAGTAGGCCAACGTTTTTTCAAATGAATAATCACAAGTAAAGATGTCTAACCAACCGTCATTATCATAATCCCAAAACCAAGTCGGAAATGAATTTCCATGTTCTCTGTTTAGTCCGGCTTTGGTTGTCACATCCTCAAATGAAATTTCATTTTCTTTTTGACCGTTATTTTTCAATAGGATCCTTTGTCCATTCATAGTTGAAATGAAGATATCCTTCCACCCATCATGGTTATAGTCACCTGAAGTCACACCTTTTACGTACCTCAATACTTCACAATGTGCCTTCTTCGCAATTTCCCTGAAGGTGCCATCCCGATTGCTAATGTAGAGTTCACATGAATGTGGTTCATTTCGCGCGGCCTCATTTCCTATGAACAAATCGAGCCAGCCATCATTGTTAAAGTCATTCCAGGTAGCAGTCTGAGTTGGGTGGAAAGAGAGTAAGCCGCTGATTGTCGTTACATCTGTAAACGTGCCATCGCCATTATTTTTTAACAATGAGTTTGGCTCATTACCAAATTTCTGTTTCCAGGCACCACGCAGTACCAGCACATCGACATAGCCGTCATTATTGTAGTCGGCTTGAACCATGTTCAGCCCGCCGGTGATTCCTTTCAGTCCTATTTTATCAGAGAGATCTTTAAAGGTTCCATCAGCGTTGTTTTTAAAATAGTGCATAGACTCTTCCGATCCCCACCCAGAAGTCATGATGTCCAGGTATCCATCGTTGTCGAAGTCTTCTACAATACTTCCTCCCGCCATATTCTTCACATCAAGCTTTAAATCGGATGCAATGTCTTGAAAAGCGCTTACTTGATACTTTGTATCACCTTCCATACCGGGAAGGAAAAATGCCTTAGGAACGTCTTTGGGATACCTACCCAGTGTCATATACGCCAGGTTAAGGAGCCATAATGACTCCAGGTCATTCGGATTATTTTCTAAGAGACTAATATAAACGACAATTGCTTTTTCTGATCCGCTGGTGTTTCTATGAACCCCCATGCCTCTTACCGGCAGGATGCAGGATTCTGCTGCATGGTTGGAAATGCAATTGGACCGTTCACCCTGCCGTAAATAGGCCACAGCTAAGTCTTTCCATATCAGTTCAAGGGCGTAAGTTTTATCATCTTTTAAGATGTCTTCAAATAGTTGAATGGCCTCGTCCTCTTTGCCTAACTCAAGAAGAAAATTAGCTTTCCAGTACTGGCAGTATCTTATCTGACTTGGCGTACTATGTTCTAAACTTAATAGGGAGTCGAAGTAAGGCACTGCAGCATTCGGATAGAATTGATTGGCCAGGACACTTGATTCCTTGTGGTATTTATTCAAGATAGAGATCATTTCATCTTGACAAGATAGTTTTTGCTTGCACGACAGTGCAGAGAAGAGGATAAAAGCCAGAGTCATTATTGAGAGAGCTTTTTTCATAGATTACTTTTTTACCAACTGGCGTGAATTAATTCCCTAATTTTTTTTCTGCCAGTTGTGTTCCCTGAATTCTTGCCGTGATTTTGGCGAAAGCAGTTTCTCTTGCTGTAGAAGTGTCATCAGCGAAAGGAGAGAAGCCGCAATCATCGGTCGTGCCAAGGCGGCTAATAGGAATGAACTTGGAAGCTTCCACAATTAAATCGCAAACTTCCTGCGGAGTTTCAACACGCGGATCAAGTACGTTGGTTACGCCAATAAAAATCTTCTGATTCGGTTTAGAGAATTCTTTGATGGCTTTTAGCGCGGAAGTTTTATCTTTTTCTGCAGCATATTCCAGGTAAAAATTTCCAACGTGCAATTCGAATAGCAGAGGAAGTAACTCAGTATAACTAATATCTGCGCTATGTGTGGAGTCGTGATCTCCTCCAGGGCAAGTGTGTACTCCGATTTTCTTTTGCTCTGCTTCTGTAAACCGATCAAGTACCTGATTGTTCAAATCGATAAACATTTTCAGCAAACCTTTTGAGGGATCAAGTTTTATTGCCAGTCGGGCCTCGGTAAAATCAATCTGTACATTGTAGGCGCCGGCATTTAAACATCTTCTAATATCAGCTTCGGCTTCATTGATCAGGTCTTTGATAAACTGCTCCCTTGAATAACCAGGGATTCCTTCCTGAGGGTAGAGTAAACTAATAGCAGAAGATGAAATGACAGCCTGCTTTACAGGAAGTTGGGTAAGCTTTTTTGCTTTTTCAAAATAACTGTTGGCATAAGTCTGGTAGTGGAATGGGCCAGCGGTAAGCTTGGGCAGCTGGCGGGTGTGCCCATCGGCAAACGGAATTACTACACCGCCGGGTGCCAGTTGCTTTAAACCATGAATAGGATAGGTTGCAAAGCTTGGCTTTGACTGCTCGCCATCAGTGACCACAGGCGATCCGGTTTGCTCAAAAAGATGAAGTGTTTCTCTTATTGCTTTTTCAGTGAGAGCACTCAATTCTTTTTCTTTGATTTGCCCTTTTGCGAATGATCCCATCGCTTCGATGAGATAAGCAGGCCGCGGAATACTTCCAACGGGTTCGGTTGCGATTTTCATAGGTTGTTATGGGTTTGTAAAACGTTTATTATTTATATAGATCAAAATGGAGATAGCCCTCTTCAGCTCTTTGTTTGCCACGCTTCACATAAAACTCCCGGTCTTGTGGAGCCCACGTGCCAAGGCCGTCTACATACCTGTTGAACATGCAGAATGCGGCAGCAATCAAAACCGTATCATGAATTTCGCGATCAGTTGCACCTGATTCTTTCGCTTTGGAAATCTGTTCAGGTGTTACATGCTTCCCGCCTTTTTGCACACTCGCAGCAATTGATAAAAGGCCTTTGAGCTTGGCCGGAATTTGTGTTGCCTCAAAATCCTTTTTTACTTCATCAATGTATTTCATATCGCATTGCAAGTAGTGCTGAGCAATACCTCCGTGCGAATTCTGGCAGAAGAAGCAATCGTTGAGCGAAGACACATAGGTCGCAATCAGTTCTCGTTCTCCCTGGGTAAGTGAATTATCGGTTCGAAGTAAAACTTCAGCGAGCTCATTCAATGGTTTTGCTGTTTCCTGTCGAAAAGCCATGGGGCCACGGATGCCTGGAAGCCCTTCGGGTAAGTTGATGTATGCCATAGATTCAGTTTTTTATTTGTTAGTGCTGAGTTATTAGTTTAACTATTTGTTTCCTTCATCTAATGACTTAAGACTTACTACTCTGGACTACTTTGGTAACACATACCCTTTCTCGCCTAACCGCACACCCATCTCTTCGTAAGCTTTCGGATCTGTGGGGGTGAAACTGGCAAGTCCGTCTACGTACCTGTTGAACATGCTGAACGTAGCAGCGATCAAAACCGTGTCGTGAATATCCCGATCACTGGCTCCGTGTTTGCGAGCTTCAGAAATATCGTCAGGTAAAACTTCTTTGCCGTTTTTTTGGACTTTTCCGGCCACATTGAGGAGTGCTTTTAGCTTTTCACTAATTGGCGCCGATTTATAATCAGCCAATACAAAGTCAACAACTTGTTTCTTGTCTTTAAATAAATACCGGGCTGCAGCTGCATGACTGCTCATGCAAAACATGCATTCGTTTCGCGAAGAAACATAAGCTGCAATCAGTTCGCGCTCAGCTTCAGTTAAAGGCGAGTCACCTCGTAATAAAACTTGCGCTAGTGCGTAAAGATGCTGACCTGACTCAGGTCTGAACATCACGAGGCTGCGAATGCCGGGAACTCCATCGGGTACTGAAATGTGTGCCATAATTAATCTGCTTTTTTTGAGAATACGATAAATAATAATCCAACTAAGAAAACGGCTGAGAAAACAAACAAGGAATTACTATAGCCGCCGAGTGTTGTCACAAGTGCTCCAACAAAGAAAACGGCAATCGCTGTAAAAAACCTTCCAACATTAAAACACAGGCCTGTAGCAGTGGCTCTTATATTGACCGGAAAAAGAAGAGGAATATAAACCGAAAGCAACCCCTGACTAATGCCAAACATGAACGCTAGCAAAGCGATTTCGATAATAGTGACGATGGTAAACACTGAATTTAACTTGAATAACAAAAAAGATATGATGAAGCAGCCCGCAAAACACAGCTGCATTGCTTTGCGAGTGCCAAGCGCATTTGCGAACCATCCTGAAAAAAAACCTCCGGTAAGACCGCCTGCACCGAGTAACATCATACTCAGACTCCGCTCACTTTGACCTTCCGAATTGGTAAGTAAGGTTTGCACCCAGGTTGGGACCCAAGAAAATATCGCCCACAATCCGATGAGCATCGATCCGAAAATAATTGAGCCATTCACGATGTCGCCTCGATGCGTCCCGATGGTTCCACTTGATTTATTCTCTTTTCGTTGCGCGTGAGAAACTTTCCATATCGCAGATTCCTGAAGTAAACCGATTGAAATAATACCAAGTGCTAGCGGAATCATTCCCGTCATGAACGCTTGCCGCCAATTGGATACAAAAAAATTAATTGCACCAGACGAAAAAATTCCGACCGGAAAGCCAATCGAAAGGACTCCGATAAATATTGCCCTTGTTCGCTCAGGCCAGATTTCTGAAAGCAGTGTAGTGTTGATTACGAGCATACCACCAACACCGAAACCACAAAAAAACCGGAATACTACAATCAATTCCCAAGAGGAGGCAAACGCAATGAGTAATGTAAAGAGGCCGTACATCGCTATAGATAATGCAAGGGACCGTACTCGTCCGATACGGTCACCAAGAACTCCGAATGTCAGACCACCTACTGCCCACCCGATTAAATAAAATGCGCTGATATAAGAACTGACACGATTTACCTGATTATCGTCAACTAAGCCCAGAATATCTTTTACAAGGACAGGGAGATAAACTGAAATCAATGTAGAGGCTGTACCACCGAGCACGTTTCCCAGAAAGCAAATGATAAACAGCAGCCACAAGTAACTGTTGATTTTTTCGGCGATTACTTTATCTCTGTCTATCTTAATTCCTGGTACCACTCAGCTTGAGATTGTTTTAAATTTTAAAGCCCAACGATATATAAAATGTCTTTCCGTCAGCAGGAAGAATGCCCGGCCCTGGATACATGTTGATCCTTCTGGTGAAGTAATAAAGATTGGTGATGTTGTTAACTCCACCCGAGAGCTTGTATAGTTTAAGGAAGCTATAAGCAAAGGACCAGTCCCAAACATGATAACTTGGAACAACTCCGGTTTGGCCTGTTATATCAAATACAGTGTTGTTGGCATCGCTGAAACTTTTGCTCACATAGCTGGATTGAAAGGTCGTGAGGAGGTTTTTATATCTTAGCTCAAGCCCCGTACGATTGATCCAATCGGGCACACCTTCGATATGATTTCCGTTCAGCGTTTTATTATCGCCACTGTAATTCATTATTCCACTGATGTATCGCGCATGGTTATAACTCAACGAATTGAAAACACGGATATCAAAGTCGGGGCTGGAATCCGTAAATAATTTTACAAGAGAAATATTAAAGTATGCCTCAACACCTTTGGCCACGCCATTGCCAATGTTTGTGGTAAACAGGTAAGTAGTATTGGTGTTGGGATTGATCATATTTAATTGTCCGATGCGATCACCATAATACATGTAGTAACCGTTGATGTCGAACCGGACAATATTTTTGAGCGAACCCCTGTAGCCGAGATCAGCATCGTAACCTTTGCTGTCTTTTAAACTGGGGTCTATCATCCCCGTCTGGGTTGCAGGAGTAACATTGGCATATAAGAATGGCCGATAAGCCTGTGAAATATTTCCATATAATTGACTCGATTCAGAGACTTGATGCTGCAGACCCAATCCTAAAAGCGGAAAACTTCGTGTGGCCTCATATGAAACTGGAAATGTTGCATTGTTGATAACGCCAGTCATCGAAGAGTTGATAACCTCATACCGGAATCCGGGAGTTACCAAAAAGCGTGGTGAGAGTTCAAAAATGTTTTCAATAAACACTGCATAGTTTTGAGTATTTAATCTCAAATCGATGCCATAGGGCTTCACTAAACTGAGATCAAAGTCAGCGCCGGTAGTGCCCACACCTTTTTGTCTTCGTTTGGTTAATTCAGTAAAGTATCTGAATCCGCCAGCAAGCACACTTTTGATATTACCAATTTGGTAACGGTGTAGTAAGCGCGCCTCAGTAGTAAATCCGCTGTAGTAATCGCGATCTACTTGCCTCGGGTTGTATGATTTAGTTGTTGTATTAATCGTATCGGCTATATTGGGTGTGTTAAGGAACTGCACACTGTTACGCTGGCCAAACACCCAATGGGTTGTTACCTGAACTTGCGTTCTTGACGAGAACCGATAATCAAAAGTAAGAGCAGGAATGTTGATGAATGGATTGAAAAAATTTCTAGCTCGGGTAGATTGACGAGCATTAGCCTGAAAATGAGCGTCAGTCAACCCGCCGGCAATTTGCTGCACGTAATCCGTCCGTGAGAACTGAAAAGACAGATTTCCATTTTTATGAAATTTCCAGTTGATGTTGGCATGATATGCATGATAATTGAAAGCTGCATTCGGACGCCATCCGTCGCCATGTCTACTATCGTAATACGCATAGTAATTTATTTTGCCTACGCTGCCGCCAATGGCATTGTACGAATTAAAAAAATTATAAGAACCGGTTGTTTGTTCGCTCTCCAATGAAAACTGTTTGGTGCTATCACCTTTTTTCATCACATAATTCACCATACCACCAAACTGGCTTCCAAACTGAAGTGCTGCCGAGCCTCGTACTAACTGAATTTCACGAATGCCTTGCATCGGCGGAGTATAATGATCTTCAGGGTATCCAAACATATCCGAGTTAGTGTTGTATCCGTTTTGCCTCATGTTCATTTCAATTGAGCGATGCATATCCGTAGCTCTTGTGCCGATGTTAATCTGAGTTCCTGCTCCGTCCATGTCCCAAACGTTAATACCTGGCACCTGAGCAAAAGCCATTCGCCCTACATTCTGAGCCATGTTTACGCTACCTGCATCGAGGCGGATAAGGTTAGTTTTTTTTCCGGCGAAGATGTTTACCCCGTTTATGTCATGGAGAAATGATTGGTGCCGTTTAGCCTCAATTAAAACTTCGCGCAGATTTCTAGATGGGAGAGAATCCAGCAGTTTATTCTGTCCGCTTGAGCCAATACAAAAACAAAAAGTAACACTCACTAATAGTAACAATCTCTTCATCCGCTTTGCTGGTTATACTTAAAAACTCAGATTAATGTCTTTGGCTGATATTCTATTTTTCTTCAAATGATCGTAGCCTTGTGGCAAACGCTGATATCCTTTTGAGATTCGTTCGGCCAATCCTTTGTAAAAGTTCGGATCTGTAGGTGTTACCGTTGATAAACCATCGACGTACCGGTTGTACAAACAAAAAAGCGCTGCAATAAGTACAGTGTCATGAATTTCGATGTCGGTTGCTCCGGTAGCTTTTGCTTTTTCAATGGATTCGCTTGTTACGGCCTTTCCACTTTTTTGAACTTGTGATGCAATGGTGAGTAATGCTTTCATTTTCTCACTTACCGGAGAACTGTTTATATCAGCCTTTATTCTCGCAGATGTTTCACATTCCCCAAGCAGCAAATCGGCAGTTGCGGTATGTGCGGCTGTGCAAAAGCGGCATTCGTTACCGTGCGAGACAACGGTGGCAATGAGCTCGCGCTCGCCTTCTGTCAGGGTTGAAGGACCTCGTAACAAGAATTGAGTAAGGTCCCGGATTGGTTCGGCTGTATCTTTTCGATACTCCAATAATCCGGTGATGCCGGGCAAATGATCTTCTAACGGAATATAGGGCATAGTTTTAATTTTTATTTTCGATCGATTACGAAGTGATGGCAACCAGTCTCGACCATAAACGAGACTGGCGCCATAACTTCTCTCCTAACCAAATTTGCTCCTAAACAAACTTTGCTTTGAGATAGATAAGGTTTGGCTCGCATTAAGCACGAAATCACAACCCTTATAATTTTAACTATTGACTTGAATGACATTTTAGAATTTGAATAGCAATACCTCTCGATTACAGATGAACCGTGTTGAACTTTACTGCAGAAATCGCTATTGGAATTTGCTTGTCTGCGAAACCATTAAATTAATGGCTGACAAACTTCAAATTGTGTAATTAATGGCTGCTGTAAAATTCAGCAAGCCGTCCTCGGAGGTGGAGAAATAACCGGGAAATTCTGAGCCAGAATGTCGGTATTGACTAATGAGAAAGATTTTGCGAGATTGATACTTTCGCGCGGAGCAAATTGAATGTTGGTAACTACCGAGCTATAATCTTTAATAAGGCTGACAACTGTTTTAGCTCCATGATTATTTGATGAAGACTGATCTGTGGATAGCTTTACAAAATCTGAAAATACTTTGAAAGCCTTTTTCTGCTCGGTATTTTTTATACAAACCACATACAAGGTATCATTCGAATATTTTTGCTTGACGAGCTTATAAAATTCTCCTTGATGCTCAAAGTCACCCTGAACTCTTTGAAAGTCATTTTCTTGAGTAGGATACGGCAATGTCAAAGGAATCCTAATAGTTATCGTTTGTTCAGCTTTGTAGTTATTGTTATCAATCTGCTGATTCAAAGTGAGGTGAGCCTGACGTAACATAGCCACGTAGACGCCATAATAACCTATCACGTTAAATAGGAATACGACGGTGAGGATTATGGCTAGAACTCTTTTCACGTTATTTTCTACTACATATTTAGAGGTTTTAATCGAAAAATCAAAAGTTGACCTTGGCTAAAAGGCTGAAAAGCAAAATTGCCTGTTAAAAAAGAATGCCAGAACGAGCCGGGCATTCTAATTAATAATGAGTATGATATTCTATTTTGGAAGTTTATCTAAAACGTCCATCACTTCTTGCACATGCTTGCGGCTTGTGTCCAGAAGTGCCTTCTCCTGGCTGTTCAATTCCAACTCAATCACCTTTTCAATTCCATTTTTACCCAAAATTACCGGCACTCCGAGGTAGCAATTTTTAATTCCATACTCTCCGTCAAGTTGCATACATACCGGCAGTACCCTGCGTTGGTCTTTTACAATGCTTTCCACCATTTGTGCCGCCGCCGATCCGGGAGCGTACCATGCTGAAGTACCCATGAGCTTCACCAGTTCGCCACCTCCGACTTTAGTGCGCTCGATTATAGCATTGAGTTTGTCAGGCGCTATCAATTCGGTTACAGGGATACCTGCTACCGTAGTATATCGAGGAAGCGGAACCATTGTGTCGCCATGGCCTCCAAGCAACATCGCCTGGATATCTTTAGGTGAAATATTCAATGCTTCCGCCAAAAATGCGCGATAACGAGCCGTATCCAAAATGCCCGCCATACCCATAACGCGGGTGCGCGGAAACTTTGAAACCAGATGAGCCTGGTAAGTCATCACGTCCAGTGGGTTGCTCACCACTATAATTATAGCGTTTGGCGAATGCTTCACCACGTTTTCTGTCACTGTTTTGACGATGCCGGCATTGGTGCTGATCAGATCATCGCGAGTCATACCGGGTTTGCGTGGCAAGCCAGAAGTAATAACAACTACATCTGAGCCAGCACTTTTAGAGTAATCGTTGGTAGAACCAATAGTCCGGCTGTCGTACAAATCGATGGGCGCCTTTTGCCATATGTCAAGGCTCTTCCCTTCGGCTAGGCCTTCCTTAATATCAACCAATACAATCTCATTGGCCACTTCGCGGTAAGCCAGCACGTCAGCACATGTGGCGCCTACATTTCCGGCACCTACTACAGTTATTTTCATATATAAATGATTTTTAGTGTCCTTATTGAATGAGGCGCCAAGTTATCACTCACAGCCACAAAAGAAAAACTTATGATCACAAAATAAATCGATATTCCTATTCTTAGAAATCCATGCAGGACAATAACTTTGCAAGCTTTTAAAAACGATATGCAAGTAGTCAAATTTGGCGGTACTTCGGTGGGCGCGCCCGAACGAATGAAAAAAATTGCAAGCCTGGTTGTGAATATGCCGGGTAAGAAAATTGTTGTTCTTTCAGCTTTAAGCGGAACAACCAACGCACTGGTTCGCATTGGCGATCTTCTGCTTGCCAATAAAGCCACCGAGGCTGAAAAGGAAATTTCATTGCTGGAAAAGCACTACCAGAATTTTATAGAGCAGCTTTACGAGTCTGCGCCATATCACGCAATTGGTCAGGAGCTGGTAAGCCGGTATTTTAGCTTGTTTCGCTTGCTTGCTGCCGGCAGGTTTGACGACCGCAGTTACCGCGAACTTCTTGCACAGGGCGAGCTGATCTCAACCGAATTGTTTTACCACCACTGCCAGGAAAAGAAAATCAATGCCCGATTGCTGCCAGCATTGCATTTCATGTCGATTGATGAGAATCAGGAACCCGAACTTGAAAAAATCAGTGAACGGATAAGACCGATTTTGGAAACTATGGCCAATGCCAATATCCTGATCACCCAGGGCTATATCTGCCGCAATCACAAAAATGAAATCGATAACCTTAAACGAGGAGGCAGTGACTATACGGCTTCACTAGTGGGTGCTGCCGTGCTGGCGGAAGAAATCCAGATTTGGACCGATATCGATGGAATGCACAACAATGATCCGCGTATTGTAAAAAAGACTTTGCCCATTGCCGAACTTACTTTCGATGAGGCTTCGGAGTTGGCTTACTTTGGCGCGAAAATTTTGCATCCATCCACCATTGTACCAGCGCAGAAATACAATGTGCCGGTTCGGTTGAAAAACACTATGGACGAAAAGGCCGAAGGAACACTCATCAGCGAACGGGGAAGCCGCGGCCAGTTTAAAGCGGTTGCAGCAAAAGATGGTATCACTGCTATTAAAATAAAGTCATCGCGTATGTTGCTGGCCTATGGTTTCCTGAGACAGGTATTTGGTGTTTTTGAAAAATATAAAACGCCAATAGATATGATCTCTACTTCCGAAGTGGCTGTTTCAGTGACTATCGACGAAAACAAACATCTCGATGAAATTGTGGAAGAACTTAAAGAGTTTGGTGTGATCGATGTTGACCGAAATCAAACTATTATCTGTATTGTGGGTAACATGCTCGCCGAAAAGGAAGGTGTATTGAAAGATGTTTTCCAGGCGTTGGCTGCAGTGCCTATTCGTATGGTAAGCTATGGTGGCAGCAACAATAATATTTCTTTGCTGGTAGAAACTGCACAAAAGGAAAAAGCGCTCAATTTGTTGAATACCGGATTGTTTGGCTTGTGATATTTTAGAAACAATTTGGTTAACAGTTCGTTTTTACCCTATTTTGCTGTTTGTGAAGCCCAATAAAATCCTTGTAATCCGTATTACAGCGTGTGTTTTGCTCACGCTGAGCATGGGTATTTCCCTGCTTCAGGAGACAAGTTCTTATACGTCGGGCAAGGCCTTTATCAAGGCTCACTCGCCTGTTTCAGAAAACGTTACACTCATCGGAGCTGATGACATTGAAGACTTGGATGAAGATGGTTCAATGGATATTCTGACGCCGGCTAATTTCGTGATAGCGTTATTTCCGGCAGCTTTTTTGTCCACTGAGTCAGTTGCTGTTTGCGCTGTAGAAAAAGTGTTCCCATTTAGTGAGACTTATCTTCGCCATCACCAACTTCTGATTTAGTCATACAGCAGGCCATTTATCGCCACCGATTTTTCTCTCTACCTTCAAAGCTTAGTTTAATTTATGAATAGAAAGTCCTTCACCGGCTGCATTATTTTCCTTTGGATGGCGTCCTTCAGTGCCGCTTTCTCTCAGGACAGTGTGCTCACGATGCTTCAGGCCAAAGAAAGATTACTGAAAAGGAATTTTTATTTGTTGGCTGCATATTATGAAATCAATCAGGCCGAAGCGCAGGTGGTGCAGGCTCGTTTATGGTACAACCCTTCAATTACCTGGAACCAGGAAGCTTATAATACGGAACAGAATAAATATCTGCAGGCCAGAAACCAGTATGAAATGCAGATCAACCAAACCATTTCAATTGCAGGCAAGCATACGAATACCGTGAAGTTGGCGCGTGTCAACCTGGAGTTGAATAAGGTGCAGTTTATGGACGTGATGCGCAGCCTGCTCTATGACCTGGGAAACAACTATAATAACCTGGCTGCCCTTGAAGCGAAAGAAAAACTTTATACCGAAGTACTCACCAGTTATCAGAAACTTATTACGGCTAGTCAGAAAGAACTTGAGGTAGGCGCCATTTCTGTTACTGAAGACCTTCGTATAAAATCGGAGTATATAGGCGTTAAAGCGCAGGCACTGGATAATTCGAATCAGAAAGAACAATATCTATCACAGTTGCGCACGTTGCTTCATTATCCCAAAGACACGCTTGTTCAAGTAGCACAAAAAATGCCTTTGTATGACAATAGCCTTGTTCTTGACAGCTTAATACAGCGCGCACTTCATTCTCGTCCCGATCTGAAGGTTTCCAGGCTATTCCAGGAATACCAGCAGCAAAATCTGCGATTGCAACGTTCGCTGGCCGTGCCTGATGTTACTATCGGTTACGACTATGACAAGGGTGGAAATTATATCCGCAATTATTCGGGTTTGGTTTTACAGATGCCATTGCCGTTGTTCAACCGTAATCAGGGAAGTATTAAGGAGGCTCAATTTAATATTAAGCAATCCCAGTTGCAAAGCGATTATTTAAAGATCAACATCACCAACCAGGTGATCTCCTCTTTTAATCAATACAAGAGGAATTACGACGGGCTTTCAAGTTATTCCGACGATTACCTCAACAGCCTCAATCAACTGAACCGTAATACCAACACTTATTTTCAAAAACGAGATATCAGTTTGTTGGAGTTTGTCGACTACCAGCGCATTTATATAAGTACCAACATTCAGTTGATAGAATTACGTCAACAGTTTTTAAATAGTGTTAACAATTTGAATTTCAGCGTGGGCGAAACAATTATCGAATATTAATAATCAGTATCATGAAGAATGTCAGTTTTCTTTTTTTATCACTTCTGTTTCTAGTTTCCTGTGGAGGTGAGAAAAAACCTGTCAAACAAGAAGTCCAGACGGGCATCACGCGATTGGTGTTGAGCCAAAGTCAAATGGCACACATTAAAATCGACAGCATTCGCAAGCAATCGCTGGCCGAGCAATTGACAGCTGTGGGCGAAGTAAGCTTTGCCGAAGACAATGTGGTCCGCATCTTTCCGATTGTGAGTGGCACAGTTGAAAAAATCTTTGTGTCGCTTGGCGATTATGTACAGAAAGGCCAGCCGCTGGCTACACTTTTGAGTATGGACATGAGCCAGATTCAGCGCGACTATAATATTGCCAAGTCAAATTATTCTGTAGAAGAAAAAAACCTGGCTCGTGCTCAGGAACTATTTAAGGCGGGTATGATGAGTGAAAAAGAATTTGCGAGCGCACGCAAGGATTATAATAACGCGCAATCAGAACTTAATGAGCGGACTCAAATCTTGAAATTGTACGGAGGCTCAGCCAGCGATCTGGATGCCATTTATAATGTGGTGGCCCCGAGGTCGGGGTATATAGTAGAGCGCAGTATTACCGAAGGAACACAAATACGTAACGACAACAACACCAGCATCTTTACAATATCTGATTTGAAAACAGTTTGGGTCTGGGCCAATATTCACGAGAGTGATCTCTCCAAAGTGGCGGAAGGAGATGAGGTCCAGGTGACCACAATAGCCTATCCTGATAAAATTTTTAAAGGGAATCTTAAGAAGATTGGCACCACGCTCGATCCGAGTTCACGCGTAATTAAGGTGCGCACCGAATTGAACAATAATGAAGGTCTTTTGAAACCTGAAATGTTTGCATCTATCGTTGTGACGTCAAGGCATAGGCTTACAATTAATGCTGTGCCACAGACAGCCGTGGTGCTGGAAAATAACAGGTATTATGTGATGCGCGAAGCTAGTCATGGTCAATTTGAAAAGGTGATTGTTACCATTGGCAAAGGTTTCGGAAGTTATTATGAATTGAGCAGTGGCTTAAAAGTTGGCGACCGCATTGTTTCCGATGGCTCGCTGTTTGTACTCACTGCCTATAACCGTCTTTGATCTGAGCGTATGAACAAATTTATAAAAGGCATTATCAGCTTTTCGCTGAAAAATAAGCTGATGGTTTTTTTGGGCACCTTGTTCATCATTGCCTGGGGCATACGTAGTTTCCTTAATACACCAATTGAAGCATTTCCTGATGTGATCAACGCCCGCGTGATCATTATTACACAATGGCCTGGTCGTAGCGCAGAAGAACTTGAGAAATTTGTAACGATCCCTATAGAAACCGAAATGAATGTGGTGCCGCGCAAAACGAATTTGCGCTCGATTTCGCTCTTTGGTTTATCCGTAGTGACACTTTTGTTTGAAGATGAAGTAGATGATTTCAGAGCCCGACAAATGGTGAACAACCAGCTTGTCAATGTTGATTTGCCCGATGGAGCAGACTCTGAAGTGCAGCCTCCTTCCGGACCGACGGGTGAAATTTATCGATACACATTGGAAGGGAAAGATTACACGGTTCGCCAATTGAAGGAAATTCAGGACTGGGTAATTGATAAAAGAATAAAAGCAGTCCAAGGGGTAGCCGATGTAGTAAGCTTTGGTGGGGAGGTCAAAACGTATGAAGTAACACTCGATCCTAATAAACTTACCGCTTTTGGATTTACAGCAGAGGATGTTTTCAATGCAGTTAAATCAAACAATGATAACGTGGGCGGTGATGTGGTTGAAAAGGGAACGCAGACATTTTTGGTGCGCGGCCTTGGGTTGATCAATGACATGGGCGACATCGAAAACATTATTATTAAAAATATCAATGGCACTCCGATTTTTGTTAAAGAAGTTGGTACGGTAAGCGAATCGTTCCGTCCGAAACTTGGTAAGGTTGGCCGCGATAGTGACACGGATGAGGTCGAAGGAATTGTGCTCTTGCGCCGAGGCGAAAACCCTAGTCAGGTATTAAAAGATTTGAATGTAACCATTGATGACATCAATAACCGCGTGTTGCCATCTGGCGCGAGGATCAAAGTTTTCTATGATCGCACAACACTGGTGAACCACACGATTCACACGGTAATGGAAAACCTCACTATTGGGATGTTGCTCGTCACTACAGTGCTGGCCGTGTTCCTTTTGGATTGGCGCACGACGGTGATTGTAGCTGTGGTAATTCCATTGGCGCTTCTCTTCGCTTTCATTTGTATGAAATTGAAAGGTATGTCGGCCAACTTGTTGTCGATTGGCGCTATTGACTTTGGGATTATTATCGATGGGGCGGTGGTAATGGTAGAAGGCGCTTTTGCCTATCTCGCACACAAGCAAGTAGAGATGGGCGTGCGGCGGTTCAACTTAGCATCAAAGATGGGGATGGTGAAAAAAATCTCCATAGAGATGGGCAAGCCAATTCTGTTTTCTCAAATTATCATCATCACCGCTATGGTGCCTATTTTTTCTTTTCAGAAAGTGGAAGGGAAAATGTTTTCACCGTTGGCTTTCACCATGGGGTTCGCCCTGATGGGCTCTTTACTATTTACACTTACTCTGATTCCGTTGATGACTCGATTACTACTTTCAAAGAATGTAGCTGAGCGTGAAAATATTTTGGTTCATACTATTCATCGTATTTATGAACCTTCTCTTGATTGGTGCCTTAAAAACGTGCGCAAAGTAATTTTGATTGCAGTATCGTTGTTGGGGGTAAGTTTGATTGCAGCTACACAAATGGGTTCGGAATTTTTGCCTTCGCTCAATGAGGGTTCAATTTATGTGCGTGCCAGCATGCCACAAAGCGTTGCGTTTTCCAAAGCGAATGTATTGTCGGATGCCATGCGGCAGATTTTTCGAGGTTATCCCGAAGTGAAAGGAGTGATCTCTCAAAACGGCCGGCCCAACGATGGGACTGACCCAACCGGGTTTTTTAATGTTGAGTTTTTCGTTGACCTCTATCCCAAAGAAAACTGGACAAGAGGCGTGAGCAAAGATGAGATCGTTACTGATATGCAAAAAAGACTGGCCGCAGAATTTCCTGGTACTGTCTTTGGCTTTTCTCAACCCATCTCGGATAACGTGGAAGAAGCCGTGTCGGGTGTTAAGGGCCAAATGGCAATCAAGGTATTTGGCGACAATCTGGTGAAGATCGAACAGTTGGCAGATACCATCCAGGCGATAATGAAAACCGTAAAGGGTGTTGAGGATCTTGGTATTTTTAAAAGCTTGGGCCAGCCGGAATTGCGCATCGAAATTGATCGCATCAAGTTAGCACGTTACGGTGCCAATATTGCCGAAGCCAACGACATTATCGAGATGGCGGTAGGAGGAAAGCAAGCAACTACAATGTATGAAGGCGAGCGAAGATTTGATATCCGCGTGCGGTTCTCGCCACAATATCGCGGTGACGAAAAAGAAATTGGCAAGCTGTTGATCCCTTGCACCAATGGCACCAAAATCCCAATGCGTGAAATTGCAGACATTAAATTGGCAACGGGCCCGGCATTTGTTTACCGTGAAAGCAATTTGCGTTTCATTCCAATCAAATTCTCTGTGCGTGGTCGCGACTTGGGCAGTACTATTGCAGAAGCGCAGCAGAAAGTGGAGAAAGCAGTGAAGTTGCCACGCGGATATTCAATTGCATGGAATGGCGAATTTGAAAACCAGGTGCGTGCTACCAATCAGCTAAAAGTAGTGGTACCAATCTCTATCGGATTGATCTTCCTGCTCTTGTTCTTTATGTTCAATTCACCAAAATATGCCGGCATTGTTTTAATGAATGTGCCGTTTGCTCTTATCGGAGGAATTTTGGGATTGTATTTTACAGGGATACACTTCAGTATATCTGCAGGGGTTGGGTTTATTGCATTGTTTGGTGTATGTGTACAAAATGGTGTGATTCTCGTTTCCGTATTTATTAAAAATCAAGGTTCGGGTATGCCTTTTGAAGAATCGATTCGCCAGGGCGCACTTAGTCGTATGCGGCCGGTATTGATGACAGCCATCGTGGCGAGCCTTGGACTGTTGCCGGCAGCGCTTTCAACGGGTATTGGCTCAGAAACGCAAAAGCCTTTGGCCGTAGTGGTAATCTGTGGATTGGTTTCTGCTACAATCCTTACGCTTTTGATATTACCTGCTATTTTCAAATTACTTAATCAGCGAAAGTTTAAACATTACAGTAAATCGAAAGGCAATGAAGAATGAGATGTCAGCAACTAATTCATAGCGAAAAAGTTTGGCATTACTTTAAAACGAAAAAAATAACAGAGATGAAACTCCTGAAGATAGTAGCCTGTATCATGTTGATTTTTGGAGAAGTGTGCGCGCAGGATTTTGTGAAACCAAACGATGGCATTAAATCGAGTGCGTTTGAAAAGAAATTTTTATGGGGATTTACACTCACTCAGAGTTGGTCAACCATTAAAGGGAGCAGCCTTCCCAAAAACTATTTCACCAAGGCATCTGTAGGCTTGCAGATTTCTGCAGAATACTATCCATTAAATTTTCTGGGATTTTCGTTAGGCGCTGGTTATCAACAACGCGGAGCAGGTATAAAAAATATCCCAACACCCGGTACTCCCGATTCTACTTATCGTGAGCGGTTACGCTTCAACTCATTTGAGTTTCCAATTGGTGTGATTTTGCGTACCCCCAAAGATTTGGTCAAAGGATTGCGACTGTCCGGATCGTTGGGAATTGTTCCCATAATCAACCGTAATGCCCGTGATACCAAAATTTCCCTTGAACCGAATGTTGCAGATTTGGATAAAACAGTAGACGTCTCATCTAATTACTTTAAAAGCGACCTGGCATTTCAATTTACCTTTGGCCCTGAAATCGATATGGCAGGAAGCCAAGTCATTAAAATCCAATTCTACTATTCACAAGGAACTACCAATGTCTTTACTGTCGGCCAGGGCACAGGGCATAATCAAAATGCAGGGATAAGATTCGGCTGGATGTTTTAGCGAATGCTACGACCAATCGATAATTTTTATTTGCAAAAAGAAGAACCTGTCAAAAGCTGTCTGCAATTCTTGCGTGAACACATTTTAAAACAGAATGATGCAATTACCGAATCATGGAAATACGGAATGCCATTCTTTTGTTATCGTGGAAAGATGTTTTGTTACTTGTGGGTTCATAAAAAATTTCATCAGCCTTATATCGGTATTGTTGAAGGAAAGAGCCTTAATCATCCAGACTTGCTTCAGGAAAAGAGAGCACGCATGAAAATTTTATTAATTGATGCGGAGAAAGATATTCCTGTCGGAAAAATAAATTCGATTCTAAAGAAGGTGCTTCAACTGTACAAGTGATTCTGGAGCGGGTAGGAAGAATTTATTCTTCAGCTTTTAGTTTCCCATTATTGAAAACAGCTACAGCCTTTCCCTTTAGCTTTTTGGTGAGCCAAGGTGAGTTTTTTGATTTCGAGAAATTATTCTCTGCACTGAATACCCATTCACAATTCGGATCAAACAAAGTTAAGTTAGCTTTTTCATCGATATCAATCTTTGGTAGATCTAGTCCGAGCAATTGACGTGGTGCTTCGGCTACTTTAAGAATGAGCTCCTCTATTTTCACTTCTTCTGAAATTTGAGTCAACTGTGAAGCAAAGGTTTGCAGATTGATCATTCCAAAGTCGGCCTGATCAAATTCCAGAAACTTACTTTCATCATCTATCGGCAAATGCCCGCTGCACACTACATCAATGGTTCCATCACTCAATCCTTTAAGCAAAGCATCTGCGTCACTTTTTTCACGTAGCGGTGGATTGGTTTTATAATTTGTATCAAAGCTTCCCAGCTCGCTATCCAGCAAAAGTGTTTGAAATCCGGTGATGTCACAACTAACGTTCAAACCTCTTTTCTTGGCAGCGCGAATAAGGCTTACACTGGTGCTAGATGAAATTTTTGAAAAATGGAGGCGTCCGCCAGCATATTCAAGTAGTTTCAGGTTACGGCTCACAGCAATCTCTTCGGCAATGCGGGGCATTCCCTTTAGGCCCAAGGCTGCACTTTGCGGACCTTCATTCATTTGGCCAAACAAATCAAGCCATACATCTTCGGGATGATCGATGAGCAGGCCTTTGAACTTTTGTAGATACTGCAATGACTTAAGGAAAACATCTGTGTGCCATAGCGATTTTAGCCCATCGGTAAAAGCGACCGCACCGGCTTCGTGCAAGTCAATCATATCCGTCAACTCTTCGCCTTTGCAATTTTTTGTAACCGCGGCAAGTGCATGAATTTGAACTAATCGATTATCGTTGTTTTGCGTAAGGTAGCTGACTTCATTTTTTGTTTGAATCGCCGGTTGGGTATTAGGCATGACTGCTAATGCGGTAAACCCGCCAGAAGCTGCGGCCTTAGTAATTGAGTTGAGGTCTTCTCGATGTTCAAGCCCCGGATCGCCTACGACTGCTCCAAGATCAAGCCATCCAGCACTCAGGATCATTTCATCGCCATTGATAACTTTATCAGCCTGAAAGTTTTTATCGCCAATCTCTGTGATGCGGCCATTGTTGATGAGTACATTTTTTCTCTTGAGATGAAAAGGTGATGCTGTATTGACAATGCGAGGAGTTTGAATGAGGATTTTCATTTTCGAATTGTTGCCCAATAAAAAAGGTGATTTAATCGAAAGTAGCTCGGGTGGTTCAAAGAGCAGAAGTTGAAATCAATTCGATGCCTCATCTGCTTTCGGGATGCTCTGTTTTGAAAGATAAGCCTCTGTTTTTCTAATGACCTTCTCGAGAGTGATAGCGCTTATCAATATGTCAGTCATATCAGGAACAAAGTTATTTCAAAAACCGGATTAAAAGAACTTCGCTTAATAAAAATAACAAAGACAATAACACGGCATATTTCCACAACTGCTTACCTAGATATTTTTCCCTGATTTCGCTCCTGAATTCCTCAGGTGAAGATGCCTTAAAGCTTGAAATGGATGGACTTCCGCCTAGTGCTACTTTGGTCTCTTCTGTAGTCAGTTGCTCCAATATTGATTCTTCCTTATCAAGGTCAAATGCTACCAGTCCGAGTGTATCACGTTTGTCGATCACATGATAAAAACCGGCCGATACAGCGTGCTTCGGCAGATCCATTACCAGCCGGCCGTCTGTTTTTCGTTGCGAAGGTATTATTTCCTGACTTCCTACGAGTTTGGCTGGTTCTTCATCCGTCAGGCTATCAGATGCTAAGGTTATCGTTGACGAGTTGAGGGTATAATACAACTGTTGTTCGTGCTTTTTGCCCGAGGCAGCGACACGGTACATCACGGGTACAAACAAAGCATGACTCTGGAAATCTGTGTATTTTTTTTCGAGAGGGCTTGATACCAGAAAAATATTTCCAAACTGTGAAAGAAACGGCTGATTGCTCTTGAATTTTAGCAAAGCAGATCCGTCAATACCCCAATCCATTACTCTGGTTGCATGCGGCATGGCAATGGAGGAAGTCTTATCTTCGAATACATTCTTAAAAAAAGGATTTTTAAAGTCGGGCTTATCAAGTTCAGTCATCTCTATGGCTGCTGCCTTAGTCAGCGGCAGTGGACTTATTTTTTGATAGGAACTTAAATCGGGCTGCGCTCCGGGTACCAGCAATAAGGCGCCAAAATTCTTTTTAAATCCAATGATTGCTGCAGCTAAAGGTGCATCCACCCGATCAAGACCGTTGATGATAACTAAGTCGGCTGTAGCCAGTAAGCTGTAATTAAGATTGGCCGTGGTGAAGCTTTTGAAAGAGAATATCTCACGATTACCAAAAACTTTTTCAACGAAAGTAGACTGATTGTCTGGCCTCACTTCTACGATTTTTAATTTCGAAGAGTAGTTGAGGGTAAAATAGAAATCATTATCAAAGCCAACGGGGTAGTCGGTAAAACTGATAATTGCTTTGTTGTTGCCACTTAGCCCGGAGGCGACATCAAAAGGAACTTCTGTAAAACTATTCGGGTCAATGTTTGTGGAAGTCGCGGCAGCCTGCACACCATTAATAGAAAGTTTCACCGTTAATCCTTGTACATTTTTTTTGCCACTGCTTCGCAGCCTTACTTTTAGCGTATTTTTTTCGCCACCAATAGCGAATGGGTTTTCTAAATAAACCGAATCGGTAAATACGTTGGAATAACTTTCGAGCTCAAATGGTACCAACTGTATTTTTAATGTAGAATCGATTTTGACCGGTTTGCCAAAAGTCGATTTTTGAAAATCAGAAAGCCAAAAAAGTGTTGCATGACTTTCTTTTACATGACTGAGTATTTCGCTTGCACTTCGGCTTACCGGTGACAGCCTGATTTGTGAAAGCAAGTCTGTGACTTCAGCTTTGGTTTTGAACGAATTCGAATACGAAGCAAAGTCATTGGTAAGCAATTGATAACGGGTATCTGCCGGAAATAAGTCGGCAATACTCTGCGCAATCCGAATCCCTTCATCCAGTGCCCGCTTTTTCTCGCCTACCGGTGTGGCCATGCTAAATGAATTGTCAACATAGATTACAATACTTCGCAGACCTGTCAGTTGTTCGCGGGCTGGAAGGAAGGGCTGGGCGAAAGCAAGTACCAAAAACAATAAAAACAACAGTCGCGAGGCGAGGACAAGGTATTGCTTGAGCTTGCGTTTCTGAGTAGTTTCTTCTTTTACCAATTTTAAGAAACGTGTATTCGAGAAAAAGATTCGAGTCGTTTTTCGAAAATTGAAAAGATGAATAATAATAGGGATTGCGAGCACTGTCAATGCCCAGAGAAAGGAAGGATAACCAAAACTCATCGTGGCAAGTTACAACAGGCCATTGATTTTTTCATACCCCAATATAAAGTATGACTGGAATTCTTGACCGTTCATAAAATGTCTGGCATTAAGCCGATTGTACCCTATCTTGCATTCGATTATACCTGTCATGTTTATTCATCGGTTGATTCGCAGATTGATTCTTTACTTGCGCCATAAGTTTTCGGCCCGGCAGTTTTTTATTTTTTCGAGCGTGTTGGTCGGGCTATCGGCAGGGCTATCGGCTGTCGTGCTTAAATCTCTTGTTCATGCTACCAGTGGGTTCCTCCTGCGTTACTCCGAAGAAAATGGTTTGGTTTGGCTAGTTGCTTTTTTTCCTTTGATCGGTATTTCACTGGCAGTGGTGTACGTAAGGAAATTTTTACAAGGCGACTTTCGCAAAGGCACGGCCGAAATCCAATATTCGATAGCAAAGCAATCGAGCATTTTACCAAGAAGCCAAATGTACAGCCACTTGATCACCAGTGCAGTTACAGTTGGTTTTGGCGGATCGACAGGTCTTGAGTCACCAATGGTGAGCACAGGTGCAGCCATCGGTTCAAACTTTGGCCGGGCCTATACACTTAGTTACAAAGAGCGGACTATTTTGCTCGCCTGTGGTGCCGCTGCCGGGATAGCTGCTGCGTTTGATGCTCCGATAGCCGGGGTGCTCTTCGCTATTGAAGTGGTTCTTACGGATGTCAGCCTTACGGCATTCATCCCTTTGATTATTGCTGCCGCCAGCGGAGCGCTGGTTTCTAAAATTATTTTGCAAGAAGGATTAGTGCTTAGCTTCAAATTGCAACAGCCGTTTGACTATCACAATGTGCCATTTTATATTTTGCTTGGGCTGTTGGCTGGATTGCTATCGCTGTACTATGCCCGATCGTTTACTTCTATAAGTACTTGGGTTCAGAAGATAGAAAAAGTCTGGATGCGAGCATTGACTGGAGGCGCTTGCCTTGCTTTGCTGGTTATGCTTTTCCCGCCCCTCTTTGGGGAGGGATACGGTACAGTAAAAACACTAGCTGATTTAAAACCGGAGATGTTATTTAAGCAGAGTATTGTCAGTCCGTGGTTAACCGGCGAATGGCCACTTCTTATTTTTCTCGTTTTGGTTATGCTTGCCAAATCTGTAGCAGCAGGTTTTACTCTAGGGAGCGGCGGTAATGGTGGAAATTTTGGCCCTTCGATGTTTATGGGCTCATATCTGGGCTACACTTTTGCTCACTTGATTAACCTTACTGGCTTGGCGCAAATACCGGAGACTAATTTTGCATTGGTAGGAATGGCCGGAGCGCTAAGTGGTGTTTTCCATGCGCCGCTTAGCGCCATATTTCTTATAGCAGAAATCACTGGAGGGTATGAATTGATGATTCCATTAATGATCGTGTCTGCACTTAGTTTGGCCGTCATTAAATATTTTGACCCGCTTTCGATGGAAGCGAAAAAACTTAAAGAGAGGCTGAAGCATTCCATTGAAAACCGAGACCAATTCTTATTAGGCAAGCTGCAATTGAACAAACTGATTGAAACCGATTTTTTGCCACTTCATGTTAATGATTCTCTGCAGGCCTTAGTGAGTGCTATCTCACAATCGCACCGCAACACCTTTCCGGTACTGGGTGAGAAAAGAGAACTCGTTGGCCTGATCCATTTGGATAATGTCAGGGCAACAATTTTCCAAACTGAACTATATCAATCGGTAGGAGTAAAGGATTTGATGGTAGCGCCATCATCTGTGATTGCGCCTGACGAAAGCTTGGCCGATGTTCTTAAGAAATTTGATGAAGTGCATCAGTGGAATTTGCCAGTAGTAGAAGACGGCAGGTATGTAGGCTTTGTGTCTAAGTCAAGCATTCTTTCCAAATACAGGGAGGAGCTTCTCCATACGCAGTAATCGACAGTACTCAGAAGCTTTCTGCAAAACCCAGATAGAAGTAGCCAAGGTATTTAGGATCACCCAAAGCATAATCCAGGCGAAGGTTGAGACGTTCTCTTTTGTTGACGGTTACGCGAATACCTCCGCCATAAGAATAATGTAGCCCCTCGAAATTCACTTCCGTGGGATTATACACTTTGCCAAGTCCTGCAAACGCCACAACTCCAATTCGTTTATACACAGGCATACGATATTCGGCTTGGAATGCAGTAAGGTAATTGTCACGGAAGCGGCCCCGGTAATATCCTCGCATGATGCGCGCACCGCCCAACTCAGAAAGCTCTTTGAATGGAGCATCGCCCCGAACAAAATTTCCAAATAATTCGAAGGCTGCGATGTGCCTCGCCCTAGGAACAACATTAATGTATTTACGAAAGTCGATGAGCAGCCGATGGTAGTTGACGGTTCCGCCTAATGATTTGGAGTACATAGAGTACCGAACATCCCAGAAGAACCCACTGCTGGGGTTAACAATATTATCGCGTTTATCCCATGTAAGCGTTGGCCCAAGCCCTATAGATGACGATCCATTGTAACCTGTAATTTTTTCAGTGTCTAGCAATCTGCCTGGCCGTCGATGAACATTGTAATACTGAATTGCCCGAGCCTCCATTCCAAGAAAAAGTTTACGATTCTTAAATACTTTACGGCCGATTTTATTTTCAAATGAGACCGCATCGTACATAATGGTATCGCGGTTGGATATTGGCGTTGCATTGCCTCGTCCAAAATAAAAATCCCGATAGTCGACCAAAGCTTGCCCAAACCCTTCAATCAGGTAATTTTCTCCTTTAGTGAAAATAGTGTAGCGAGGTAATATGATCAATTGCTGCCGGCTGGTGTAAAGAATCACTAATTCGGCATTGGAGGTACGGGTGGGTATGGTAGGATGTTGGTTTTTCCATAAGGCTACCGCCAATGCCCCTACACTAAAGTGCGTTTCTGGAGAGTAGCCCAAAATTGGTAAAGTGATCCTGCGGGAGTTTTTTGCAGTGTCAGACCAAAAGCGGAATTGCTGAGCAACTGCCTGCGACGATAAAACTGCCAACAAGGAAACTCCTAATAATTTTTTAAAATTCAAGATGACAGCTTTTCAGGCCGCCAAATTATTCAAAAAGAACTGAATACCAGTTTCTTTTGAGAAATCAGAATTTCAAAGTTTAGTCGACAGGGTTTTTAAAGCAGAACAAGATTCTGATAAGAACACGAGGTGCAGATAATGAGCGAATTGCTCTGTACAAGACTCAATTCTTAGGCTATGCCGACATTCTCGACTTGAATTTCTTAGTTAATTCATCTACGCTGTTCTTGAAATTAGCGTCTACTTTCATCATGTCTTCCACCGATTCAAGGGCATGAATAACCGTACTATGATCGCGGCCACCAAAATTTTCACCAATCAGAGCCAATGTCAATTGCGTGTAACGTTTGCAAAAGTACATGGCGGTTTGACGAGGGATAACGAATTCACGCTTCTTCACTTTGCCTTTCATCTGATCCATTTCCACTTTGAAGAAATCGGCTACTGTCTTTTGGATGTAATCTACGCTGACATCACTTTGAATTTCTTTAATAATGTTTTTTAACACTTCTTTCGCCAGATCTAGGTCAATATTTTTCTTCAACAAGGTTGCGTGGAACAGAAGTGAATTGAGCACGCCTTCCATGTCGCGAAGGTTAGTATCTACGCTATACGCTAGGTATTCTGCAACTTCAGTAGGAATTTCAATTCCATCAGATTGCATTTTATTATTGATGATCGCGAGCTTGGTTTCGAAATCAGGCTCTTGTAAATCTGCAGTAAGGCCCCATTTAAAACGTGAAAGCAAGCGCTCCTGAAATCCTTTTAGATCACGTGGAGGGCAATCGCTGGTCATAATGATCTGCTTGCCCGATTGATGAAGCTGATTAAAGATATTGAAGAAAATCTCTTGGGTTTTTTCACGGCCCGCCAGAAACTGAACATCATCGAGAATAAGTAAATCCACCTGCAAGTAAAAATTTTGAAATTCCTGCATTTTCAGATTTTGCAAAGCATTCAGGAACTGGTTGGTAAAATCATTTTGATCAACATACAAAACAACCTTGTCTGGCATGTTTTTTTTGATCTCATTGCCCACAGCTTGCACCAAATGAGTTTTCCCAACGCCCACACCGCCATAAAGCATCAATGGGTTGAATGATGTCGTACCGGGTTTTTTTGCGACTGCAACGCCCGCTGATCGCGCCAGGCGGTTACAGTCACCTTCTACAAAATTTTCAAAAACGTAATTTGGGTTGAGTCTTGAGTTTACAGTACGCGGATCTAATGCTTTATAGGCAAACGGAGAATACTCAGCATGCGAATGGCCATTACCATTTCCATTGGGTTGCTGGTTGTTATTTTTCTTATTACCGCTTCCGGTTGGATAGTTTACTGTTAGCGACGGATTCTGTTGATTTCCGCTGTCTACGACTACTGAATACTCAAGGCGGCCATTTTCACCGAGCACCTGGCGCACCGCTTTTTTTAATACAGGAACATAATTCTCTTCAAGCCACTCGTAAAAAAACTGGGAAGGCACTTGTATGGTTAGCACATCGCCTTCTGTGCGTACCGGTGTGATTGGTTTAAACCATGTATTGAAATTTTGCTCATCTACATGTTGCTTGATGATCTCAAGGCAATCAGTCCAAACGGTAGGGATTTCAACTTCCATTGAGTGAGTATCTGAGGTTAGAGTTTTTTTCGCTTTTTTTTGAGAAAGGGAGACAAAGGTGTAAAAAAAATGAAGAACAAAAAATAAATTTTCGTCTTGAGTTTCTTGTCTTTTTTTCAGTTTAAAAACGAGACAGGAAGATACCGAATCCACTGAAATTTCAAGGAGTCAGGTAAGAAAAAATAATTTTTTATTATTAAATAAGATTTGATTTTTTTAATGCGCTTTAAAAACGAAACTTGAATCGTTATTTCAATCTGTTCAATGGAAGAAAATAATTTTCTAAAAGATTTCGCTGCGCACACTGTCCGTGATTGGGAAAAAGTGGCCCAGCAAGAGCTAGGAGATAAGAATCCGTGGGAAAGCTTATCAAATAACAAGGTTGGCGTTATTGTTAAACCTTACTATGATGACAGTGATGCAGTAACTGAAAATGAAATCAGCTTCAATCGTGATGTAGCAGGCTGGCAAAATATTCCTAAAGTATCCGTCAGTAGTGAGATAAATGCTAATAAAGCAGCATTGATGCATTTAAACGCAGGCGCTGATGGTATCTGGTTTGAAATTCAATCGAATCAAATCGATTTTGATGTGCTGCTCAAAAATATTGAATTGCCCTTTTGCATGGTTTTTTTCAGCATTAGCAATGATTCAACCTTAATAACTGAGTCATTAGCTTCATTCATTGAAAAAAAAGGATGGCAACAGGAAATTACGGGCGCAATCTTATCGGAGAGCTTCGATGAAAACTTGGCACAAATGGTTGGCTGTAAAAAATTCAGAGCTAATGGAATCATTGTCAAGGAAAACAAAAATGTTGTTGATGAAATTGTGGATAGTTTGTTAACGGCTGTGGATATCGTTGAAGGATTGAAAAATAGAAATTTCTCAGCTGATGAAGCTTTTCTTTCGATTGCTTTTTCAATTTCAGTGAATGCCGATTTTTTCGTTTCAATTGCCAAAATACGAGCACTGAAAAATCTATGGATCACACTTCAGGAAGCGTATCAGATAAAAAAACCTTCATTTGCTTTTATTCAGGCTTATTCCAAAAAGTGGAATTTGGAAAGCTATCAGCCTCACGGCAACATGTTAAAGCAAACTACTGCGGCTATGGCAGCTGCAATAGCAGGATGTGAAGTGATTACAGTAGAGCCTGAAGAAATGGAGAGCCCGATGATGCAACGCATAGCGCGAAATGTTCCTTCAATGCTGTTCGAAGAATCTCATCTTTCAAAAGTTAATGATCCGCTGGCCGGTTCTTTTTATATTGAATCACTCACGCATGAAATCGCGGCCCAGGCTTGGAAAAAAATTCAACAGTATTCATGACCCCCGATTTTTCCAAAATAGAATATAAGCCAACACGCGCAGTTATTAATTCAAATGCCGAGCACTGGCTTACTCCGGAAACATTTTTGGTCAAGCCTTCTTTTGATGAAAGCGATCTTAAAAACCTTTCACTAAAGAAATTTACTGCAGGGCTTCCGCCATTTTTGCGCGGACCGTATGCCAGCATGTATTCAGTACGGCCATGGACGATTAGGCAATACGCCGGTTTCTCAACGGCCAAAGACTCGAATGCATTTTATCGTAGAAATCTTGCAGCCGGACAAAAAGGCTTGTCTGTAGCATTTGATCTGGCTACCCATCGCGGTTATGACTCAGATCATCCTCGCGTAGCCGGCGATGTAGGTAAGGCAGGTGTTGCGATAGATTCGGTACTCGACATGAAAATTTTGTTTGATCAGATTCCTCTGGATCAAATGTCGGTGTCGATGACCATGAACGGAGCTGTCATTCCTATCCTTGCTTTTTATATTGTTGCAGCCGAAGAGCAAGGGGTGAAACCTAATCAACTCAACGGCACCATTCAAAACGACATCCTTAAAGAGTTCATGGTGCGCAATACATATATTTATCCGCCGGCGCCTTCGATGCGTATTGTGGCTGATATTTTTTCGTATTGCTCCAGGCACATGCCAAAGTTCAACAGCATTAGCATCAGTGGTTATCACATGCACGAAGCGGGAGCGCCAGCGCATATTGAACTTGCCTATACGCTCGCCGATGGACTTGAATATATCCGGGCCGGATTAAAAGCGGGCATTGCTATTGATGATTTCGCTCCGCGATTGTCTTTTTTCTGGGGCATTGGAATGAATTTTTTTATGGAGGTAGCAAAAATGCGCGCCGGCCGCTTGCTGTGGTCGAAACTCGTAAAATCGTTCAATCCAAAAAATGAAAAATCAATGGCGTTGCGTACGCATTGCCAGACGAGCGGCTGGAGTTTGACTGCTCAAGATCCATATAATAACGTTGCCAGGACGTGCATCGAAGGGATGGCTGCGGTACTTGGGGGCACGCAATCATTGCATACAAACTCATTGGACGAAGCAATTGCATTACCGACTGATTTTTCTGCACGCATAGCGCGTAACACACAGCTTTATTTGCAAAAAGAAACAGGTATCACGCAAGTTGTGGATCCATTGGGCGGCTCCTATTATGTTGAATTCTTGACTGAGCAACTTGCCAATAAGGCATGGGCGTTGATTGAAGAAGTGGAAGCTCTGGGAGGCATGACGAAAGCTATTGAACGTGGATTGCCAAAATTAAAAATCGAAGAAGCTGCTGCTGCCAAGCAAGCCCGAATCGATGCAGGTGATGAAGTCATTGTAGGAGTGAACAAATATCTCACAGACGAAAAACCCGATTTTGAAATTCTTGAAGTGGATAATACAGCTGTGCGCCTCGAACAAATTGAGCGGCTTGAAAAGTTAAAGCGTGAACGTGATAATGTAACTACGCAAAATGCCCTCACGGCAATAGAAATCGCAGCGCGCGGAAATGGAAATTTACTGGAAGCCGCGATTGTTGCGGCGCGAGCACGAGCCACACTTGGGGAAATATCGATGGCCATGGAGAAGGTTTTTGGTAGATACAAGGCAACCATTCAAACGGTTTCTGGTGTATATTCGGGTGCAATGAAAAACAGAAAAGAGCTTGAGGAAGTACAAAAACTCTCCGACCGTTTTGCAAAGAAAGATGGCCGGAGGCCTCGCATATTGGTAGCGAAAGTGGGGCAAGATGGTCATGATCGCGGTGCGAAAGTTATTGCTACAGGTTTTGCTGATTTGGGTTTTGATGTGGATATCGGGCCACTCTTTCAAACTCCGGCCGAGGTAGCAAAGCAAGCAATTGAAAATGATGTACATGTAGTAGGAGCGAGCAGTCTCGCCGGCGGGCATAAAACTCTGGTTCCGGAATTAATCAACGAACTAAAAAAGATTGGCAGGCCTGATATTTTGGTGGTTGCGGGAGGCGTGATTCCTCAGCAGGATTATGATTTTTTATATAAGGCCGGTGTTGCAGGAATTTTCGGACCTGGAACTTCTGTGGCGCAAGCTGCTAAAATGATTTTGGAGAAGATGATTGCAAAGTAAAATCAGCGGGAACCTGTTGGAACCGTAAAATAAAAAGTTGACCCTTTGCCCTCAATACTTTCCACACCAATAGTCCCTCCATTCTTTTCAACAAAATCCTTGCAAAGAACTAGCCCCAACCCCGTTCCTTTTTCTTGGGCTGTTCCAAGGGTAGAGTGTTTAGTGCCGATTTTGAAGAGCCTCTGTATTGCGGCTTCACTCATCCCCACACCTGTATCTTCAACTGAAACGCGAAGCTGTCTCTCGGCGGACTCAACTTTCAATGTGATCTTGCCGCCCTCGGGCGTAAACTTAATTGCGTTCGATATCAGATTTCTAACTACTGTGTTGATGGAGTTGTGGTGAGCTTTCACTGACAACGAGGCAGCATTGTCATTAACGATCGTGATCTTTTTATTTTCTGCCAGACCCTTGAGCAAATCTTGGTTCTCCTTTAAAACTATTGCCAGATCGAAAGCTTCGGGTTTAAAATCGATGTTGCCCGATTGCGAGCGTCCCCATTCAAGAAGATTTTCCAATAGGGTAAACAAATTCTTCAACGACTTGTCAAGATCGAGCGAAAGCATCTTTATTTCATCTTTTGTCAGACTGTCTGTATGATGCAATAACAAAGTAGAAAACGCAGTTAGCGAATTGAGTGGCCCCTTTAAATCGTGACCAATAATGGAGAAGAGTTTATCCTTAGTGTCATTAATTTCCTGCAGCTTTCGATTCGATCTCCGTTTTAAAAAGTAGAGATACAAAACCAGTAAACTGATTACCATACCTAAGGCAATGAGAAGAAAAAGGAAATTTCTCAGCTTGGTCTGTGCTTCAATTACTTTTTCACGTTGGGTGCGATCAAGTTCCAGCTTGTCAATCTCACCCTCCTTCTTTTTCATCTGATATCGATTCTGTGTTTCCAGCAGCTGGCGCTCGTTTTTTTCGTTTTGGATAAAATCCAGAATTCCCAGTGATGATTCTTTAGATTCAAGCGCCTTTTTATAATCTTTCAACTCTTTATAACACTGGCTCAGGTATTCGTAAGTTTTTAGTGTTTGTTCCTGATCATGTACTTCACGACTGGCCTGTAGCGCTAGTTCGAGGTTAGCAATAGCTCTTTTATAATCTTTCTTGGCAATGTATAGTGCACCTACGCTATTGTATGACTCAGCAAGACCCGGTTCATCTTTTAATTTCTGACGAATTTCAAGAGCGGCCACATGGTTGGCCAGCGAGCGCTCATAATTTTTTGTCGAGCGATACAACTCACCAATGTCATTAAGCGACATTGCTTCTTTGCTTTTGTCGTGAATCGATCTTCGAATGGTCAACGCTTCTTTGTGTGATTGGAGCGCTTCTTTGTATTTTTTTTGCCGGGTAAGTAATTGACCCAGATGAAAAAGTGCATCCGCCTCCTGTGCCCGTAATTCCAATTGCCGCGAATAGATGAGTAATTGACGGTAATCATCGAAAGCTTCATCAATATTTCCATGCGCTGCATTCACCCGGCCGGCTTCATTCAAAATCAATGAACGCATCAGCAGGTCGTCATCATTGGCATCAAGCGCCTCAGCTTCTTTCAAGAAATCAGCGCTTTTATAATAATCGCCTACAGCTTCAAATACTTGCGACATGGCGATATAAGTAAAAATCTTTTCCCGATGAAGCCCAAGTGAGTCTTCTAACGTGAGTGACCGGATCAGCCAGCCCAAAGCTTGCTCATAATCATTGACGCGGGTGAGGTGAAGAACTCCAAGCTCAATCAATGTTCGCACTTCTCCTTCCTGATCGTGAGTTTCCAGTGCGTTAAGCCTTTTTAGTTCGGCAACGCGCCGCTCTTCATCAATCGGTTTATTTTTTGGAATGATAAATAAATCTTCAAACCAGCGAACGTCAGCATCGTTCTGGGCGGTAATTGCACCGCTGCTCAGCAACAATACCATAAATGCAAAAAATACTTTCATGAAGGAAAATACATTATGATATCCTCAAAGGTGAGGAAAAGGGTGAGCACAAGAAAAGAAACTTGAAAAGAAATCTTACATCCTTTCAAGTTTCACGAAAGTAATAGCAAATGATATTTTCCTACTACACTAACTGTGCGTCAGACGAAATAGGCGCGCTGATAATCTTAGAGATCAAACAATTTTGTTCTGCACCTTTCACGATCCCGGCAAATTGCTCTGCTGAAATATTCGGAATTTTTCCTTTGATGGAAAGATGAACTCCCGTGATGGCAAGACCTTCAAGTGTTACCGCGGCAATCGTATCAAGCGCTGTTGCTGTAAAACCGCCCTGGCCAAGAAGGCTACTCACGGCCATGGTAAAGCAGCCCGCATGAGCCGCGGCAAGCAGTTCCTCGGGGTTTGTACCCGCTCCGTTTTCGAAACGGGTGTTAAATGAATATTGTGTTTTATTCAATACTGTACTTTGTGTGGAGAGATTTCCTTTGCCGGCTTTCAAATCTCCTTCCCAGTGTGCTGATGCTGTCCGTTTCATAATTTGGTGTTGTTAATGGTTTGACGTGTAACTAATTAATTCTAAATAAGGTTTCCAGGTGATTCGATATCTTCAAGTTGTTTTCAAAGTCCCTTTATACTCATTCCTCCATCTACCATAATGTTTTGCCCGGTGATGTAACTCGCTTTGTCCATTGCAAGAAATGCAACAATACTTGCCACTTCTTCGGGCTGACCAACACGGGCCATCGGAGTGCGTGCAAGAATTTTTTCGAGGCGATCAGGTTGTGAAAGGACGCTTTCAGTTAATGGAGTTTCAATATACCAAGGCGAAACCGAGTTGACGCGTATGTGAAACGGTGCCCATTCAGCTGCGAGGTGACGCGAAAGCTGAATGATCGCTGCTTTTGTCATTCCGTACGGCGGACCGGTTTGAAGATCAAATGTGCCGGCCACTGAAGCAATATTAACCACACTGGCATTGCCCGATTCCTTTAATAATGGAAAAAACTGACGTGTAATTTCTGTGAGGCTGAACAGGTTGACTTCAAAAAGCTGACGGTATTCTGCTTCGTTGTAGTCAATAAATTTCTTGCGAACATTTGTCCCGACATTATTTACCAATACATCGAGCTTGCCCCAATCTTCTTTCACCTTTTGCGTCAATTTTTTTCTAAACTCAGTATCTGACACATCGCCTTCAAGAGTGGTTAGCTTTGATGAATTGTCAATTTTAAAATTCTTGACACTGCGCGCTACGATCAGCACTTCTGCACCCAGTTCTAAAAACTCTTTTGTAATAGACAGCCCGATGCCCTTGGTGCCACCTGTCACCAACACCCTTTTATTTTGTAATGACCACATAAATGAATTTAAAATCCTTTCAAATAAGGAAAAAACAGCGCAATTATACTTGTTCTAAAATTGGTCAATAATTATTGAAATGAAAACAGTAGTTTTCTGTAAAAGAACAAGCTGATGAAATCACTCCAGGAGCGGATCAAAGAATTCAATTCGGATCGGCAACAGCCAACACTCGCAAGGAAATACAAACTCATGGCAGATAATGAGTTTACTTTCTTTCGCGCTACCTGCCATTTGTTTTATGAAGACCTAAGCTCTGATCCGGCCTTGGCTCAAGGCCCTCTGGTTTGGAGTTGTGGTGATCTTCATCTTGAAAACTTTGGAAGTTATCGTGCCGCCAATGGCCTGGTTTATTTTGATATCAACGACTTTGACGAAGCGATGCTCGCGCCTGCCTCGTGGGAACTCACCCGCTTTCTTTGCAGCATTGGCATGGCCTCTGATCTTTGGAAATATTCAGCCAAGGAAGCTGAGGCATTGATGATTCTCGTAGTAAAAGCTTACACTAATCAATTGGCTGGCGGAAAGGCTTATGCTATCGAACGGGAGACTAGCCCGACACTAATTCAGGAATTTTTTGAATTGGCAGAAAGGCAAAAGGAGAAAGCAATGGTTAAGGCCCGGGTAGACAAAAAAAAAGAAAGACTAAAAATCATTACCGACAAAACGCTGCCGCTAGAAAAAGAAATTCAAAAGCAGATAAAAACTGAGGTGAACGATTTCTTGAATGAACATTACGGTTACCTGAAAGTCATAGATTCAGCGTTTCGGATTGCCGGTACAGGAAGTTTAGGAGTGAAACGCTACGTGCTTTTGGTGGAAGACTCTCGGCAAGAACGTTTACGATTGCTTGACATCAAACAGGCTATGCCCTCCTCGCTGGCACCATATTTAAAATCACGTCAGCCCAAGTGGACTTCTGACGCTGAACGAATTGTAACAGTTCAGGACTTCATGCAGTATGCGCCTCCCCGGTTTATGGGCACCATTTCTGTTGACAATGAAATGTATGTGCTAAAACAATTGCAGCCCAGTGCTCAGAAAATTGACCACACTCTTTGTCATAAAAAAATGAAAAATATTGAGACTGTCATGACGACGATGGCTCAGGCGCTTGCTTCTGCACAAATTCGAAGCACATCTCGCAAAGGTTCGGCCGACGTAGAAGAATTGATGAAGTTTTCTGTCAATTCACTTTGGCAAACTCAGGTGGTTAGTACTGCCATTGCGTATGTTTCTGTGATGAAGAGTTACTTTAAAGAATACCGGAAGTTGTATAAGGAAAAATGAGATGGATTTATTTGCTCTCTTTTCGTTCAACTAGCAGAAACCAATCTTTGTCCGTTTGCAAGTAACCTTGCTCGTAACAAAAATGATACACAGCACCCTCTTTCGTGTTGTAGAGACTTGTTAAATAATGGAAATCAAAACCTTTCTCCATTAATTTTTCACGATGGACCTTCGTTTTTCCCGAAGGGTTTAGCTCTAAAAGTATTCGCCTGTTTTTGCGTAAGGCGTTATTTGTATTACGAACAAGATTGGTATTGTCGCTGTTCAGCCGGTTGTTGTAGGATATTCGGCACTGGTCGGAGCAAAACTTTTTATCAGCACGTCCTTTGATCTTATCGCCACACTCTAGGCATTTCTTTTCTACTGTCATTTTTTACTATCCGGTTTTGAAAATAAGGCTAGGCGCTCCTTTATTTTTTGCAGGAGTTGTCCTCCATCACACTCATTCCTCCTGCCATGTTTGTAATGTCGGTGAAGCCTTTCTGTGTAAGCAAATAACTGGCTTGCGGACTCCGGTGGCTGTGTGAGCAATAGACAATGATTTCCTTATTCTTAAATTTATTTAACTCGGCAACACGGCCCTCAAGTTCTTGAATAGGTATGTTGATAGCATTTTTTAGACTGCCAAAATTTGGCTCCGCTTTTCCATCAAACTCTTCTTTGGTTCTGACATCCAATAAAACAACCCTTGGATGACTGGCGATGTAGGCGCAGATTTTTCCTGGCTCAATTGTTTTGAAAACAATAGTAGATTTTTTGACTAAAGCCATTTGACAATGCTGACATTGCCCCGATTTGCTATAGTCTGCTTTATCACAGTCGCGACCACAAGGTAAGCAGGTATATAGCTCTGGTTTCTCTGTTGTTTGCGAAAATGCTGAGGTGCAAATCAGCAACGCGAGAAATAAAACAGGTTTTTGAATTAGCTTTTTCATAAGCTAAAACTAGGATATTTTAACTTATGTCCTTTTGAAGATTAGAATTTTTAGTTTCTAAATCATTGAGAGAAAAGAAGTCGGTTGATATTCCTTGCTTTGGAGACTTACTCTTCGCCTTCGACTTCCTGCCTTTCGGTCATTTCAAGTTGCATGATCTTTTTCTCCAACTCACGGAGTCGTTCATTAATGTCGGGCAGGCGCTTGAACATTGCGTATGCCTTGAAGTATTCTTTTACATCAAAGGCGGGAGAGCCAATAATACGCTGCCCTTCGTCTTTGATTGATTTACCGATACCTGCCTGTGCACCAATGCCGGTGTTATTAGCAATTACCAAATGTCCGGCAATGCCAACCTGCCCGCCAATCATATTGTTTTCGCCAACTTTTGATGAACCTGAAATCCCAGTCTGAGCCGCTATCACCGTGTTCTTTCCGATTTCAACATTATGCGCTACCTGGATTAAGTTGTCAAGTTTCACTCCTTGTCGCACTACTGTGCTATCACCAAAAAGGGTAGCGCAATCAATCACCGTGTTGGCGCCAATCGCTACATCGTCTTCAACAATCACATTGCCAAGCTGGGGTATGGTCTTGTATGTTCCGTCCTCCTGCGGCGCAAAACCAAAACCATCACTTCCAATTACTGTGCCCGAGTGAATCACGCAGTTATTGCCAATCTTGGTATCGGCATAGAGTTTTACATTGGGATGAAGAATGGTATTGTTGCCTATCGTTACATTATCTCCAACAAACACATGGGGATAAATTTTTACATTATCGCCGATCCTCACATGGTTTCCGATGTAGGAAAAAGCGCCACGATAAATATTGTTTCCAACAGATACATTAGCTCCAATAAAACTTGGCTCCTCAATCCCCGTTTTTTGAAAACTGATCACTTTATGATATTCTTCAAGGAGTAACGTGAAGCTGATGTATGGATCGTCAACCAGAATAAGTGCTGTTGTGATTTCTTTCTTCGCCTGAAAATCCCTTTTCACTATAACCGCACTCGCCAGTGTTGTGTAGATGTATTGTTCGTATTTCGGGTTTGACAAAAATGCGATCTGGCCCTTTTTCGCATCCTGAATTTTTGCCAACATATTGATCTTCTCGCCGCCATTACCCCGCACTTCGCCTTTTAGCATGCCCGCGATTTGATTGATCGTAAATTCCATAGTGAGTTTTTAAGCACTTAGGGGAAGCATTGAGCAGCCAATTCGTTGACTCTCAGTGGCTCCATAGCCTAAAGTGCATTAGACAAAGATAAGTTTTTAGGCCAGCATAAATAGTTTTTTTTCAGGATTTTGCTCATTGCCTGGATGGTTGGCAAGTCACTGGCTTGAGCAATATCCACTACTTTCCCGGTTTTCATCAAAATATTGATCGACGGCCCACCAGTAACATAGGCTTCGTTGGTCACGGTTCCATGGGAAAACAGATAATTCGCATCATTGCGCAGAACGCCAAAAGAGCGGTGGATTTCTAGTAGGGCTTTCTCAATATGAGCTTTTTTGATTGGTGTGGTTGTCAAGCGAATTTGAAAAAGTTCACGTTGCAAAAGCCGGTTACATAGTCCGCTCAGGATAGTATCCGGATGATTGCGCCAGAGTTTAACAGAGCCCCATATATCATTGTCGTCAAGCTGGCCGAAGGCTTCAAGTATTTCGGGTTGCTGAGCAAATTCTGACGCTGAATATTTCCTTTTCAAGAAAAAAAGCAATGCATCGCTGGCATTAATTTTATTACCTCCACCGGCAAGATATTGCGCGCGCCTTATAATGTTCACTACCATCCGCTCGGCACTCACGGCGGTTTTGTGCAAATACACTTGCCAATACATTAGCCGGCGAGCATGCAAAAAACTTTCGATGCTAAAAATACCTTTCTCTTCAACTACCAATTGGTCATCGTGCACATTCAGCATTGCAATAATCCGGTCGATCCCAACAGTGCCTTCCATAACTCCCGTGAAAAAACTGTCGCGGGTGAGGTAATCCATCCGATCGATATCAAGTTGACTGCTTACGAGGTGGTGAAAAAACTTTCTCTTATAGCTGTTACGAAAAATTTTTAACGCTAAATCCAGCGC
>Ga0206934_1009_pt1 | contig 63827 bp, 55 predicted proteins | sample Alteio_BWOrgHeat_16_FD_152932 | JGI IMG/M metagenome (GOLD analysis project Ga0206934, IMG submission 152932) | Enriched cells from forest soil in Barre Woods Harvard Forest LTER site, Petersham, Massachusetts, United States -... | ecosystem: Environmental > Terrestrial > Soil > Temperate forest >...
GTAACAGTTCGGCATATAATTCAAACGTTGCCGGCAGCTCCTGTGGAATCCCGTAAATGTCCCGGCATTCCTTCGACCAATAAAGTTCACCACTGAGCGGGTTATAATCCCATGTCCCTAACTGGGTGGATTCGATAGCCATACGCAAGCGCGAAGAATTCGTTTCCAGCTCAATATTCGTATCCACCAGTCTTTGTTGGATATCGGTCAATTCATTATTGCTGATAGCAAGCTCGTTGTTCAATAGCTGCTGTTCGTTAAAACTTTCCTTGATCCGATTTTCACTTTCCTCCAATTGCAGCGTTCTTCTGGCTACACGTTCCTCCAATTGTGAGTTGAGCAGGGAGAGGTTTTGCTGCGCCTCCCGCAATTCAACATTGGCAAGCAATAATTCCTCATTTAAACCCTTCATCTGTTCCATAGTCTCTGCTTGCACTGACTGACTTTTAATTAATGCCAGTTCTGTTAAAATTTTTTCAGTGACATTCGTTGCCAGCTGTATGATATAGTCGATCTCCCCATTCTCCTTTAAGACCGGGGTATGGCTGGGGTCCCAATACCGCGTGATAAACTGTCCTGCGTTCTGTCTATCCGGCACATCATAGCGCTGCACGCGCATATAATGTGGTTTTTTGGTGCGGAGAACGGTTTGGAGGGAGGCATTGATATTTTGTACACCGTCATCACCCTCCGGGAGGTCGGGGTTATCGGGGAACGCTTCGAAGATGTGTTTCCCTTTGATCATTTCCCTTTTTGTTTCGGTGGCCTTCAAATACGCATCGCTTGCCGTGATAATGATCAGATCGGGCGATAGCACCAAATACATCACCCGTATCTTTAAGCCGGTTAAGGGCATTGTGTATATTAAAATGTCCAATGGTTAGTCCTGGTTTTACTTCGTCCCAATGCAGCGGCATCGAAACCGTAGCGCCTGGTTTTGGACGCAGCGAGTATGGCCCTGCAATCGTTGCGCCGGGGCGGTTCTGCAAAAAGTCAAGGTACATTTTGCCGTTCCGAGCGGCGATGCTGCGTTCAAGGCTGGTGTAGTCGGGGATCTGTTTATGCACCAGTTTGACAATAATGTTGGCAAATAGCTGCGATTGTTGGTAGCTGTATTTTGCCTCCAGCGGGATATAGATATGCATGCCAGTTGACCCGGAAGTCTTTGGGTAGCTCGGTACGTCAATAGCGTCCAAAATTTCTTTGGTGATCCGGGCAGCCTCCACCACCTGGTCGTAGGTATGTTTATCCGGGTCAAGGTCGATGACGCAATAATCCGGGTTGTCGGGTGTCTGCGCGCGGCTGAACCAGGGGTTGATCTCGATGCAGCCCAGTGAGTTCATCCAAAGCAGGCTCGCCTCATCCGTTCCCACCAAATATTTGGTCACCTTACCTTCGTCGGTAACATGGTCGAACGTTTTCGCCCAGTCCGGCGCTTTGTCGGACACATTTTTCTGGTAGAAACTCTGTCCATGTATGCCACCCGGAAAACGGTTTAGAGACATGGGCCTGTCCTTCAGGTAAGGCATCATGAGTTCGCCCACTTTGTAATAATAGTTGAGCATATCGCCCTTGGTCACTTTATCTTCCGGCCAGTAGAGTTTAGTGACATGGTTAAATTTCAATTCATGCCCGCAGACCTTCTTGGTTTGCGTATCTTCAGTCGGGTTAAGCAGAGTTTTCCGTTCGGTATTTTTAACCGGCTGAACGGCTTCATGCACAACTTCTTCTGTTGTCGCGGGTGCTTCCAGTATAACGTCTTTTGCCTTTTTATCGGTCCGCATCCCTTTGAAAGACGCTTGCCTGAAAACTCCATCACTGGTCACTTCCGCGTATCCTACTTCGCAAACCAGTTCTGGCTTTAGCCAGGTTGGTTTTGCACCCATGCGTTTCGGACGGAAGCGGGTAGGTTTGTCGACATCAACTTCATAATCAAAGGGGCTTTTATCGGTAATCAGGGGTTTGAACTCCGCCATCATTTCTTTCTGAAGCTTATCGGAAAACCCGGTGCCCACCTTGCCGACAAATTGTAATTTCTTGCCTTTGTAAACACCCAGTATCAATGCACTGAAAGATTTGCCGGTCCCTTCATTTTTGGTAAATCCCGCGATCACCACTTCCTGGCGACGCTGTACCTTCACTTTCAGCCATTCTTTGCTGCGCAGGTCAGAGGTGTAAACACTATCCGCTTTTTTCGCGATGATGCCTTCCAGTCCCATGCGCTCCGCTGCGCCGAAAAAGTCGATGCCATTGGCGTCAAATACTTTGCTTTGACGGATATGGTCGTTATCGGTTGGCAGTATACTTTGCAGTATTGCTTGGCGATCTTTTAAAGGAAGCCCCATCAGGTTTTTGCCTTCATACCACAAAATGTCGAAAATATAAAACACCAAATTACCGTCGGCCTCGCTCCGCCAGTTCTGCATGGCGCCGAAATCGGATATGCCTTTTTCATTGAGAACCAATAACTCGCCGTCGAGCACCGCGTCCATTTTCCATTTACTCAAAGCTTCATTGATCGGGTAATATTTTTCGAAGGGCAGGTTGTTTCTGGAAATGAGGGCTACTCCGTCTTTTTTGCTGAGATTGGCCATAGCGCGGTAGCCATCCCATTTCACTTCGAACAACCAGCCGGGTTCGTCGAAAGGTTCGTCCACCAGCGTGGCTTTCATGGGTTTAATATTCGCCGGAATTTTGGATTTGGGAGCGGACTTTAAAATTTTAGCAATGTCCGGTTTGGTTTTTGGTGCTTCGGGAACTTCCAATTTTTCCTCGTGGCCATGCTGCCAAACTTTTTCACTGGTCGTTGCCATGGTTTCGATAGTTTTGCCGGAAAGCACCGACTTGTCCTGTTTGGTCACATCTTCGCCCGTAGCAAATTCATCCTTATGCTTAATCATCAGCCAGGCGTTCTCACCCATGCCGTGTGTTTTCACCAGCGCAAATTCGCCATTGAGTTTCTCACCATGTAGTTTTATTTTGAGTTGGCCGGATGCCAGCTGTTTTAGCAAGCTTTTTTCCTGCGCCTTTTTGCCTTTGGTGGGTTCGATGGGTTCATAGGTGCCTTCGTCCCAAACGATAACCGTACCGCCGCCATATTCGCCTTCAGGAATAATCCCCTCAAAATTCAAATAGTCAAAAGGATGATCTTCGACCATCATGGCCAGGTGCTTTACTTTGGGGTCGAGCATCGGGCCTTTCGGTACCGCCCAGCTTTTTAATACGCCGTCCATCTCCAACCGGAAATCATAATGCAGCCGCGAGGCGTCGTGCTTTTGCACCACGAAGATCAGGTGGTCCTTATCCTTGCTTACCCCAGCTTTTGGCTCGGAAGTTTTTTTGAAATCCCTTTTCTTGACGTATTCTTTCAGGCTCATAAATAGGAGAACCGATTTGAGCCTTATTGGTTTGTGATTTTATATGTTAACCATCATTAGCGCCCATTAAATTTATTGGTTCAATTATTTGTAAAACTATTTGCGCGCTTTGCGCTTTTTCCATAAACCGCTATGGATCTAAGCCAGTTGAAGGCGCTGCCGTTTTACATCAAACTAGCCGCTGTTCTATTCAGCCTTATTGCGTTGACGTATATCGTGATCACAGCAAAGGAGATTCTTTCACCGTTGATTTTTTCCTGCCTTTTTTCGATTTTATTATTACCGTTCGCAGCTTTTTTGGAGACCAAAATGCGATTGCCACGAAGCGCCGCTTCGATGCTTGCAGTGCTCAGCCTGCTGGCTTGTATCGGCGGGCTGAGCTATGTCATCGGTTCGCAGATCTCCAGCCTGGCCAACGATTGGCCGCAGTTCCAGAGCCAGTTACATAAATCGCAAAATGAATTGATGGAGTGGGTAAGGGACAGTTTTCACGTCACCAAGCATAAACAGGAGACCTTTGTAGCTAATACAACCCATAAGGTCACCGCTTCGGGCGGTTCTATGGTTGGCGCCACTTTGTTATCTCTGTCGTCCATGCTTTTGTTTCTCGTTTTTACTTTTATTTATACTTTCTTTTTCCTGCTTTATCGTAAGCTGATCATGCGTTTCCTGATCTCGGTTTTCCAGGAGGATAATAAAGCAGTGGTTTATGAGATCATCGAGCGGGTGCAATATATTATCCGGAAATATATTATCGGCTTGCTGATCGAGATGGCTATTGTTGCAACGATTGTGAGCGTGACGTTTATGTTTTTGGGGGTTAAATATGCCATCCTGCTCGGATTGATCACCGGGCTATTTAACATCATACCTTACATTGGGATTTTCTCGGCACTGATCATATCCTCTGCCGTGACCTTTGCAACCTCGCCTTCAGAAGGGACGGTGGTCTATGTCATGATTACATTGGTGGTAACCCACCTGCTCGATAGTAACGTGTTATTGCCGTTAGTCGTGGGATCGAAAGTCCGTATCAATGCGCTCATTACCGTCTTAGGCGTGGTCATCGGCGAAATGATCTGGGGTGTGCCCGGCATGTTCCTGTCTATTCCTGTCATTGCCGTTTTGAAGATCATCTTTGACCGTGTAGAAAGCCTGAAGTCATGGGGCATCATTTTAGGCGATGAAGAGCTCCAGCAGAACCGGCTGGCAAAAAAATTGCGCGTCAAAAAAGCTTGAGATAAATTTTCAAATTACCAGGCGGAAGGTCAGGTTAATACGCGGCTTCATGGGTTTGTTGGATTTGGCGATGCGGTGTTCCCAAATTCGAAAAGGGCAATAGCAGACTTGCCGAGGTTTACGATGACACACTTATCATCAAGCAGTTCGGATAGAAGCGTGCCGGGTAATTCGCTCCGTAAAAAAATAAAATGTAGCGGCGTAGCAAGCTACGCGGGGCGGAAGGTTAGAGCTGGCGGATAAAGGTCTCTTTACCGGTAATGGGGTCGAGCTCTACCAACACTTTGCGCCCGCTGGCGTACTCAAGGATGAACCATCCTTGGGGGCAGTCGGGTGCGGGGTACCTGGTGTATTCCGGCGCTTCCGCGACGAGGGTGTCTTTTTGGTTTTCCATGGTTCTCAAATTTAACCGTTTTGTTGTTCTTTAAAAGTGGTGTTGAAAAGTTTTAACGATTAAGGAGGCGCGATGGCCTCCTTTCGGATATTTTTATTTTGTTCGGGATTATTCACGTCGTATTCTGCAATACGGGCCCTCGCCTGTCTAAGCGCTTTCGGGTCTTGCGGTTTTACGCTCACTTTCGCTGAATTTCCGGTTGCTAACCGGTTAATGCTTTATCCCTGGATGTCAAACAACGTAACGTCTGCCGTGGCGGACGATACAAGCCGGGTTACAGCGAGGTGTGGTTGACGGTGGCGGTAGTGAGCGTGTCGTTGTGTAACAATAGCCTGCCAATTTTGTTGTTAAGCATTGGCTATATTTAACATTTACTCCATCTGATGCCCGCAAAAAAGAAAATCAAATTCCCTGAACTCAAAGAACGTCGCCTGGTTCGACCCGATGCTGAACAATTAGCTTTGCTGGAGAAGTCCATTTATCATAGTTTCAAAATGAAGTTTTCAAAGGATATTAACTCGGAAATTTGCTATGATGGTCAGCCCGTAAAATTGAATGGGGACCTGAAAGAGTTTTTTCAGCTGATCGTGAAAACCTACGCAACGCTTTGATCATGTTCAATTCTGTAATCACGACAATATTTACGGAGGCTTACGGTGAAATCGATATCCGGATCAGAGCGGAACATCAAACCAATACAGAAGATTTTGACTCCGCGGAGGTGTATTCGATCTGGAATAGCAGGGATGAACCGCTCGGTCTTTTTACACGGAAAGCCGATCAACTCTTTTATGAAGGGGGTGGATTGAACGAACGCGAGCAGGAACAGGTAGCTGATTTTATTAAGGTTTACCGCGAGGGCGAATGGGATTTATAGCTACATTTGATCATGGAATTTGGAAGAGTAGATCATGAAGAACTAACCGTTATCGACTTTACCTTGCCGCCTGACCCGCAGCAAACCATTGACATTTTAAACGCTTCGCCGGGAACGGATCATTTCGACCTTCGCGTGGGTGCAACCAAGTGGGGGAGAAAGGAATGGTTAGGCAACCTTTATCCAGCCAAGATCAACGAGCAAAACTTTCTTGAAGAATACGTCAAGCACTTCAACAGCATTTACCTCAATGCGACCTTTTACCAGATTTATGGTGCTGACCAAATCCTGAAATGGAAGCAACAGGCCGCCGGAAATCCAGATTTTAAATTCTACCCCAAGATGTCGCAAAGTATTAGCCATCTTCGTCGATTGAGGAATGCAGATGTGCTGACTTCCAATTTTATTGAAGGCGTACGAGCACTTGGCGATACTTTAGGGCCGGCCCAACTCCAGTTAGGTGATAACTTTACACCAACGAGCTTTCAGCACTTGAAAACCTACATAGAATCCTTCCCCAAGGATTTCGAGTGCTTTGTAGAGCTGAGGAATAAAGATTGGTTTGAACCAGAATGGTTGAAGCAAGTTGACGAACTGTTTTCGAAACATAATGTCGGATCAGCAATGACCGATGCCGCCGGCAGGAGGGACTGCGTCCATATGCATTTAACGATTCCAAAAACCAGCATTCGCTTTGTTGCAACAGGTGACGACAAGTTAGATCGCAAAAGACTGGACGATTGGGCAGACCGCATCAAAGCGTGGAAAAGCAAAGGCCTGCTTTCAGCCGGCTTCTTTATCACTGGTCACGAAGAAGACATGACCCCTGACTTTATCAAATACTTTTGTTCAAAATTCTGAAATCATGCCTGAAATTCCTGATCTTAATATATTTCGTAAGAACCTGGCCAAAAAACTGGAGGGCAAACAGCTCGCGGAGATCAATGTTGTTAACCCGCGTAAATTGAAGATACCAGTAGCCGATCTGAAGGCAGCCTTGGATGGCAAAATACTCAAGTCTATTGAACGAAAAGGTAAGGAGCTGCATTTTCATTTTGAAGGGCACACACTCGGCGTTCACCTGATGCTACATGGAGCTTTGCATTGGTTTGGCGACAATTACAATAAGGCATTAACCATTGCCGAACTCCATTTCGCAGACGGCATCAGCGTGGGGATCACGGATATGCAAAAAGCAGTCATCCTGACACTCGATCCCCAGCCGAAGACTGCGCCCGACGCCATGGAAATGCCAACGAATTATTTGAAAGATGCATTAAAGAAAAGCTCTAAGCATATCAAAACGGTCCTGACCGAAGGCAAGACCGTCCAGGGCATCGGCAACGCTTACGTTGACGAGATCCTTTATGCAGCCGGCATATCGCCCTATTCCAAAGCGGACAAAGTCCCCGACAAAAAAATAGAAGACCTGACCAAAGCCATCCATAACGTCCTCACCGACGCCGAAAACCATATCCTAAAAAATTTCCCTGACACCATCAGCGAAAAAGAGCGTGACTTCCTCCAGGTGCACCGACCTAAACAAAAACAAACCCTCAAAGGCGAACCTATCCACGTCGAGGAGATCGACGGTCGCAAAACCTATTATGCTGACAGCCAGCAATTATTCGAATAAATTTCAAAGAACATCAGTACCGCGGAAATCCCGGAAACATTGACCAGTGAATCTGTGGAATGCAGACACGAATTTGTGTCTCAATTCTTATCAAATGGCTATTAAGAGTGAATGTATTAGTCAAAATGTTTTGAAACAATCGATTTGCTCTTTCGGAACTGAGTGATCAACGAAGTGGGAATGTCCATCTCCAGTGCATCCGGTAACTTTTAGAAGCAGATCAATTGATGGGTCCGGGCTGCAATTTGAATACTCCGTTTATAATCAATAAGTTTATGATTAATATTGGTAAAATTATTAAAACCAGGTATTATCATGCAGACGATCAAAGCATTTATCGTGGATGATGAATTCCAGAGCAGAACATTGCTGCATAAATTGCTTCAACAGCATTTACCTGATGTTCAGCTGGTTGGTGAAGCCGGTACGGTCTGCAAAGGACTACTAGGGATAAAAGAGAAAAATCCGGACATTGTATTTCTTGATATCCAGATGAATGGCGAAACTGGTTTCGATCTGTTGAACCAACTGTCAGATATCAATTTTGATCTTATCTTCACAACGGCGTTCGACAATTATGCGATCAAAGCTTTCCGTTTCAATGCAATCGACTATTTATTGAAGCCCATTGTGCCGGAGGAACTCGTAGAAGCGGTGAAAAAGGTCAAATTGAAGACCGCCGCTGCACAGTCAGCTTCAAAAAAACTCTTCGAACAACTGCATCACGATCTCTTAAATCCTCAGAAAATTCACGATAAGATCACCATACCGACGACAGACGGCTACCTGATCATACCGATAAACGATATTGTATATTGCCAGGCAAGCAGTAATTACACGGAGTTTCACCTAACCAATAAAACACGGATACTATCCAGCTATACCTTAAAGCAGTATGATGAAATACTGACCAAACAATCCTTTTTCCGGGCACACCGCTCTTACCTGGTGAACATGGCGCACATCAAAATGTACCGTAAAGGCGAAGGCGGTGAAATCGTGATGAGCAACGATCATCAAATCGAACTTTCCCGCGCGCATAAAGATGAATTCCTGTATCTTCTAAATATCAAGAATTGAAGTCGCTTCGAGTACTTGCATCAAACATCTTTTTATTGCTGATGCTGACCACCAGCCTTCAGTCGCAACAATTACAAAATTATCGCGCCGTTCACTGGACGATTTACAATGGCCTTTCCCAGGGCGAGAACTATTTCATGATTAAGGATGCGAACGGATTCTTGTGGACCGGCACTAAGAATGGACTCAATCGTTTTGACGGCAACCAGGTCAAAAACTATTACCACGATCCGCATAACCCGCACTCTATTATATCCAACTTCATATTGGGCTTTGCCGAGGACAGTTTGCATAACATCTGGATCGGTACAGGAAGGGGGCTATCGAGGCTGGACCTTAAAGCCGACACCTTTACCAATTTCTCCCTCGCCAAAACCCCGGATCCTAACCATGATGCGATCCCGTTTTGGGTGACGCGCGATAAATTATACGCACAGGAATCGACCTCCATCGTGGTCTATGACGTCCATAGCCTAAAGAAAAAAACCCTTGCTTTGCTGTCCGACAGCGACGGTTACAGCTTTGGGCCGAGCCCGCAATATTCGGTCTATGATGAACGGACCCAAAGTATCTGGATTCTTCGCGGGGTTCTGAATGGGCCGGGAGGCGGCCTGATGAAAATTTCTTTGAAAGACGGCAAAAAGAAATATTATACCTGGCCGTGTTACCGGCACATCCCCAACCATGAACATAATTCGGAAGCCATGCGTTTTGACAGCAAAAGAAACGCGCTCTGGATCAACAGCCGCGACGGACTAGTCGAATTTACGCTTGTCGACGAGCGATTTCACCCGGTGGATGTACTGAGGCACGTGATTAGCTCAAAAGACTATGATCGATTTGTCGGTATCGACATTGACCGGCAGGGCAGGATATGGTTTGCTACCCAGCCGGAAGGCCTGCTGATTTACGACCCTTTCAGCCATTCGCTCAGCAGCCCGTTCCCTAAGGCGTCAGCCCTGCAAAAGGAAGTATCGGATGCCAACAGCATCATTTATTGCGACAAAGGCGGAATGGTGTGGATAGGAACCTGGTTAAGAACCGGGATCTACCAACTGATTCCTTATTCGCCGGCAGTCAAATTGTTCACCCCGAATCCTAAAGCACCTTTAGGATTCGGCGATAACATGGCCATTCTCTTCCACAACATGGGTGCGGGTAAATTATGGGTAGGCACCACCGGATCAATTTACCAGTTCGATAAGCGAAACGCCCGGCTGACCGCTTTGGACCGCAAAGAATTTCCCGGTTATAAGGCAACTGAACCGGTGGTGCCAGTCTTAGTGGATACCAATCTGCGCAAAGCCTGGATGAGCAATGCGGGCGCCTGTTTTGAAATGAACCTCGACTCCCGGCAATCTGTCCCGGTTACTTTCGAGGATAGTGCGGGTAAGCAGTTCCGGGTCGAACAGCAAAATTTTCTTCCCTTTAAAGATGGCTGGGTGATAACAGGGATAATTAATAACCGAAAATATATTTTCACCGGCAACAAAAATAAACCTGTGGCCAGGATAGGCGGCCAGGTTCCCATCAACGCCGGCCTGGATTTCGGGATGGTTACCGACGGGGAGCGTTTGCTTTTTTTGAAACGTGATGAAGCCGAAGGCAATCTCACCTATCGCTATAATCAGGGTCGCTGGCTGCGGACACCGAATAAAACGGACAGCCTGCAGTGGACAAGCATTTTCTTTAATACCAAGGACCAAAGCTACTGGGTGGCAGGCGAGAACAAGCTGCTGCATTTCAATGAGCGCTTCCGGCTCATCCGGTCCTACGGAAAAGCGGATGGTCTGCCAGACCTGGTGGTTGTTGGCCTGATAGCCGACAATAAAGGGAACATATGGTTTCATACTGACCGCTCGATTCATCAATTAAACGTGGCGACGGGGGAAATATCCACGCTGACGGAAAAGGACGGCTTTGAACAGCAGAATTTTGCCTTATATGACCTGGACTTCAAAGATGGTAATGGCGACATTTATTTGGGCGGCGGCTTATTTGGTAGCGGTTTCAATATCATTAAGCCGGATCAGTATACCAATCCTCCTTCTTCCATCTATTTACAATCCCTGGAGGTCAATGAAAAGCCGTTCCCACTAAATACCGGCATCAATGATCTGAAGACCTTATCGCTCCGCTATGCACAAAACCACATCACCATTGCGACGGGTATAATAGATTATTATGCCAAAGGTACCAGTCATATGCGCTACAAACTGGAGCAAGAAGGCAAAAGTGAAAACTGGCAGTACGGTCCGGCTAATTATGTGATCCGGTTTGAGGACCTGCAGCCCGGTAAATATATGCTGCATATGCAGGCTTCCAACGCCGCGCTGCAATTCAGCGGCCCCGAAAAAACTTTAGCGATAGCCATTAGCTCACCCTGGTATCGCACCTGGTGGGCCCGGCTCATCGTAGTGGTACTGGCAGCATCCATTGTGATTCGAATTTTTTCGGCCAGAGTAAAAAAGATCAAAAATGACGCCATCATACAAAATCAACTCCGGGAATTGGAGATGAAAGCGCTGAAAGCGCAAATGAACCCACATTTTATTTACAATTCGCTCAATTCAATACAGGCCCTGGTGGCCAGTGATAAAAAAGAAGAAGGTATCCGTTACATCGGATCGTTCTCAAGGCTGCTTCGGAGCGTACTGGATAATTCTGAAAATAATGTGATCAGCTTAGAAAAAGAACTGGAAACTGTAGACCTCTATATTCAACTCGAATCTTTGCGCCTGGACATGCAGCTGCTATATCAAAAGGCCATTGCCGAAACACTGGTCACTGAATTTGAGAAAATACCGCCACTGATCTTGCAGCCATTCGTGGAGAATGCTTTATGGCATGGACTAAGCCGTAAGGAAGGGGAAAAGCGAATCCAGGTAACGGTGAGGCTTCATGAAGACTGGTTGATCTGCGAGGTCTCGGATAACGGCATCGGCAGGGAACAAGCCCGGGAAGCAAAAAAGAATTCGATAGCCATCAGCCAATCTAAAGGTATTGACATCACCAGGAGGAGACTACTGGATTTCAACGATGATAATGCAGTCTCACCGATCGAATTTTTCGATCTTCAGGATGTGGCCGGAAATCCCCTCGGTACGCGCGTGGTCATCCATATCAAGCGAAAAACTATCGGTTACCAGCCTGATATACTAAATGGAAAAAGCCTTTCACGAGCCTGAATCCGCCCTTCACTAAATAACATCCGACAACCTTTTTGCAACAGGTATTTTTAGGGATGGATTTCATATTGGCTGTCCTTCTGCTGCTTGTCATCATTTTGTTCGGCCTGTTTTGGAAAGCAATAGTACACTGGATTTTTAAAAATAAATAACGACAAATAGCTTTCCTGTGAGAAAAATTTTCACCATTGCAACAATTCTTTGTATCACTGGTACGGTTGGTCTTGCCCAGCACAGGCTAAGCGGATTTGTGCGGGATATGGATGGCGGACTGCCGCTTTCCGCCGCATCAATTGTTGTCAGAGGCACCCATATCGGGACATCCACGGACAGCGTGGGCCATTTCAAACTCACGGTAAAAAAAAGCGCGATAATCATTTTTTCCTACGTAGGTTACGCTGCTGAGGAGGTGACCATCGATAAGGATACGCTATTGAACATATACCTTTCCAAAACTTTAAGCAGTCTTGACCAGGTGGTGGTTACGGGCTACACGTCGCAACGGGTGAAAGAGATAACTGGCGCCGTTTCAGTCATAAACGCCTCAGATATTACCGCCGCTCCTGACGGACAGATGGATAAAATATTACAGGGAAAGGCGGCAGGGCTTACCGTGATCAGCTCCGGCGAGCCTGGCGCACCAGCGAATATCCGGATCAATGGAATCGGCAATTTTGGCGATGTGACACCGCTTTACATTGTCGACGGCGTACAAGGAGATATCAATTCTTTGAATCCCGATGACATTGAGTCTATCCAGCTTTTGAAGGATGCCGGTTCCTATTCCGTCTATGGTGTACGCGGCGCAAACGGCGTGATTGTAATTACAACCAAAAAAGGTAAGAGTGGTAAAACAACGATGAATTTTGACTATTACAATGGCGTGCAGGAACCCCTGGGTAAAGGCCTGGATATGCTTAACCCCCAGGGCCAGGCCGATCTTATCTGGCTTGCGCTTAGAAACTCAGGGCAGGTTGATCCTGGTACAGGTAATCCCACTTCAACCTTATATGGCAATGGGCCCAAACCGGTATTACCCGACTATTTTATAGGCGTGAACGGCTATGCGGCCGGTGACCCGGCTGTAAACCCATCTGCTTACAACATTGCAGGCGGATCGCCCATCCATCAGATCGTTAAATTTAATAAAAAAGGTACCGACTGGTTTCACGAATTATTTAAGCCGGCGTGGAGTCAGAATTACGCGTTTAATGCATCGGGCGGAAACGACAAAAATCACTATCTTTTTTCGCTCGGCTATCTTGATCAGCAGGGGACTTTCCTCGAAACTTATTTAAAAAAATTTACTGCCAGAATTAATACAGACTTTAATGTTGATCATACGATCCGCTTTGGCGAGAACCTGCAATTGACCCAAAGTCAGTCGCCGCAAAACGGCGGTGATATCAGCGCTGCGTTCTTTACTGATCCTTATCTGCCAGTATACGATATCGCAGGGAATTACAGCAGCGAGGGCGGCGCTTCAGCCGGTCCCGCCAGTAACCCGGTGGGTGCAAGGCAATTGACAAAAGACGACGTCAATAATAACTGGCAGGTATTTGGAAATGTATTTGCCGAAGTGGATATCCTGAAACATTTAACGCTCCGCAGCAGTTTTGGCGGAACTTTTAATTTCTACAATTTCTATAACTACGCCTATGGCCCTTACGATCCAACGCAGGGCCTGAGTGCCTTTCAGGAAAATACTGGTTACTCCAGGTCATGGACCTGGACCAACACCCTTAGTTATTCCAAAGTATTTGCCGAAAAACATTCAGTTAAATTGCTGGCCGGAACGGAGAACATAAGTGATTATAACCGGGGCCAGGGCGGTACAAGCAAAGGCTATTTTTCTGACAATCCAAACTACCGTTTATTGGGCAATGGCGATGGTATCCCCACTGATCAAACGGTCTTCAGCGCTGCCACAAGTTCCTTTTTAACTTCCTTTATCAGCCGTGCAGAATATGGTTTTGATGAAAAGATTTTTATTGCCGCCACTTTGCGCCAGGATGGATCCTCGGTTTTTGGTCCAGCGAACAGGTTTGGCTGGTTTCCTTCTGTAAGCGCTGCATGGCGGATAACCCAGGAGAATTTTCTGAAGCGAATTTCCTGGTTAAGCGATCTTAAACTGAGGGCAAGCTGGGGAACCAGCGGTTATAACGGCAACACGAATCCATTAAATCAATACACCTTATACGGCAGCAGTTCGGGCGGCACTTTTTACGATATATTCGGCACTGGTAACAGCGCAGTAAAAGGATTTACCGTGGTACAATACGGCAATGCAAAAACCGGCTGGCAAAAGGATATGGTAACTGATGCCGGCCTCGAGGCCATTTTATGGGAAGGCAGGCTGACCATCAATGCCGACTGGTATGACAAAAAATCAACCGGCCTCCTGTTCGCAGTTTCTCTGCCTTCATTATTGGGCTACGCCACACCGCCAAACGTCAACGTAGGTGAAGTTGATAACAAAGGAATAAATATTACACTAGGAACAAAAGGTAAGTTCACAAAAGATTGGGGATGGACCGGAAGCGTAGCGATAACCACGTATCGCAGTAAAGTAGTTAGGCTGAACGATGTTCCATATTTCGACGATGCCTTCATCCAGGGTGCCATCGGCCCGGTCGTAAGAAACGAAGTGGGCTATCCATTAGGCAGCTTTTTCGGTTATAAAATCACGGGTATATTCCAAAACCAGGCCGAGGTAGATAAAGCTCCGGCGCAGGACGGAAAGGCCGTGGGTACATTCCGGTACCTGGACGCAAATCATGATGGTATCATTAATGATCAGGACAGAGTGCATTTCGGCAACCCGAACCCGATTTTCACAGCCGGAATCAATATCGGTTTCACGTATAAGCATTTTGACCTGTCGACTTTTTCCTATTGGACATACGGTAACGATGTTATCAACCAATTAAGCATCATTTCCGATATCTTTGGGGGTCTGGCTTTCGGCCCTAAAAGCGAATCAGCGCTTTACAATTCCTGGTCCCAGAAAAACCCAAACGCAAAGATCCCGATCCCGCTGGTCGGAGAGAATCCAAGCACCGATGGCGTCGTCAACTCTTATCCTTTAGAGAAGGGCTCCTATTTCAGGAATAAAACCCTTGTCATAGGCTTCACGCTGCCGGCAGTTCTTCTGCAAAAAATTAAAGTCAGCCGGCTCAGAACTTATTTTGAAGTAACCAATTTGTTTACGATCACCCAATACAGGGGGCTCGATCCGGAATTACCCGGCACAAGTTCGGCATACGGTATCGATACCGGGCATTACCCCAATAATCAGCGGCAGTTTTTAATCGGTTTGAACCTGGGTTTTTAACTAAAATGATATGAAACGCGTAAAGACATTTTTGTTGGCCGCCTTAATTTTCGCGGTTGTTATTTCCTGTTACAAGGGCAAATTAAATCAGCCTGTTCCGGGGGTGCTTGCGGAGCAGGAAATTGCTACAAAAACGGGCATAGATGGTTTGCTGATCGGAGCTTACGCCATGCTGGACGGTGTTTCTATAAGCCCTGGCGTATTTTTCCCGGACTGGCAAGCGGCGCCATCAAACTGGATATACGGCAGCATAGCCGGAAGTGAAGCCTACAAGGGCTCCATACAAGGGGATATATCACAAATCACTCAAATAGAAACTTTTACCTCTAATCCCGGCAACGGTTATTTTGACCAGAAGTGGGCGGCGGCTTATGAAGGTGTGCAACGGGCGAATTCGGTGTTGAGGATCATGCGTCAGGCTAAAGACATGAGTAAAGCCGATACAGTAGAGGATGGCGCGGAAGCCCGGTTTCTTCGGGCATTCTATCACTTCGAGGCTAAGAAAATGTGGAACAAAATTCCCTTTGTCGGGGAGAACGTCACTTACGACGGGGGCAACTTTCATATCGTAAACACCGATAGCTGGCAATATATTGAGAATGACCTTAACTATGCCATGAAAAATTTACCCGCTACGCAGCCCCAGATCGGCCGGGCTAATAAATACGCTGCTGAGGCACTGTTGGCAAAAGCCTATATGTTCGAACATAAATTCACCGAGGCCAAGCTATTATTGGACGACCTGATCGCTAACGGAAAAACTTCCGGCGGGACAAAATATCAGTTGCTCGCGCAATTTCAATTCAATTTCAATGCACAATATAAAAATTTATCCGAGTCTGTTTTTTCATGCCAGGCATCTGTTAATGACGGGTCCCAGGGATTAAACGCCGAAAGCGGCGATGCGTTAAACTTTCCTAATGGTGGTATAACCGGCTGCTGCGGTTTTTTTCCGCCCTCACAGTACCTGGTCAATCATTTCAAGACCGACCCGGTAACTGGCCTGCCTGACCTTGATAACTATAATAATACAGATGTTATCAGCGACCAGAACATCCCATCAAGCAGCCCTTTTACGCCATACACCGGCACTTTGGATCCGCGGCTTGACTGGACGGTCGGCCGTCGTGGTATTCCTTATCTCGACTGGGGAATAGACCCGGGCAAAGACTGGGTGCGGGACCAAGCCTTTGGTGGCCCGTACCTGCCCGTAAAAAATGTTTTTTTCAGCACGCAGCAGGGCATGTACACCGATATCTCCTGGAACGTGTTTACCGCGATTAACGTCAACCTGATCCGTTTTGCGGACGTCTTGTTGTGGGCCGCTGAAGCAGAAGTGGAGGTGGGGTCATTAGATAAGGCCGAAGCATACGTTAACATGATCCGGACCAGGGCCGCAAACCCTGACGGGTTTGTGCATACTTATGCCGACCCCTCAAATCCTGCGGGCGGTTTTACCCAAACCCCGGCTGCCAACTATTTTATAAAAAATTATCCACCGGGATATTTTAATGCGCAAGGGCAAGCATATGCGCGGAAAGCCATTCGATACGAACGTATGCTCGAACTGGCCATGGAAGGCCATCGTTTTTTTGACCTGGTGCGCTGGGGTATAGCTGCCACCGAGATCAATGCCTATATCGCCAGGGAGAAAAACCTGCGCACCTATATGGGTACCCTGTTTACGCCGAATAAAAACGAGTATTACCCAATACCCCAAACCCAGATCGACCTGAGCGCCGGCAGTGATGGTAAACGGGCCATGACACAAAATCCAGGCTATTGACCGCAGCTGTATGTCTGATAAAAAAATAACACTTGTATGGCTGCTTTGTATAACCTGCGGGTTTTTACAGGCTCAACCGTCGGCGACTGCGTACCGCGCGGTGAATTGGACGATTTACAATGGCCTCTCGCAGGGTGAGAATTATTTCATGATAAAAGACGCGAACGGTTTTTTATGGACCGGCACCAAGAACGGGCTCAACCGTTTCGACGGCAGCCTAGTCAAAAACTATTACCATGATCCGCACAATAGTCACTCCATTGTAAGCAGTAATATCCTGGGCTTCACCGAAGACAGCCTGCATAATATATGGATCGGTACCGATCGGGGCCTTTCAAGGCTGGACTTCAAAGCCGATACTTTTACCAATTTTCCGCTGACCAAGAGTCCGGGGCCAAACCATGACGCGATCCCGTTCTGGGCTACGCGCGATAAGCTTTATGCCCAGGAAGCTGCGTCGATCGTGGTTTACGATATTCGTTCCCTCAAGAAAAAAAGGCTGGTCTCCTTGTCTGTTAAGGATGGATTCAGCTTTGGCCCCAGCCCGCAATATTCAATCTTAGACGAACGGGCCCATAGCATCTGGATGCTTCGCGGCGTTTTAAACGGGCCGGGCGGCGGCCTGCTCAAAATCTCGTTGAAAGACGGGGTAAAAAGATATTACTCTTGGCCCTGCTTTAGACATGTTCCAAACCATGACCATACTTCGGAAGCCATGCGGCTGGACCAGAAAAGAAATTCGATCTGGATCAACAGCCGTGACGGCCTGATCGAATTTACCCTGGCCGACGAGCAATTTCACGCGGTGGATGCACTGAAAGATCTGATAACCACAAAAGATTATAATCGTTTTGTTGGCATTGATCTCGACCGGCAAGATAGGGTATGGTTCGCCACACAACCAGCAGGCCTCTTGATTTACGACCCTGCAACGCAGTTGCTTACTTCCCCTTTTCCAAAAGGCACATCCGTGCAAAACGAGATATCAGCTGCAAACAGTATCATTTATTGTGACCGGGACGGCATGGTATGGACGGGAGCCTGGTTAAGAACCGGGATATTTCAATTGATACCTTACTCGCCGGCTGTCAAATTGTTCACGCCTAACCCCAGGGTGCCATTAGGATTCGGCGATAATATGGCCATCCTGTTCCATGACGTGGGCGGCGGCCAACTATGGGTGGTCACTACGGGTTCGCTTTATCAATTTGATAAAAAAAGCATGATGCTGAGAACACTTGATCGGCAGACTTTTCCCGGCTACAAAGCAAACGAGCCGATCATCCCCGTTTTGGTCGATACCGTTTTGCGCAAAGCCTGGATAAGCAATGCCGAAAGTTATTTTGAAATGAACCTGGATACGCGGCGCTCGATGCCGGTGACTTTTGAAGATAGTACAGGAAAGACGATCGGGCCCGTGGAGGAACAATACTTCCTGCCTTTTAAAGAGGGCTGGCTTATCACAGGCGTATATCATCACAGGAAATACATTTTCACCGGCAACAAGAGCCAGCCCGTTGCCAGGGCAGGTGGGCAGATACCGTCTAATGCCGGCCTTAATTTCAGTTCTGTCACGGACGATGAACAATTCCTTTTTTTGAAACAGGACGAAGCTGAGGGTAATCTCACTTACCGTTATGCGAGGGGGCGATGGCTGCGGGTGTCGAACATAACAGACAGCCTGCAATGGACCAGTATTTTCTTCAATACCCAGGACCAGAGCTATTGGGTCGCAGGTGAAAACAAGCTGTTTCATTTTACCAGGGATTTTAAGCTTATCCGCATCTACGGTAATTCGGATGGTCTGCCGGAACTGGTGATCGTTGGGCTGATAGCCGATAATAAGGGAAATATCTGGTTTCATACAGATCGCTCGATCCATCAGTTAAATGTAGCTACCGGGGAAATATCCATGCTGACGGAAAAAGATGGTTTCGAGAAGCAGAATTTTGCGTTGTTCGATCTGAACTACAAAGATCAAGATGGCGACCTCTATTTTGGCGGCGGCATATTCGGCAGTGGCTTTAACAGGGTAATCCCGGCTCATTATACCAATCCTCCTTCCTCCCTCTATATACAATCGCTGGAGGTTAACCAAAAACCCTTCCCGCTTACCACAGGCGTCAATGATCTGAAAGCATTGTATCTCCGCTATTCCGAGAACAGGATCGACATTGAGACGGGCATCATTGATTATTATTCGAGGGGCACCAGTCACATGCGTTACCGGCTTGAACAGGAAGGCAAAAAAGAAAACTGGCAATATGGACCTGCCAATTATACCATCCGTTTTGAAGACCTACAGCCCGGCAGGTATACCCTTCATATGCAGGCTTCCAATGCTGCCCTGCAATTCAATGGCCCCGAAAAGCTCCTCTATATACTCGTAAGGCCGCCGTGGTATAAAATCTGGTGGGCCTACCTGCTCTTTCTACTGACATTGGCATTCGCCATCTGGGGCTTTATTTATTATCGTTCGGTCCAATTGATAAAAGCCAATCATATGCTCGAAAATAAAGTGCAGGAGCGCACGGAAGAGGTGACTCAACAAAAAGAAGAGATAGAGGCTCAACGGGATCATCTGGAAGATACGCTTGCCGAATTAAAAAAAACCCAAAAGCAGCTTATACAGGCTGAAAAGATGGCTTCTCTTGGCGAGCTGACGGCAGGTATAGCCCACGAAATACAAAATCCCCTGAACTTTATCAACAATTTCTCAGAGGTAAGCCAGGAACTAATAGTGGAAATGAAGGATGAGATCAGTCACGGCCGGGCCGATGAAGTCAGGTCGTTAGCCAACGATATTGAGCAAAACCTGGGAAAAATTGGCTTTCATGGTAAACGTGCCGATGCGATCGTGAAAGGTATGCTGCAACACAGCAGGATCAGTACCGGGCATAAAGAGCTTACCGACATTAATGCACTTGCTGATGAATTTCTACGACTGGCCTACCATGGCTTACGCGCAAAAAATAAGGACTTTAACGCCTTGATCGAAACCCGTTTTGACGTAAATGCCGGTAAGATCAATATCGTGGCACAGGATATTGGACGCGTTTTACTTAACCTGTTTAATAACGCTCTTTACGCCGTAAATGAAAAATCCGGAACGGCAGGGACAGTATTTCAACCGACTTTGACCGTAAGCACTTCAGCACAACCAGGAACAACAGTCATTACCGTTGCTGACAATGGCGACGGAATCCCGCAAAAGATCATCGATAAGATATTCCAGCCCTTTTTCACCACCAAGCCCACGGGGCAGGGCACCGGTCTCGGGCTGAGTGTCAGCTATGATATTGTCAAAGCGCACGGGGGTGAAATTAGAGTAGAATCTAAATTACAAGAAGGAACAGAATTTATGGTGATGTTGCCGAACGTCAATTAAAGCATTTGTAATAGACCGCTGCCAATCGGTATTCTCTTTTCAAATCGGTTCGAAGCACAGCATTAAATTTAACGAGCTCATCAAAAGAATTTGGATTGAACAATTATCCCAAATAAGCCTGAAAAATATCTTGTAACATATCGATGTCGAAAGGCTTAGATATGCAGCCGTCCGCACCACAATTCATAGCTATTTCCCCGATTTTGTTTACCGCAGACATCATAACAATAGGAATATGATTGGTTAACTTGTTAGTTTTAATTGCAGAACAGAAACTATCGCCTTTTTTACCGAAGACCCAATAATCTAATAAAATGAGGTCGGGAGCGAGTTCTTGGATTTCTGCTATAGTTGGTATTTCGGGCTTTAACACAACTGTAATATTGAGGGAATCAGCGAGACAACCCAGCATCTCTAAAGTATCCCCATCATCTTCAATGATAAGTAACTTGTTCATGGCGTAGGATTTAGTGGTGCAAATATAAACGCACCTTAAAGGCATGTCAACAGCTATTACAAAAAGAGGTATTTACCGCAAATAACAAAGCCCCGGTAGCGGCAGGCTAAAGGGGACTTTGCGCATTACAAAATGAATAAATCTCCTGGGGTTGTACGTGGAAAACGCACGCAGGGTTTTACGCAAAAAGCCCGCGACATGGCGGGCAGCATCGGTGTCTCTCTGATCGGCTTTTGGTGGTGTCTATCGTGCCCGTTCTTATGAAGCAATTATTTTAAATACTGGTCGATGATGGTATACATTTCTGCCGTGCATCGTTCTGGCAGAAAGCCGTGGGGGTAACCGGGATAATTATGTACTTCTACTGAAATTCCAGCTTCGATCAGTCTTTGGGCATAAACTAAACCACCGTCTCTGAGCGGATCGCCACCGCAGGTTGCTATATAAGTTGCGGGAAGGTCTTTGAAGTCTTTGGTCATGCCTGGCAGCAGGTTGTCCGGCAAAGGATCTCCGGCGTTTATACCGGTATACATTTTGATCAGTAAGGGCAGGTCTGCCCCTTTAACGCCGGGGATGTTCCAAAATTCCCTCATCGATACCCTGTTGGTATCTGCATCGGCCGGAGGGTATAACAATAACTGAAGTTTGATCTTAAAATCCTTTTTATTTCTTGCCATGAGCACCAGGCTGCCAACAATACCGGCACCAGCGCTGGCACCGCCAACTCCGATCTTTGTGGTATCGATATCCATTTCTGCTGCATGCTTTATAGTCCACAAAATAGTTGCATAGGCATCGTTCACCCCGGCCGGGAACTTGTGTTCGGGCGCTAATCGATAATCCACTGAAACGACTACTACGCCAGAACGTAACGTCATGTCGGCACATCTTTGATGGTCAACGTTCAATTCACCGGCAACGAAGCCGCCGCCATGACACCAAATAAAAACAGGGGCCTTTGTGATATTTTTAGCCCGGTATACGCGTACCGGAATTTCCGGGTCAAGTTTATTTAAACCGGGAATATTCAAAAATTTGACATCCAAACTATCAGCATTACGCAGTTTGGGCACTGCTGTCGCCCTTTCCATTTTGCGGGCCATGACAATAAGGTTATACGTGATGAAGGTAACCGGCATGGACGCTGCCGGTTTGAATTTCGGGATCAGCCGTTTGCTGAACTCTTGAGGCGTTAACGGAGCGATTAGGTCGTGGGTTTGGCCCCTCAGCATCGTTACTGTCAGAAGAAAAATTAAGGATAAATATATTTTTTTCATTTCATTTGCCATATCTAAGTATCCATTCTTCTGCTTCATTGTAGATCATCGTCTTTGTGGCCGGGCTGGTCCTCAAACTTAAATCGTGAGCTGCTCCGGGGATGGGTATGAGTTTGTGTGTGATCCGGCCTGCTTCCAGCCGATCATTCAACCGCTGCGATTGATTGAAATTTACTACCGGGTCCGCGGTGCCATGTACCAAAAGAACGGGTATATTTTTAACATGATAAAGCGGACTTGAATCTTTGAATTCGGAGGGGACCGGCTGCCCTTTCACGTAGGTTTTCCCCGTCATTTTCTGAATGACTGGCATCAGCCCGACTTTGATCGCGTAATTTAAAAGGGTGGTGTCAGATAAATCGGTCGGCCCGCAAAATTCAACTATCGCGCTAACTTTTTTGGAGGTAGTATAGGCATAAAGCAATGCGAGATGCGCGCCGGAACTGACACCGGACATCACCAGGTCTTTTCGATTCACCTGCCAATCTTTGGCATGTGCCTGGCAATAGGTTACAGCCTGGTCCACATCCTGCATCATTTGAGGGTAGTGAACGTCCGTATCATTGGCATAGCGGTGATTAATGCTGGCTACGGCAATACCATGCCTGAATAACGAATCCTGGAAATCGCGTATGTCTTCTTTTCCGGCCATGGTCCAGGCACCGCCGTGGATCAATAACACAAATGGGGTTTTATCGGTCCGGTTCGCCGGCAAATAAACATCCATTATATTCCGTTCGTAAGGGCCGTATCTTACCTCTTCCAATTTGTCGGCCGCATTGGCAGGAAGTTTTTTCAGGCCAGAACAACCGGCAAAGCTGACAAGCACAAGAATTGCAATGCATGTTTTTTTTGACATTTCCAGGTTTCAATAACGCCGTGAAATTAAGGAATTTCAAAGGGCGCGGCTATTGAAACGGGAATACTTTGATACGAAAAGGGATTAAGCCGGTCGGCTAATGGCGTGATACCAAAATAACGCTTGTAAAGTTCCGCGAAATGCCCCCGGTTCGTATAGCCAAGACCGGCACATATTTCCTGTACGGGCAGATCAGATTCCCGTATCATCTGCCGGGCCTTTTCCATACGGAGCTTAATCGTGTACTGCCTGACGGGCATGCCGTATAACTTATGAAAATCACGCTTGAGATAGTTTTCATTGAGTCCCACCTGCCTGCTCAGCGTTTTTATGGAGGGCGGCTCACCGACCTTTTCCTGGAGGATGTGCCTGGCATTTTCCAGGCAACGCCGGCGATAATCGGGCACCGTTTCCAAGTAGCCTCCGATGTCTGCATAACTTAGCACATTAACCCATAATGAAAGCAGTTCCAGCATTTTGCTTTCCAATCCTATTACATTGGATATTTCTGAAGTATCAATGCGGAACAATTCCTTTTCCACTTCAAAAATCGCGGGGTTTAGGCGGTATCTTTCAAACCTCGCTGCCAGCTCCCGTTTATTTAAGTTGAAATATTTCTCCGGCACGAAGAACCTGAAACCATCGACCTCGGTAATATCCCATTCGAAATTTTTTTCGCCCTGAATACTCGAAGAGTAGATATCGCCACCGTATTTATTGACGCGAAAATCGATCATGCCTTTGCCGACCGGGTCCGCAGAAAAGAACCGTGTGGGTTCATGGAATTTCCACTTGCCCCGGAAGTAATGAAAATCGTTGCGGATAAAAAGCTGAACTGATCCATTGCCTAAAGAATCGGGCAGGCTTAAATTTTGCGCATTCCACGCCTCAGTTACCTTGAAGCGGTATTCATTAACCAGGCCCCTGGATAAACTAACAGGGTTGATGTAAGGCAATTTAAATTCCATGGGCCATCTTTGTTTGCTTTCCTAAATATACGTATTTGAATTCCATATTTAACTTACAGGCAGCGTGACGAGGAACTCGCTGCCTTGTCCTTCGGTGCTGTTAACCTTAATCGTTCCGCTGTGGCCCTTGACCACCATATCATAGGTCAGCGATAAGCCGAGACCAGTTCCTTCTCCTGTGGGTTTGGTCGTAAAGAACGGTTGCATTATTTTATCCCGGATGGCTTCGGGTATGCCGGCGCCGTTATCTTTCACGCTGATAGTGACTTGTTGATCCTGGCAGGAAGTCGTTAGCCAGACTTTGGGTTCGTAGCCTGCCTCTGCTGTTTTCTTCCGGGCGTTAACGGCATAGAATGCGTTATTGAAGAGGTTTAATAGTACCCGGCCAATCTCTTGTGGAAGCGCGTTGATCTTGAGCTGCCTGGTTTCGAAATGAGTGAGCAGCTCGGACTGAAAACTTTTGTCTTTCGAACGTAGCCCATGATAGGCTAAACGCATATATTCATCCGAAAGCGCATTAATATCGATCAGCTCTTTAGTTCCGCTGCCGACCTGGCTATGCTGGAGCATCCCTTTCACAATGGCATCTGCGCGTTGACCGTGATGCCGGATCTTGAACAAGTTTTTTTGCACATCGTCCGCGATCTCGAGTGCCGATTCCTGGTTACCGCGCTTTAAGTCTTCCCGCATCTCGTTCAACAACTCGTAGCTGACGTCCGAAAAGTTGTTGACGAAATTGAGCGGATTCTGGATCTCGTGCGCGATGCCGGCCGTGAGCTCCCCTAAGGAGGCCATCTTTTCGGATTGGACCAGCTGGTTTTGCGTAACCTGCAGTTTGTCCAGCGTATGTTCAATTTCTTGCTTTTGTTTTTGCAATAGCGTGTTAGCATTTTTCCGGTGGCGGCTGGTGCGCCAGATAATCAAGACGAATGCCAGTAAGATAACGAGTCCCGCGATCAGGACATAGGTCCTGATCTTTTGGCGGTATTGCAGCTGCGCCTCAAGGATTTGCTGCTGGCGCTGTTTTTCTTCAAAATCGATCGAAAGCAATTGTTTTACCCTGTCCTGGCTGTAAATGCTATCCCGCGCAGCAGTGGTTAATTTGTAATACTTATAGGCCTGCGGCAAATTGTGATCTTCATCATAGAGGGTGTACAGGGCCTTGCCGGCATTGAGGGCGTCTTGCTGGTAATTACCAGCTTGAGCCGCTTGTAAGGCCTTTTCTCCATAATATTCAGCGGAATCCTGTTGCAAACTATGATGATAAAGCCGGGAAACGCTCAGGTAGCTGATGCTCAGCATTTCGTTGTCTTCAGTTGCGATAGCACGGGTGATGCCGTCCCGGTAATGGGAAAGGGCGGCGGCCTTATTTCCACGTGCCGCTTCCAGTTCGCCCAGGTCCCGCTGTGTATTCGCCAGGATGTCAACGAAATTATTTTTGATCGCCTCCCGGTAGGTTAGTTGCAAATAGAAATCAGCCGAGTCAATCTTATGCAAATACAAATAAGTCTCGCCCAAGTTAATATTGATGATCACGCGTTGTTCTTTCTGGGTGTAGTCGGCCGGCTTGTTCGTTAGCAGGTATTTGGCCCATAAATTCTTTGCCTTGAGCAAATAAGGTAATCCACCTCTGTAGTCCAGTCGCTCGACGTAGGAGGCGCCGATATTATTATACTCCAGCACGACCCCTGGCGTGGAGCCCTCCAATTGGTAGGCCCTTATCGCACTGAAATAAAAGTTGAGGCCTTTGGGGAAATCCCCGATTACGGAATAGGCGTTGGCTAACGAATTTAACGCATGTGCCTTATCATCGATCCGGTTGTACTTCACTGATAATTCGTAAGCCTGTTGGGCAAAGTAGATGCAGGAATCCGGGTTGACGGTAAAATAAATATAGTTCAGTTGCTTCAGTACGGTTAACCTCGCGGTATCGGTTGTAGTTTTGCACAGGATTAACCTCAGGCTATCGATCTTTTTGCGCTGAGCGGATGCCGAGGCTGCGATCAACAGGCAGAGGCATAGGATAAGTTTTTTCATTCCCGGAAATAAGCTTGTAAAATAGTTAAAAAACTTTACAAGCGTTGCCGCTAAACATAATGGGTGCAGGGTTGTATTTTATGGCGATGAGCTGGACATGTCCCAATTGTGATCGCGAACTGCCCTGGGCGGATTACCGGCATTATTGCCAGCGTGTCGACCTCAACAGCCTGTTTGAGGGACGTTCACCCGAACTGGAACTGGTATTTGATAAGATCCTGGCCGAGGTCTCCGACTGGCCCAAAGTACTGGTTGGTGTAACGCCCAACTGCATCGTGTTTACCCGCCGCGTCGGTTTCCTCATTATCCGGCCCATGAAAAAATGGCTGGACGTCAAATTTTATTCCAAGATGACCCATCCTGAAAAACCCGTCATTAAAAGCGTCGCTGCCGGTAAAAAGTTCGCGAACCACATCCGCTTAACCTCGCTCGACGATCTCCGGCCGGCCCTGTTCAAATACATCAGGGAATCTTATGATCTGCCTTAACGAAGCGGTTCACTAATCCAATCAATTGTTCTAAATCGAATGGCTTGGGGATATAAGCATCCGCGCCATTTTGTTTGGCCAGGTCCCGGATTTTATTATTCGCTGAATACATAACGACCGGTATACCCTTCGTTGTTTCGTTCGATTTGATAGCGGAACATATCTCGGTTCCCAGCCCAAACGGTAACATATAATCGATGATCACCAGGTCCGGTTTGATTCCCGCAATTTCTGCGATAACGATTTCCCTTTTTACTTTGATAACCGCATAGCCCTGCTCATGCAAAATAGTCTCCATCAGGTCCAGGGTGTCCACATCGTCTTCGACGATCAATATTTTCTTCATAGGTATAAATTGGTGCATCAAATGTATCTATCCTGCTGTAACAGTTATTGTAACAAATTGATGAAAGGCGATTATATTGCGTCATGATAATGAGAAAAATGCTGACAACATTTCCAAAGGCAGCCGTCAGGAAATTCCATCCTATTCCTTTAGCGGTACGCGGCTCAATACTGATCGCCTTGCCCCTTGCCAGCGTGGCCGAATAGGTTTTCGCGATGCATATGCTTATGCCAGATACTCTAAAAAAAATGGCAGGTGCCGCGAAGAAAGCGGAAAGCGTTCTCGGCCGTTGCCTCATATTTCAGCTGTACCATTTGGGGTAACAAGCCATCGCTGAAATATTTTAGCCGATGTTCCAATCGCTCTATCATGCTTTAATTTTTTGCCAGTCAATATGGATTTCACTGTCCCCAGCAACGATAAATTCCAGGCCGTCCTTCGTTTTTTTGCCTTTGAGCGATTCCCGGCTGCCTTTGTATTTAACCGTAAATTCGGGCATTTTCCCTTTGCCGGTTTTGACCAGCATCAGCCGGCTGTTCAGGCGGCCGTCGCCAGCCAGCCGGAAATTTGCGGGCCGATGTTTCTTAGCTGAAAAGCCATAGGTCGGGTAGTCCGTATAGATCATAAAAGGGTGCCCTTCCACCTGCATATAATGCCTGGGCAATATGCCGAAGGCATTGCCGGCGCCATAGACTTCCTGCCCAACCTCGCCGGACTGCTCCCAACCATCATGCAGGTCCTCCAGCGCTATCCAAAGGCTGCCATCTACCTCGCCCATTTTTACTTCCTCCGACAACATTTCTTTTCGCAGCATAGGCGGGTAATAATAAATCGCCCGTTCCACTAAGAAGCGAATATATTCGGCCATTAAAAGTCTTAACGACGGTAAAATATCTTCGCCCTCGGCGTGGCGCAGGTAATCATGAAAAGCACAGAAAACTTCCTGTTCCTCGTAAACCGCGGTATAGGGCGCATCATTCAGCGGGAACAGTGCGAAGAAAGACGGGAAGTTTTTACCATAGCCATAGTTACAGTCCCAGAGCCGGACATTTTTGAATACATTCGCCAGGCAGAGATAGCTCAAATCCTTATAAACTTCTTTTTTGGTTATTTTAAACAAACGGAATAAGGCACCGGCGGAAAAGGAAGTATTATTTGCCTGGTAAAATAATTGAAAGCCCAAACCTTGTAATTTCAGGGCTGCCTGCTCTGCCTCTGCGAGGTAGCGTTTTTTGCCCGTCAGTTCCCAGGCCTGCAGCATGACATGCGTGTATAAGCCGGGTACATCGTGCTCGCCGCCTTTGCCTGGCTGCGTCTCCGCTTTAACTACTTCAAGGGTATCCATTTTATAGAATACCGGCCAGCTGTAATCAAAATGACGGGCGACCCTGATCGCAAACTCCAGCGAATCCATAAACAGTTTTTCAGCCACCTTATCGCCTTTCAGCGCCAGACGCGACAGGTTCAGTAATGGGTGGTGCAAGTACCATGAATCCATGACCAGTGGTTTTTTTTGTTCCTCATCCGCCTGCATTTTGTCTGCCGCTTTAGGGTGCCAGCGCATGATGGTCCCATATTTTTTCTCGTAAAATGCCGGCAAACCATCCTTGATCTTTTTCATGACCTCCAGTTGCGAATCGTTCCATTCCACATAGTCCAGCAAAGGCAGCAGCACTGCCAGCTGCACCATAATCTCTGGCGGTGTCGCATAGTCGCACACATAAGCGTTCAGATAATGGTTCCCATCTACCTGTGACCAGCAGCCGGGGCTTTCGGTCAGGTCGTGCAAGCCTTTTTGCAAGGTACCCGGCCAGTCTTTATAACTGGTTGCCGGTTTAGGCAGTACCAGGTAAACCGCCGCGAGCAGGTCAAGGTATTGCCGGACCATCGCCGGTTCATCTTCCGGAACCGCCTCATCAAAAGCAATGAATGCGTCGCTCAATACATACGTTTTGCCGGTTAATAGCGGTTTATTTTTCAGCGTGGGCGGCAGGGAGAACCCGATCTCCGGCCACTCGCCGCCTACCGTATCGCCGGCTGAAGTTTCGGTGTCCTGGTTATAATCAGCCAGCGCAGTCAGGTTTTGCAGGTATAATACCGAGCCTGCTTTTGGCCTGGTGAAATTGAAATACAGCTGCCCGGAGCGGGTACCTGTCTGCCTAACCTTAATGTCGCCCTCAGCGAGCTTATCACCGGCTGCTCCAAGGGGTATGATATCCCGCGGCCAGAAAGGGAACAGAAGTGGAACTGCTGTTTTCAGCCGGGTCGTCAACCGTACAACAGTGATATCACCTGCAGGCAACTTCATTTCCAATTCGTATTCACCCATAAGGGAGCTCATGCGAAACGTTACCAGCTCGCCTTTTTCTTTAATATTCTTTAATTCCAGCCGGTCGTTCGGCGAATAGGCCATTCGAAAGGCGATCCGGCCGCCTTTGGGCCAGGAGGCGACCAGCCAGCAGGAGTCGTCGGTCAGGAAAACTTCAAAGGAATAGGCCCCGGCCCGCCGTTCATAGACACCGGTGAGGCCTGGACTGCTTAATTTGGCATTGACAGTCAATAGCCAGGCTGAGGTTGCATTCATTGTAAAAAGTTTTAATGGTTAAACAAAAAATCAATTACACCGTGAACGCTGCGGTAGCGCGCCAAAAAAATAACATGACATTAACTACCTGCCCATAATATTGTTTTAATATTTCTTAGAAATTTATAATATTAATTCAAAACATAATACGAGGCCCTGAAGTTGTATGCTTAATCTGTTAACAGCCAGCCATGAACGAGCATTTTTTTTTAAAGGGACAACGCGTAGAAACGCCGCGAGGCGAAGGCGAAGTGATCGATAGCATTGGTGATCAGATCGTTGTTAAACTGGATAATGGCAGCACCGAAACCTTTCCGTCGGAAGACGTGCAGGATAACAGTAATGCCGGGTAATCAGGCTAATAAAAAAATTATGAAAAAAGTCATTTATCCCTTCGCCATCTTTTTGCTCACGATGCTGCTAACGGGTTGTTCATCTGATTAGTCTAAATTGATATGTTCCGCTGGTCAAAGAAAACGTTCACTAGGAGCAGCTCGGTTGGAAACTTGAATTTGGGGCAAAAAAAAAGCTCCCAAAAACAGTCACGCCGGGGGAGCATTTCGTTGCGCTTTAAATCTATTTCCTAATTCAATTGTTAAAACCGAGGAAAAGTAGGTTGGTTTGGGATAATTAAAAAAATCGTCGAACCAGAAACTTAATATTGATATTTTTGAGCAGCCTTAATGTCAATTATCTTATGCGTTTCAGAGTCAGATCGGGTTTAAATTATATCATTGAGATTGAGGTATTTTGCTTGATGCACAACCTGGAACCACCAGCATATTATAAGGAAGAGAAGTACGCAGGGGGCGATATGGTTAATATCGGGGAAAGGTTTGAGTTGAAATTACTCTTCGACAGGCCGGAAATTTACCGGGACTTCAAGAAATTACTATTTAGTTTTTTGTAGCGCGATTTACATCCCGCCTTTATTGAGGGCCATCCCGGAAAGCTATACCCTAATAGCCTGCCGAATCCTGTTGTTTATTACTGAAAGAAAATTTGGATAGGGAAAGTTAACATTTCGTCAAAAAAAGAACGCCCAAAATGAGCTGCGTTGGTCGCTTTTCATTGAATCTTAGGGGCTTGTCGCAGAAACCGGCGTGGCTTGTCAAAAGGCTGGAACACGATACCTTTTCAGAGATTCTTTATTTTCCAGGAAGCGCAAATGCAAGGTAGCTATCGCCCGACCGGGTATTCATTTTACCACCGCCGCAGGCGATCACAATATATTGTTTGCCGTTCAGCTCGAATACAGATGGTGTGGCATAAGCAGCATAGGGCAGTTTAAATTCCCAAAGCAGCTGGCCGGTACGCTTGTTGAACGCCCTGAAATAGCCATCCTTTGCTGCCGCGATAAATAATAGCCCGCCTTTGGTTACAACCGATGCCCAGTAGTTCTCAGTTCCGGATTGCACATTACCATGCGGAAATTCAGGATCATTCCCTAATGGCTTTTTCCAAACGAATTTCCCGGTATTCAAGTCGATGGCATTGATGGTTCCCCACGGCGGCGAAAGTGCGGGAAAGCCCTCCTTACTTAAGAATTTATTATAACCCACAATGGAGTAGGGCATGTTATAGGGGTCGTTCGCTTTTTGTGACGTATCATGAAATGAATCAGGCTGCCGGTCTTTCAAATTAAGGATGAAAGATGCGATCGCATTGCGCTCTACGGCATTCAGCTGTCTGAAAGCCGGCATCATTCGTCTGCCCGATAGTACAAGGGTATCAAACGAAGCAGGCGAATATTTGCGGTTGACATTCATAAGTGACGGAAAATTTCCCGACCCCTTACGGTCCGCCCCGTGGCATGACATGCAGTTAGCTTTGAACAATCGTTCGCCTGCCTGCAGGTTCGTCTCGTGCGCAACTACTTTATTATTAATCGCGACCGATTGTATCTCCCAGGCCATTTCATTCGCATTAATGTATAAAATACCGGTTTCAGGATCCCAGGTAGGGCCGCCCCATTCTGCGCCACCATCAAGGCCCGGGAACTCCAGAGTGCCCTGCAAACTTGGCGAATTGTACATATGGTTGTTACGCATGCCGGCCATACGCTTTTTCACTTCTTTAAAAGACAAATCGGTCAAATATGGATTGATATCTTTTTCGGTCATGAGTTGCCGCATAAAGGGAGCCGGTAGCGCCGGGTAAGGCTGTGTAGGTGATAAGCGTTCGCCAACCAGGTCTGAATGGGCAGGCACCGCTTTTTCAATGATATCATACACAGGCTTACCACTAACCCGGTCGAAAACGAAAACAAACCCAGTTTTAGTTGTAAGCGCGACCGCATCGATGGATCTTCCGTCCTTTGTCACGGTAACCAATGCAGGCGCGGCGGGTATATCCCTGTCCCAAACATCATGATGAACATCCTGGAAATGCCACAACAGCTTTCCGGAATTTGCATCCAAGGCGAGCAGACAATCGGCATACAAATCGTTACCGAGTCGCTTACCGCCATACCAATCATAAGTTGCAGAACCAGTACAGCCATAAACAATGCCACGCGACTGATCCAGGCCAAAACCACCCCAGGCATTGGCGCCTCCGATAAATCTCCAGGCATCAGGGTCCTTCCATTGTTTGTAACCTTGTTCGCCTGGTTGGGGAATCGTATGGAATATCCAAAGCTGCTTACCTGTACGTATGTCATAGGCCCGGATATGCCCTGGCGCCGAGTGAGCGCCTTCGTCCACCCGGGAGCCCATGACCATCAGGTCTTTGTAAGCAATTGGCGGCGAAGTTGCTGTCACAAACAGATCCTTAACATCGCGGCCGAGACCATCGTGCAAATCAATTTTTCCACCACTTCCAAAGCTTTTCACCGGTTGGCCGTTTTCCGCATTGATGCTATACAAGTAAGGACCTGCTGTATAAAATATTCGTTTGTCGTTTCCACGCGCCCAATACATGATGCCCCGGCAGTTATTGAGCACAAAAAACATGCGTTTATCTTTAGCCAGCGAATCGAACGGGTTGAATTGCCATTTTTCTTTACCCGTGTGGGCATCGACGGCAAACAATTTCATTTTGGGCGAGGTACCGTAAAGCACCTCATCCACGACGATCGGGTTACATTGGATCTGTGAGTGAAATACCGTATCGGCATCGCGGGAATGATAGGTCCAGGCTATGCGCAGTTGCTTGACGTTGACCGTATCAACCTGTGATAAAGACGAGTAATGTATATTTTCATTGGAACCTTTGTACTGCGGCCAGCCGGAATAAGCCGGCTTGGACCTGCAAGCGCTAAGCGCGGCAACGGCCAAAAGTGCAATAGCGATTTTTTTCAAGTTTATTATTCCTGGATATGATAATAGTTTAATAGGCAGAGTAATACCCCGTTCGTCCACCCGTAGCCGTCCTGTTGGGGGTATTCCCCTCCACCGGCTTGCATGTTATTTCCACCCTCGTTATATTTTTCAGTGAGTTTTCCTGTTTGTTTAAACTCAGTAATATTGGTATTTATCCATCTCAGGGCTATTTCTTTGGCCAAAGTATCCTGGTGATAATTTTGAAGGCCCTTTATCGCCATCAGCTGCATAGGTGCCCACTCATTCGGGCTGTCCCATTGCTGTCCCGAATGGACAAAGCTTGTGGCCAGGCCATGCGGCTTAAGAAATTTAGTTTCTATTACAGAGGCCATCATCCCTGCCTGCTTTGAATTTGCCATATTAAAATCAAGCGGAAAAACCCCCGCGATGGTCAGCCGTGGCGAAATACGTTTTAGCTTCCAGTTGTAATCCATAAACCAAGCGTCTCTTTCGCTCCAGCAATATTTCAACAAGGCTTCTTTACGTCGCAACGCTTTTGCGCTGTAGGCATTATACGGTATATCATTGCCCTGGAGCTGATAGGATTTTGCTATGGTGTGTTCTAAATGATAAAGCAGAGCATTAAGATCTGGCGGGATAAGGGAAGTGGTTTGTATGGTCCCGAATTCCCCTGTGGCATCAAACCAGCGGGAGCCGAAATCCCATCCTGATTCACCTGCCGCCCGGACGTTGCGGTAGAAATCCTCTGGCTTCTGCCTGGTTTTCTTAGCCGAGTCCAGGTCGTTTTTGTAGGCTTCTTCGCGTGGCTGGTCCGAATCGTCCCAGTACCGGTTCAGTATTTCGCCGCCTGGCATGCTCACTACATTCCGGTAGGCGCCCCCTGTCTTTAATTTACCGGCGCCCTTCATCCAAAACGCGTATTCTTTTAAAAGCTCGGGCTGGTATTTGGTAATAACCTGGTTGCCTTTATCTTTTGCCAGCAATTCCAGCATCATCGAAAAAAATGGCGCCTGGGACCTGGATAAATAATAAGTTCGCGTCCCAGTGGGTATAAACCCGTACTTGCGGATCATGTAAGCAAAATTGCTGATCATGTTTTCCATCACCGCGGTTTTATGGCTCTCGTGCAAACCAAGCATCGTAAAATAGGTATCCCAGTAATAAGTTTCCCTGAAACGACCACCGGGGATGATGAAATCATTCGGCAGCGATATCATCGAAGAATACGGCGAGGAGGAATTATGTTTTCTGGAAAGCACCTGCCATAGTGTATCAATGTGCTTTCGCACCCCTTTTGAAATGTCACTTTTAAATTCGCCGCCGCCGGTAATTGGCAGTGTAAAATCGGCACTCACGAATTCTTCAAGAGTAAAGCCGGGTTGATCTTTCTGCTTTTTATAACGCTCCATGATGATAGCCGGGCTATATTTAGGAGTAGCATCCACAAAAACCTTATTGTCGTGAAAAATATCCGAAAGTTGCACCGCTTCGAATAGCCCGGGAAATAGTTTTCGTGGTGTATCACTTTGCGGGTACGCCTGATTAAAAAAGAGAAGCAATGATAAACCGAATAATACTTTTTTCATGACAAGATACCCTTTGTGAAAATTAAAAGCAGAAAAAAGGACCAGGGCTCATGATCGCTGCTAGATCAATTAATCGGTAATATATAAAAAATATGAATATAACCTGATCAGCAACGCTGAAAAGTATTCGAAAACAGGCAGCACCATCCAGGTTGCCTGCGTGACCGTCGACGGTTGCTGGCTTTGGGATCGGGCTCTACCTCAGGCGGTTTTTCAACTGGCGCCAATTCCCCCGGAAATTACCGCAGGTCTTCTTTTCGGACACCGGATTATGGGTCACTCGGTATGCATGATGCGCGGTCGTGTTAAGAAAATTACTGAAACGTTTCTACAAACCAGTTTTGTTGAATAAGCTGGCAAGTTTGCTTATTCAAACAAAACTTTCCATGGTAACTTACCAGTTAGCAAAACTTCACCCCTACGGGACAACTTGAAATTCCCAATCTCGGTTCGCTGGACCAGGTTTTTCTCAATGCAAAAACTGATTGTTTCTATACTGGCGGTGCCAACAGTTTCTTCAATACCAATGCTGTGGAGCAACTGTATTACAGTTTCGAATTATCGTCCAATAGGGAAGAGAACCTTTGCAGGAAGGCTTCCCTGAAGTATTTTAACGGTTTACTTATCCGAGTTTTCGTGCATAATGCAGGATCTTGACACCAACAAAAAACCCTGCAAACTCACGATTTTTGTTCTACATTGAATTCATGGACGTTTTGGTTAAGACATCCAGATCTTTTGGTTTATATTTCCAGGGGCATCAAGATTTATTACCGGATTCGATCAAGGGGATGGTAAAATAAAAAGTTGATCCCTGTCCTTGGGCGCTTTCTACCCAAATTTTACCGCCATGGTCTGTAATGATTTTTGACGCCACGAACAGTCCCATGCCTAGGCCAGAATGCGTGTTCATTACATCTGAGGAGCGATAAAATTTATTAAATACCGATTTCATGGTTGCTTCAGACATTCCCCTGCCCCTGTCGGCGATCGACATGGTGATAAACTCGTTATTAACAATTGTTTTTACGACTATATCGGTGTGAGGAGGCGAATATTTTGCTGCATTTCCCAAGATGTTTGAAAATACCTGTTCCATTCGCAGCCTGTCAACATTAACGCTGACATTGTCACACAAATCAACTGTAAGCTCATGATCAGGTAGGATGTGTCTCATTACGGATAGCTGATCAGCAATAAACGCATTGAGCGCAATTTCCTCCATGTTATATTGGAGGCTGCCGTTCTCGATTTTAGAAATGTCAAGCAGCTGCTGCACTAATGAAATCAGTTTGCCCGATTGTACGTCGATCTTATTCAGCAACCCCTGTAAACGTTCGCTTACAGGTTCGCCACTTTTTTTAGCCATTTGGGTATAGGCCTTTAAAACCGTTATGGGCGTTTTTATTTCATGGCTGGCGATAGACATAAACTCGGTCTTTTTTTCATCAATCTCTCGGCTAAGCCTCAGTTCTTCTTCACGTTCGCCGGCAATGCGGTGCAAGTTAACATTGCGCCTTTTGATTTCGTCGTAAGCGCTTAAGGGGGCCTCGGCGGCGAAGAAGGCTTTCAATTCACTTATCCGGAAATTGTCGAGCTTAAGCGACCGCGGGAGGCCCAATTTCATGGTGATACGACTGGTGTCCCCGTCGGTGGTAAGTTCTAGTTCCGGCAGCAGTTTCTGTGCGTAATAAAATCCGTCGTCTCCTGCATTAAGGTGTTCTTCGGTATCAAAGGTTACCAGCGCCTGTAGCGAATAGCGCGTTTTATTTTGATCGAGCCCGATGATGAGCAGGCCGTTGTCGGTATGCTCGATGACGGTCCGCGAGACTTCCGATACTGCTGTCGCAAATGTGGTTTGCGTTGCCACGGTGAGCCCCAGCTTTTCGGCTACCTTCATCGATCGTTTGTGGGCCAGTACCAGGTCCATCTCATTTTCGAGTGTAAGCGTAACGATTTCTATCATCTCATTTAATTTTTGCCGCAATGACAGACATGTCGTCATTGCGGCGGGCAAAATCCTTATAAATCGCAGCGGCTAATACAGTTTGATCATATTTGCTTATCTGAGGATATTTTAACGAATCCCATCTTGTTTTTATTCCGTCCGAGCATAACACTACCTGGTTGTATTCATCGGCCGCATATTGCTGATCATTCATCGTTGATGGTATATTATGACCAACAATACCGTTGTATGACATGTGGCTTTTGATCTGCACCGGGCCTATCATTTTAGCGGCAATATTGCCTATCCCAGCCGATATCCATGTCTTTGTCTCCAAATCGTATCCTGTAATGTTTATCACCGCTCCCCTGGTTTTTTTGATCGAACTATGAATAAAACGTAAGGTTTCCGTTGGGCTGTAATCGGGAAAAACTTTAAATATGTCGGCAGCTTCATTAACAGCGAAATTAGCCTCTGGACCGTGGCCCAAACCATCGGCCAGCATCAGCTTGATATATTTATCAGTTCGCTTTACAGCAAATCCATCGCCGCTTTTAACTTCGCCTGGTTTGCTAACAACGATCGGGCGAATAATGAGCTCGATGTTCTTTTTAGCTGCTTTAGGATCGTTATAAATGCGGCTCAGTAGAATGGTTCCCCAACCGGTCAGTGAATAGAGCTCGAATGTATCCGAAAGGCGTTTAATACTGCCCAAACCATGTCCCATCGTGTTAGTAGTTGACATGCCATCCAGCATCATCCTGCTGGGGTTGGCCATGCCCGGGCCGTTATCGATACAGATCAACTCAATATAAGGAGAGCCGTTATTTTGAAAAACGCCCATTAGTAACTCGCCGTCGTCGCTGTATTTATACAGGTTAGAGGTCATTTCGGCTACAATAATGTCGAGTTCGTTCAACCGTTCGGCGACAATGCCTGCTTCGCCCGCCCGGCGGTGTATCTCTTTTTTTAACAAAGAAAAGTAGCTGCGGTCATGCGCCGCAAAGCTGGTGTGCGAAGCATCAACCATTGGCCCATTTTAAAATTGTTACTGTGGTGCCTTCACCAACCTTACTTTTGATGTCGAAATCGTTAACCAGGCGTTTGGCACCGGGCAAGCCCAGGCCAAGACTCTTCCCGGTAGAATAACCGTCACGTAAAGCCAGGGTGATATCGGGTATACCAGGGCCCTTGTCGGAAAATGTCACCCTTACGCCGTTATCGCGACCCCGGGATACAATCTCTATGATGCATTCGCCGCCGTTGCCATATCGCAGCATGTTTCGCACCAGTTCGCTTGCGGCTGTAATCAATTTGGTTTGATTAACCAAGCCCATTTTTATTTTTACAGCCACTTCCTTTACTCTGTTTTTTAAAAAAACGGCGTCCTGTTCTTTAGTAACTTGTATGGTGTCTTTATTCAGTGACAGAATCATCTTCCTGGTCCTCTTGTTCCTGATCTGCTTCGGTGTCGTTGATCATGTTTTTAAGCAAATCCATACCCTTTTCAACATTGAGTGCGGTATGTACGCCCTTAAGGGGGAGGCCCAGTTCGATTAATGTTATGGCTACGGCGGGCTGCATGCCTACCACAACCGTTTCTGCATCGAGTATTTTTGACATGCTTGCAATATTCCCGATAATGCGGCCCATAAAAGAATCGACTATGGAAACCGCGGAGATATCTATTAATACACCGCTCGCGCCGGTTTTGTTTACCATCTGCACTAAATCAGCTTCCAGTGTTAACGCCAGGCGATCGTAAAGGTCGACCTGGATGGTAACCAGCAGAAACTTTCCCATCCTGAGAATAGGAATTCTATCCATCTTTATCCGTTTTAATTTTTAACTGTTCCAACTTTTCTTACTTCCAATCGAAGCGACTTGAACGCATACGAAAGCGCACTTGCCAGCGTAGCTTTGGTAATGATGTTTGAAAGGTCAATACCCAAATGCACTACGGTTTGTGCTATCTCAGGGCGTATGCCACTGATGATACATTCGGCACCCATCAAACGGGTAGCGCTGACAGTTTTTATAAGGTGCTGAGCTACCAGCGAATCCACCGCAGGTACGCCTGAAATATCCAGGATCGCGATGCTTGAACCGGTTTCAACAATTTCCTGCAACAGGTTTTCCATAACTACCTGCGTGCGTGAGCTGTCTAATGTACCAATGATAGGGAGCGCCAATATGCCGTCCCAAACACGGATCACGGGAGTAGATATCTCGGATATCTCATCCGTTTGCCGCAAGATAACCTCCTCGCGGCCTTTGATAAAAGTTTCGAAGGTGATGACGGAAAGATTATCCATGATGCGGTTGATCTTGAGGCTTTCTTCAAACAGCGCTTTCGGGTCACTTTTCACCTGTTGCTGTAATACCTCCAGCAGGGCCTCTTTTAATGAGAATACGAAATTGCCCGTTTCTCGCGGGCTAAAGCCCTGGCGCGCACGCGTAATGGCGATACCTCCGAGTATTTCGATCACCGGGCTCCATTCCTCCGAATTGATATCATTGATGGTGTCCCCGGTCAGGTTGCTGATCAGTACGTTAATTAACTCTTCAGACTGGCTTCTCAGGTCTTCGTTACTGATCAAGTCTTCACGCAGGCCTTCGTCGGCAAGCTGATTTTTCATCCAGAGTTCAAGGATGTTTTTTTTCTGTTTTTGCAGCAATTGGTGGGTTTTTAAGGACATGGTTGAAATACAGTTTACATGATACCACTATATAGTCAAACTTGTTTCAAGTTCAATTAATTAAAGTGCGGTAAGTTAAACATTTATTTTAGAACGAAAGATTTATGGCAATCCCTGTTTCAGATCGAGCTATTTTGACTCATAAAATAAGCAAAATCAAACGACAAAGCAAGGCGATATAGTTTTCCCACATTCTTCAAAGATCAGTCAAGATTGCACACAAGGCTTTATCAAATGCCCCCAGTTGCAGGCAGGCCAACGCGACTTTGTGCATGACAACATATTTACTAACAGCAGTCGATTGCAGTAAAGCAAGGATGAGGAATTAAAACCATAATATTGCAACATTGTACTAAATAAATTTTAATAAAACAATATTGTACTATTTTTGATTTTAAATCAAATGACATCGGAGCAATCAAAACTCGCAGTTATCGGGACCGGCTTTGCCGGTTTAAGTGCTGCCGCTTATTTGGCGCAAGCGGGGTACCGGGTTGATGCCTATGAAAAAAACGAGCGTGTCGGCGGACGCGCACGGCAGCTTTTGGCCAAGGGCTATGTATTTGACATGGGACCAAGCTGGTACTGGATGCCTGAAGTATTTGAAAAATTCTTTAGTGATTTTGGTTGCAAGTCCGCTGATTTTTATGAACTCGAACTACTGGACCCGGGATTTGCGATGGTGTTCGGTTTGGAAGATGTGATAAAGATCCCGGCGGATTTTGAATCTCTTTGTGCCCTCTTTGAATCCATCGAATCCGGGAGTGCGGAACAGCTTCGTCTATTTTTGGAGGAGGCTGCTTATAAGTACCAAACAGGTATGACCAAACTGGTCTACAAACCGGGCTTATCCCTGCTGGAATTTGCGGACTGGGATCTATTCAGAGGGGTTTTCAAGCTACAAGTCTTTACCGCTTTCAGCAAACACGTGCGCCGTTTTTTTAAAGATGCCAGGCTCATCGCGCTCATGGAGTTCCCTGTTTTGTTTTTAGGCGCCATGCCAGAGGATACGCCGGCGCTCTATAGTTTAATGAATTATGCCGGGCTGAAACTGGGCACCTGGTATCCTAAGGGCGGGTTTGGCCGGGTTATCGACGCGATGAAAACCGTTGCGGAGCAACAAGGCGTCCATTTTTATACGAATGATGCGGTACTGAGCTTGAAAACTACGCATCAAAAACTTACTTCCGTTAAGACATTCAGCAGGGACGTGGCTTATGACGGAGTGATCGCGGCGGCGGATTATCACCATGTGGAACAGCAATTATTGCACCCGTCCTGCCGGAATTACCCTAAAAGTTACTGGGATAAACGCGTGATGGCGCCTTCCGCGCTGATCTTTTACCTAGGCGTCACCTGCCGTATCAATAAACTGGATCATCATACCTTATTTTTTGACAAGAGCCTGGAGCTGCATGCCCGCGAGATCTATAAGGAACCGCAATGGCCGACACAGCCGCTGTTCTATGTTTGCTGCCCTTCCAGATCGGATGACGGTGTTGCCCCGCCCGGGCACGAGAACCTGTTTATACTGATGCCGCTGGCCCCGGGGCTGAATGATCATGATACGCTGCGCGAACAATATTTTCAGATCGTCATGGAACGGCTGGAGAAATATACAGGTGTGGCGATCCGCCAGTTCCTGGACTTTCAGAAAAGCTATTGCGTGGATGATTTCAAAACTGACTATAATGCTTATAAAGGGAACGCATACGGGCTGGCCAATACGCTGGGGCAAACAGCCAATCTAAAACCGTCCATCCGGAACAAGCATGTGAAAAATCTTTTTTACGCGGGGCAGCTGACCGTTCCCGGCCCTGGTGTTCCACCGTCTGTAATTTCCGGCAGGGTTGCTGCCGGACAGCTTATCAAATACCTCAATGAAACGCAATGAAGGCGAGATTTGACACTTTATCGGCCAGGTGCAGCCGTGAGACAACCCGGCTTTACAGCACCAGCTTTTCGCTGGGCATCTATTTTTTGGGGAGAGAGATCCGCGGGCCGATCTATGCCATCTATGGCTTTGTCCGCCTGGCGGACGAAATTGTGGATAGTTTCCATGACTATGACAAGCCATCCTTGCTGGCTGAATTCAGGGAAGACTGTTTCCGGGCGATCGACCGGGGTATCAGCGTGAATCCGGTACTTAATTCCTTCCAGCAGGTCGTGAATGAATTTGGCATCCGGCATGAACTGATCGAACAGTTCCTGAAAAGCATGGAAATGGACCTGGCTGCACAAATCTATACGACTGAAAACTACGAGGAATATATCCTGGGTTCGGCACAGGTAGTTGGCCTGATGTGCCTCCAGGTATTTACCGCCGGTGATCCTATCGCGTTCGAACGCCTTCGCGGGCCGGCTATGAAATTGGGATCCGCCTTCCAAAAAGTCAATTTTTTGCGGGATATCAACGCGGATCACCTAGACCTGGGGCGAACTTATTTTCCAGGAGTTGACCTGTCCGTTTTTTCTGATGCTGATAAAAAAACGATTGAAAGGGATATCCATTTAGAATTTATCGAAGCACTGCAAGGCATCCGGCAGCTACCGCGTTGTTGCCGGAAAGGTGTTTACCTGGCTTACGTTTATTACCGCCAGCTTTTCCGCAAGATCGCCAGGGTGCCGGCGGAAAAGGTCTTAAGTGAAAGGGTGCGGGTATCCAACGGGCAGAAATTCTGGCTGATGGCTGATTCGCTAGTGAGGTATAAGCTGAATGTATTATGAACACGATCCTGAATTTGAGCCTTATATTATGGGGTTTTATTTCGATGATGCGATCAACCGATCTCCCGGAAATAAGGCGGCTGTATCAGCGGGCGCCGCTGTCTAAAGAAGATGGGCTGACATTTTTTAGATTAATGCAGCCTGTCGGCAGCACTGCAATACCATTAATAAATTGTTACAAGGGCGCGGCTGAGATGATCCAGGCAAAATATGCGCTTAACCCCATGGTGAAGGCTGAAAAGGTTTAACCGGGGAAAAGCGCTGATCTCTGCGGCTTTTAATCGCGATTCACTGAATTTGGAAATGCATTTTATCCGTTTTTCAATTCAAAATAGGCTCCCGTCATTTTTAGCTTATCACGGGGAGCTCAATAGGGATCAACGCTTCATCCTGGGCCGGTTAGACGTATGTCCTGACACTGCATGAAGAAAGATGATCACCAATTATTTATCCTCTTCCGGCGTTTCAACGCCGCAGGAACAAAAACATGATAACCAGTGAAAGAAAGTGTAATGCTCGTCGATCCTGCCGGACAAATGACAGGCACAATGGATAAAATGGCAGCGCACCGTCTTGGCGCGTTGCACCGGGCTTTTTCGGTATTTATTTTCAACACCTGTGGCGAGCTGCTGTTACAGCAGCGGGCGCTGAACAAATATCATTCAGCTGGCCAATGGACGAATACCTGCTGCAGCCATCCGCGATTAGGTGAAACAACAAAAGACGCGGCGCATCGCCGGCTGATGGAGGAAATGGGCCTTGCCTGCGACTTGGAGGAGTTCTTTCATTTTACTTACCGGCATGAATTTAAGAACGGGCTGATCGAACATGAATTTGACCATGTATTTATCGGCTTCAGCGACCAGGTCCCGGAACCCGATACCGCTGAAGTGGCGGCTTTTAAATATATGGAGCCGGATTTGCTGGCGCTGGAACTCACCAGCCGGCCCAGGGATTACTCCGTCTGGCTGAGTATCTGCCTTGACCGGGTCTTATGCACTATTAAACAAAACTATTGATCATGAACTGGCTGATTTATCCTGCGATCATTTCAACTGCCTTTATCGCTATGGAGGGCGTCGCCTGGCTGACGCATAGGTATGTAATGCATGGCCTGTTCTGGGCATTGCACCGGGACCATCACCGCAAGGATCACTGCGGATTCCTGGAACGGAACGATTTCTTCTTCCTGATTTTTGCGTTGCCGGGCGTCGCCTGCCTGGGTACAGGCACCCTGGGCCATTCGCCGGTATGGACTTGCGTGGGTTCGGGGATCACTTTATATGGTGTCTGCTACTTTTTTGTACACGACCTGTTTATCCATCAACGCCTGAAAGTGCTCCGGAATTCTAATAACCGGTATTTAAAAGCAATCCGGCGGGCCCATAAAATGCACCATAAGCATTTGGGGAAAGAAGACGGGGAATGTTTTGGTATGTTGTGGGTGCCGCTAAAATATTTCAAAGAAAAACCATCAGATCAAAGCGTGTGAAGTACACCTATTTGCTCATCGATCTTTTTTCGGTGCTGTTCCCTTTCCTGTTCTCCTTCCACTCGCGGCTGAAATTCTACAGAAACTGGGCCGCACTATTCCCGGCTATGCTGATCAGCGGGTTGCTGTTTATCGCCTGGGATATGTATTTCACTCATTTGAAGGTGTGGGGATTCAATGCGGCCTATTTATCCGGGTTTTATATAGGGAATTTGCCGGTGGAAGAGATTTTATTTTTCCTGTGTATCCCATATGCCTGCGTTTTTACTTATACCAGTCTGCCCCAAAAGGGTTTTAACCATAGTGCCTTCCAGTGGGTAAGTGGCTCACTGATCGTGGTTTCGGTGTTCCTGGCCATCATTTTTTACCATCAGCGTTACACCGCTTACACTTTTGCATTGATGGCAGTACTGGTTGCGGTAAGTAGGTTTATACTGAAGGTCCGCTGGCTTTCCCGGTTTTATCAAACCTACCTGATCCTTTTACTACCATTTACACTCGTGAACGGTCTGCTGACCGGCACCGTGCTGGCAGCGCCGGTGGTCTGGTACAGCCCCGCCGAGATATTGGACATCCGCATCCTGACAATACCAGTCGAGGATGTGTTTTATGGTATGAACCTCATCCTGTTGAATTTACTGATGTACAATTGGCTCCGGGGATTTTTTTACCGGCTGCGAAAAGACCGAAGAAAGGCCGAAGTTTCTTGTGGGGTTCAATTTACAGATCAACCCACTAATTCTTATCCATGATAACAACCGATAGAACCATTGAGAAAACACTGACGGGACGAACGAGGTATACCTGTATCGTTGCTTGAAACCATAAAGAGACCGGTATAGAAAAAGAAGCTATGCTGAAAACTATGCATAAATGATCACTGCTCATCGTACTTTCACAGACGCATTTCTGGATAGCAAACGGCTATCGGGTGACCCGGAGACCGACCGCTTTATAGATTCAGTTTTCCGCGAACCCGGGCAGAAAGATGTGCTCCAGTTTTGGCTGAAAAACGCAGCCGGCAATGAAAATATTTACGCGTTGGCTGAAAAGTTTCCGGATGCAAGTTTTATTGCTGAAGCAAATCATTTGCCGCATTGGGCTGATACCCGGCTGATGGAAGTCGGTTCGGTATTTTTTAGCCGCCACTCGGAAAGCATCATGAGCCTGCTTGGTTTGTTATCCCTGCCTTATTGCTACACTGCGGCAAATGGCGCCATGGTGCTCTACCTGTCTGAGAGAATTCGCAAGGAAACAACCAAACGACTTTTCGAAACTGCCCTATTCGTTTGGCACGTTATGGCCCCTAACGCTTTTCAAGGCGAGGGAAAGGCTTTTACCGAAATACTCAAAGTCAGAACGATGCACGCGGCGATAAGGTATTACACCTTGCAAAGCGGGAAATGGCAAGAATCCTGGGGTCTGCCAATCAACCAGGAGGATATGGCCGGGACGAACCTTTCGTTTTCCCTGATCGTGGTGCGCGGTTTGCGCTTGCTGGGTATCAGTATTAGGGAGGAGGAGCAGGAGGCTTTTCTTCATCTTTGGAATGTGATCGGTTACCTCACCGGCCTGGAGGAAGATCTAATTGCCGAAAGTCCAAAAATCGCACAGCAACTGGACCGCGCAATCAGTAAAAGGCAATTTCGTCCCTCGGACCATGGCCGGGAACTGACGAGTTCGCTAACCACCCATATTTTATCAGTCAATAAAAGCAAAGCAACCGCTACTGATATCCTGGGACTGATGCGCTATTTGCTTGGTCGCGAGGTATCTGAGCAATTGGGCCTCACTGTGCCTGAACTCCCCGCTTATAAAGTAACCCTGATCAGGACAGTAAACCTGTTCCGGGGTCTCTTGCCGAAAGGCGACCCCGCTCAGGCGTATCATAAAGCTTACCGCGCCTTCCGGTCACAAAAACCGGTTTAAAGAAATAAAGCTATAAATTTGAGCTTAAATCAAGAAAATCGCATTGAAATGAAATCCTACGCCCTCATTCATGAACTGCTCAACCTGGTGGAAACGCTGGAGAAAGAAAATAACGGGCGCGAGATGTCCATCCAGGAATTTGCTGGTTTCCTTTTGAATAAAGTCAGCAGCCCGGTTGGCGAACTGGCGAACAGTGATCCCCGTTTTGGTGAGGAAGAAAAATACGCCCAGGCAGTGGCTTTCGAGTTAGATAATCAGATCGGGCGGCTGTTCGTCTATATGAGCCGCTACGCCAAATCGTACATTAAAAAAACGCTCGAAGGAACGCCGCTGCAGACGGGGGAGGATTTTACAGCGCTGGCGATCCTGCTCACCCATGAACATCTATCCAAAACCGAACTCATTAATTATAATTTGCAGGAGAAAACTTCAGGCATGGAAGTGATCCGGCGGCTCATTGCAGGAGGCCTTGTGAGGCAATGGGATAATGACCAGGACAAGAGGGGTAAGCTCATCGGAATAACCGGGACGGGGCGCAAATTATTATATGCCGTATTTGTTGAAATGGGCCACGTTAGTAAAGTAATCACCGGCGATCTCACAGGAACTGAGAAATTACAGTTGCTGTACCTGTTGCAAAAGCTGGAAAACTTTCATTTCGGACACCACGAAAAAAAGACCATCCTGTCCAAATTGGATATCCTGGCGGTTGCAGGAGAAAAGCTTTGATTGAATTATTCATTGTCCCGCAATCAGGCAAAAGTTCTACTAGCCATACAGGTGACCAGCCATAAATGATTTTTGCAGAGTCAGGCTTCGTTGTTTTTAACATGAATGTTTTTATTTAACAACGATTGGTGATTGAGGATGTGGAAGGGATGCAGGAACAAAGTGGTGAGGCGGAATTAAGGGATCTGGCGATCATTTTTTACTTATAAAACATTGAAAGTGTAGAAATGACATCTTTCCTGGTTATGCAAATGGCTTCTGTTTAATTGAAAAACAAACATATAAAGCAGTACTTAAAGAAAATTTTGATGAAGCACAAGAGGACCAGATTTTATTGCTTCTGATTGCTGCGAAATATACACTAACTAAACATACCTTAGTTACGCCTCATTATGCGGTTGGAAAAAAAATTTCAATTTAAGGCTTTAAAAGCTCATCCAAAGATAGTCGGAATTCCTCGGGGCTTATTTCGAGCCATTTTATCCAAACTATTAAGGCTTTCGACGGCCTGCGACTTGGCTTCGATTCCCTTAGAGGTTCCCGAACCGGATATGCTTGAAAGATCATGGTTTGTCCGATTTTTTCGTCCATAACTTTTCGTGTAGCATGTAGATCGAGTAGATCGATTCATTGAATTTAGCGGGTCGATATTCAGTTTCATCAAAACACAGTTTTGCGGTGAGCTCTAACTGATGGTTGGGCGTTTAAATGCCGTTTCGTATTTGATTTAACCTTACAAACGGAATTCTAATATGTTTACTCCAATTAAGAATTGCTTATAGCCTGTTGCTCTGTGATTTAAGAAACCGGTGAGGCGCATTGTTCGTAGTTTCGGTATAACTCCTGATTAAAAAATTTTACCACTTAAAAACTTATTTATGAAAAGAGAAATTACTGAAATGCCCGGTGATGTAAATATGGCCCGCAGGTCATTTTTAAGATACACCGGAATGGGCGTCGCATCTGTGGGGCTCCTGGCAGTTGCCTCCTGCAAGAAAAATGATAGTGTCTTGCCCAAAAAGAACCTGGCAGCCGGCAACGGCATCGACATCGGCAGCGGCGATGTCGGCATTTTAAATTACGCGTTTGCCCTTGAACAATTAGAGGCCGCGTTTTATACGCAGGTAATCGCCACGCCATGGCAAGGTATGAGCGATACCGAGAAGGAATGCTTTTCCACTATCCGCCAGCACGAGATTTGTCACCGCGAGTTTTTTAAGGTAGCATTAGGTGCCAACGGGATCCCTGGCCTGACACCTGATTTCAGCAAAATTGATTTTACCAGCCGCACGGCAGTTTTGGGCGCGGCAAAGGCATTTGAAGATTTGGGCGTACAAGCTTACGATGGCGCGGGTTACCTGATACAAAATCCCGACTACTTAACCATTGCGGGAAAGATCGTTTCTGTGGAGGCAAGGCATGCGGCTTATATCCGCAACCTGGTGAATTACGGCGACTATGCCGGTCCGGATGTTATCGACGCCAACGGTTTGAACAATTCTTCAACCATTGCACAGGTACTTGCTATTGCCAATACTTATCTTAAAACCAAGGTAAGCGCATCCAATTTCGGTTACACAGCTTAAAACTTAAAATCATGAACTTATTTAATATCATTGAAGAAATAGAAAAAGTTGACCCGGAATTCAACGAGCGCATCAGCCCTCGCCGCGCCGCGATCAAAAATATAACCAGCTTTGGCTCCAAGGTAGCCGTAGCAGCATTGCCTTTTGCTTTAGGCACTATGTTTAAGAAGGCCTATGCAGCCGATACTGCTGCTGTATCTGTAACGGATGTATTGAACTACGCTTTAACTTTAGAGTATCTCGAATCAACTTTTTACAATGCTGGTACGGCAGCTAAAGGCTTGATACCAGCCAAAGATGCGTCTTACATAGCCGATATCACCGATGACGAGAATCATCATGTTACTTTTTTGCAGACGGTCATCACGCAACTAGGCGGCAAACCGGTCACTGCGCCGCCATTTGATCTTACTGCCGGTAACGGCAAAGGTAACGGTCCGTTTGCGGATGTGTTGACCAATTACAAAACATTTTTGGCCGTTGCGGAAACCTTTGAGGATACCGGTGTTCGCGCTTATAAGGGTCAGGCGCCTAATTTGGTAGGCAACCAGGTGGTGCTTACCGCTGCGCTGTCTATCCATGCTGTTGAGGCGCGCCATGCATCGGCTGTACGATACCTCCGGACCACCAGCGGTTTTGCCGAAGTAGGCGTGTGGATCAATAGTACCACAGGATTAGGAAATGATACCGGGATAAGCCTGGTGAATGGCAATTACAATGGCGAGGATAATGTGATGCAGGGCGGTGTAGATGTATCGAAACTGAAAGATGACGGCGGCAAACCGATAGGTCAAATAGATGCGGCCGCCGCATTCGATGAACCGCTGAGCATGAGCGATGTGCTTGCATTGCTGGTGGGAAGTTTTATAGTGAAACAATAAGGAGTGTTAGATAAAGAATCACACCGGAAACGGGTGGTTCTTTTATTGAATTGCGCACGCGACTCAGGCGCGCTTAAAAATAATTATTCATTTAAAAATTAAAAATCATGGGATTATTTGAACCACAACACCTGATTATCATCGCACTTGTACTCCTGTTATTTTTCGGAGGAAAGAAAATCCCCGAACTAATGCGTGGCTTGGGAAAAGGTATGAAGGATTTTAAGGACGCGCAGGACGGTTCTGCACATCCGGATTCCGCAGAAGAAAAGGTTACGCAACCTCAAACGCGCACCGATTTATAAGCCTCTCATTTACAGTTTCATCGTTTTAAAAAATACTTTTAGCTGATAAAATGAAACTCCGATTTGCAGGTCTTTAAAATTATGGAAGTTATGGAAATTTAGTAAAAGCTTGAGATCTTCAATTTGCCCCGATTAGTTATGAAACATACTTTTTATTTTCTTGCGTTGGTTGGTTTGTTTGTGGTTGGTTGTACAAAAGACAAAGCGTTAAACACGATCGACACACCTACGATCGCATCACCAGAGTATGTCGATAAATTATTATTCGTAAACAAAAATAACTATCAATTGCAAACTTCAATACCTGCAACATTTTCGTCGATTGATCCTAATATCAACATATCGTCAAGTGGTTTGATAGCCGTAATAACCTCTGGTGAGGTTGTACCGATCGTAATCAAGTGGAATGATGGCAAAACTTCGTCGACTACTATTTACGCCTTGGGTGCAACTGACACTAATCAGCCAGAACCAGCCGCTTATTTTCATGGGGAAACAGCTACCGATCCTTACGATAATTATGTCCAGGGATGGAAACTATTAGAGACTTTGCCTGATGCGAAGAATACATATGCGATGGTGTTGCGTCATGCTGACGCGAGTACTGGGCGTGACTGGCCAACCATTCATACCGGTGAAGCGCCCGATAATTGGTGGAAATCGGCAAATTCATCGCTGGCCCGTCAATTGAACTCGCAGGGCATACAACGGGCTACCGAGATAGGTATCATTTTAAGAGACTTAAATTACCCAATCAAACGTGTGGTGACGAGCGAATATAACCGTGCGGTACAAACTGCGGCACTGATAAATTCCGGCCCCGTTCCAATTGTAAATCCGCAAATAAATCACCCCACCCATAATACTTATTCTCCTGGACCGTTCGAAGGTGTGTTAAATATTATCCAGGGAATGCCCGTCGATAACCATATGACCTTGATCGTAACTCATCACCCTTCAAACGAACCTTCAGCCAGCGGCAGGCTTACATTTCCAACGGTTTCAACCTTTAATTGGTCTGGAGCTTATTTTATTAAGTTGAATAAGGATGCGTCGATGAATTATGCCGGCGGGGTCAGTTATGGTATGTTAAAATACTGGCATGATTTGAGGTTGAACAGACTTTAAGTCATCATTATTTTCTCAGGTATTTTTAATTATGCCCCGGCCACATCGAACAATATGAAACTCTATAATTGTCCATGGCAATAGTACCGAAGTTGCCAGGTTTTATCGTATAAGGATTGTTCTGCCGGAGAACAGGCATCTCCCGCATTTTTCGATTATTGCCTTGACCAGATCCTGATCAATTTGCTGAGCAATGCCATTCGATATAATGATAAACGCGAGGGCGTCATCGAAATCCGGTTCAAACAGGAAGAAGCATTTTATATCTTGCAGGTTACGGACAACGGGATGGGCATACCGGAAACATACCTGGATAAAATTTTCAAGAGTAATTTCACACTCAACCATGAGGACCGCTTTAATAATCAGGGCTCCGGAATCGGTTTGTCAACAGTCAAAGATTTGCCTTACCTTTTAGACCGGGCTCTGTTTTTACCGTTTATCTGAAAAGGCACCAGCAACAATGATCAGTAAAGCGGCAGCGTAAAATAAAAGGTGGATCCTTTACCCTCCTCACTGGTGAAACCAATAGTACCACCCTGCAGCTTGATGATCTCCGCAGATAAATGTAACCCCAAACCGGTACCTGGTATTTTCGATTTTTTGATGGAATTCGTGCGCCCAAACCGCTGAAATATTTTATCCTGCTCGCCGGGCGGGATTCCCAACCCAAAATCCTGAATACTTACCCTTACGAAATGGTTTTCTTCCATGGCGACGGTTACAATCACTGTATCCGCTTTTGGCGAGTATTTGACGGCATTTGAAAGCAAGTTTGCAATTACGGAGGCTGTGCGCACTTTATCCGCGAAAACCATGCATTCGCGCTCGTGGATTACCTTGATCTGGTGGGACATTTGTGTCAGGCTGTAACTTTCCGCCTGTTCTTTGATTAAGGTGCACAATTCAAATACATCCTGGTCAAGTACCAGTTTACCGGTTTTGATTTTTGAGGTATCCAGAAGCGATAAAACCAACGAATCTAAATATTTGATTTGCTCATTGATCTTTTGCACCCCTTTAATCACTATCGGCTTGGCTTCTTTTAGTTCTCGCTCTAAGATTTGGCCGTAAGCGTTAATGACGGATAGCGGGGTGCGTATTTCATGGCTGGCTGCGGAGATAAAGACGTCCTTTTCTTCCATCAACGCTTTTCCTTCGGTCAAGTCCTCAAACTCGAGGCTGAACAAAACATTTGGGCGCTGGTAGATGCGGCGTGGCTTGACCATTATATCACGACTACCATTTTGCGTATGTTCGTAGGTGAATTCAAAGGCGGTATGAAAATTATTGCTCTTCATTAGGGGCTCCAAAGCAGCACGAAATTTAACCATATCGATACCGCTATCGGTGATCTGATAGAAAATCTTACCGGTAATTTTAGCGTGGTCTAAATTGAAATATTGTAGAAAAGATAGACTGGCATTGATGACGATCATTTCGGCGTTTAGAATTACGACGGGTTCATCATTGGTAGCAATAAGTATCTCCGCCATCATATGCTCTTCCCGGAGGTTTGCCCGTGCCTGATCCTCATCAGAGGCATTCTGCATGATCTTCGTAAAACCAACGTGTATGTCATCCGTATTATATAACGGATACACCAGGCCGCTTCCCCAAAACCGGCTGCGATCTTTTTTGACGTGAAAGCGCTCGTTAACAGCTTTGCCGTCCGCCATTGAAGTCATTATCTCCAGGGCAGGCACATTTGCCGCAATATCTTCCGGGGTATACAGAATGTCACCGCTCCGGCCAATGATCTCCGATGGCTTATATAAAAGTATACGCTCGGCGCCTTTACTCCAAGACGTGATTACCGCGTCTTTATTGGTGGTAAAAACAGCATAATCCTTCAGACTTTCGATGATTGATTCATAGATTTCCGGTTGTCCCTGCATCGGTCTTTGATTATATATATTTAAATAAAAAGAAATCGGATTGGCAATAAGTTAAAAAACCTGAAACGGCTGCGATCAATATATTGTGCAACCGATGAGGTTGACTATTGTTCTAATCTATCAATAACTACCTAAAGATTTACCAGGTTTCGAACCTTAAAGCAAGGAGACTATCCCGCTTCGGCAAGCAAGAATATTTGCATAGAATGGGAGATTCTTAAAAAATATATTATTGGCTGTGATACTGTGAATTATTACCGCTGCAAGCCCTAAATCATTCCCATGGATGGGAAATTTTGTAGTCCGTAGGGGAAGCTTTTCGAACCCCTTTTTGCAAGATTTAAGACTATTAGCTGCGAGCTAATGAGATGTTAAGTTGCGGCTTAATTCATCGGCAGTTTGACAATAAATTCAGCACCTTCGCTCTCACTGCTATTAATCTCCAACGTGCCGTTATGCCCCTTGACAACAATATCATAGCTTAAACTCAAGCCCAGCCCGGTTCCCTCGCCAGTTGGCTTGGTGGTGAAAAATGGCTGCAGTATCTTTTCTTTAATCGGGTCAGGAATGCCAGTGCCGTTGTCTTTAATACTGATAGCAATGTAACCGTTGATTGCAGATGTGGTAAGTGACACGGCCGGTTTGTAGCTTTCCCCTGCTGCTTTAGCTTTTTGAGCCGCAGCATAAAAAGCGTTGTTGAACAAATTAAGCAGTACCCTCCCAATATCCTGCTGGATGACATTGATTTTTGGGAGGCTGCTATCCAATTGGGTGATCATTTGTGCGCTGATTGAGGTGTCTTTTGCGCGAAGGCCATGGTAGCTCAGTTTGAAAAATTCATCTGCCAATGCATTGATGTCGGTTGGTTGTTTTTCACCGCTGCTCGTTCGGCTATGCTGCAGCATGCCTTTGACGATAGCATCCGCCCTTTTCCCGTGGTGGCTGATCTTTTTGCCATTTTGCTGAATATCATCCGCTATGGCCAGGGCATCCTCAACCCGGCCTGCTTTTAACTCTTCCTTGAGCTCATCGATCATTTCATCATTCACCTCTGAGAAATTATTGACGAAGTTTAGCGGATTCTGAATTTCGTGCGCGATACCCGCGGTCAGTTCTCCCAAAGATGCCATCTTCGCGCTTTGTATCAGCTGGCTTTGCGCTTGCTGTAATTTAGAAAGGGTTGACTCAATCTCCTGGTTCTGCTGTTGCAGTAAACGGTTGGCTTTTTGCCGCTGCCGGCTGCTTCGCCAGAAAATAAATACAATCAAAAGCAACACCGCAAGGCCGGCAATCAATAACCAGGTACGCACCTTTTCCCGGTAGGACAACTCAGCCTCGGCCAGGTCGCGCTGGCGTTGTTTTTCTTCAAAGTCCAGCGACAGTAATTGTTTAATTTTGTCCTGGCTGTAAAGACTGTCTTTGGCAGCAGTAGTTAATTTGAAATACTTATAAGCTTCGGCAAGATTATGATCTTCATCGTAAAAACTATATAACGCTTTGCCCGCATTCAAAACATCCTGCTCCAGCTTAGCGGAGGCAGCTACTGTGAGTGCCCTTTGGGCATAATATTCGGCCGAATCCTGCTGTTTATACTTGTGGTAAAGGTTAGCCATGCTCAGGTAAGCAACACTCTGATTCTCCATATCCTGGATGGCAATGGCATGCCCAATAGCTTTTTTAAAATAATCAAGCGCCCCTGGCCTGTTTCCCTTCGTCTCCTCAATTTCGCCCAGATCGCGCTCGATCGGTCCGGCTAAATCATTTAGTTCTTTTTTTAAAGAAACGGGATAAACCAATTTTAGATAATAATTCGCCGAATCGACCTGGTGAAGGTTCAAAAAGTTCTCCCCGATATTTTCCAGGATCATACAATTCAATTTCACATTTTTGGGCGTATTTCCCTGCTCCCTGATAGCCAGGTTTAATTGTCTTTCCGCAGTTCTTAAATAAGGGGTTGCCTTTTTATATTCCTGGGATTGAATATAGGTGGCGCCGATATTGTTATAAGCGGAAGCTAACGCGCGAACGTCTTTTAAACGCGCTAATATCTTAACGCTTTTAAAATAATATTGCATGGCCTTCACATAGTCCCCCATTTCGCCGTAAGCATTGGCGATGTTGCCGTAGGTTTTTGCCTGGTTGCCCTCCCAGTTATTTTTTTTGGCCAGCACAAAAGCCCGCTGGCCGGAAATAATAGCGGAATCCGGATTGGAAATATAGTAGTAGGTGCACAAGGCAGTATAGGCAGCAAATTTTTCAGTATCTGTTTTAGCTTTGTTTAAATCTTTATACAGGCTGTCGCTGAGCTTTTTTTGTGCGGATGCTGATATGGCAAAAAACAATATTAAAAGAAAAAGGCAAGGCTTCATTTAGAAAATGCTGTCAGTTCAAGAACGTAAATGTAGAAAATTGTTTGTTTTTTTAAAACGGTTCGAAGCACGCAGGGGAAGCCTTTCGAAGCACTTTTTACACGATCTGCGACTTTTAGCCGCCCCTTGATTTTTATACTACGCCTTGATACACGCCTGTCTAAATTAATCTAATTTACATAGGCCACATATAAACTAAATATAATATCTATAGCCGGTTACTAAAAGTCGGCTTCCAGGCTGTTAAGTCTGCAAATCCTTTTGGGGTATTTGGGAAACATTTATTAGCGAATACCTCAATGCTCGTGTCGAAATTCATTCTACCGATTGAAACAACCAGTTCATTTTTGGCGCCATCAATGCCAGCTACCTGCGTTAGTGGATTTATCATATGCTTGAGTATTAGGTTTACCCAAGTGATAACCTTTCTTCGTCTATTCTCCTGATTGGATATGCTGCATATACAATTTGCTGCATGACTTACATTCTGTTCAAACTCTAAAAGGTAAAAAAGAGGAGGCAGTTTCTTTTCTCGAATATACTCTTTAGTTATTTGTAGCAAAACCTGCGCTCGCTCTTTTCACTTTCGTATTACAATATCAAAGATAGGAGTAGCGAAAAAAAGGGCTGATCTTACGATTTCCGATTTTTAAGTACCTGTAAAAATGGACCGACAAATGCAATTATATTGGAAAGCATTTGAACAGCTTGTATCCACAGAACACATTATCGACAACGATTTCAATCCTGTTTAATGCCCTCGTAGTAACATCTATCACGAATTTGGTAGTGAATACCGGTACAAGTACTCACTCTGTTTCTTTCTTAATTTTTCCCCTGCTTGCTACCGATCTGTTTGATAAAATTGAAATTTAGGTTACTGGGTATTAGTTTTAATTGCGCTCTAATCTTTCCTTTTCTTAAAATACAATATTAAAGACCAAGGAAATACCTGTAGTACGCCCCGTCATCGCTCAATAACCATACGTGAACTGTCTCCCAACTGAGAGAATGCCTCAATCGAATAAGTTGGTCTTCACTAGAAAATTAGAATCACTTAGTTTTATCATCGACGATCTTACCGATGGATCAGTTATTAGCGTAAATCTTGAGAATTGCAACTAATGCATCTAATCTGCTTCGTAATGAACTGTCTGCCCCATTTCGGAAGAATGTTGCTAAAGAACTTATTCTGCTTAGCTGCGTATCTTTTACTAGCTTTTGATTCAGTAGCTTAAGTATTGCATTTACCACTCTATAACGCACATGCAATCGTCTCAAATCAAAGGAGACGTTCAATAGTCTATCACAATCTTCTGCTTCAGCTTGGATTGTTACGACACCGGCCAATGCGAGGACTAATCCCTCATTTCTGGTTGTGTTATAAAGCCCAACTATTTGGTCTTTAGTTATCTTATAACGCAAAGCAAAGTCCGACATTCGACTCGCGGCAAGGTCTTTGAGTCGGACTCTTTCCCCATAGTCTGGAGATTGAATGCTCATATATTCAGCTGCTTGTTCAAGCAGAACATCCAACGGATTTATTGTTAAAGGTGGCTGGGGTTCCGGATTAGGTACGACCGCATCATCGTTATGTAGTATTGGAGCATTAGGGCCTTGTTGATTGACATTGGATTGCGCATTGTTCTCTTGAGGTGGAGATATTATCGCTGGATTATCCGTCGTTGAAGGATATAGCTTATTCGTTAGAACTGCTTGGTTACTTTCTAGATTGTCGATCTTAGCGCTAGCCGCACCTAATAAAGCCTTAACGTCATCTTGTTCTGCTTTTCTAAATTCAGGTGCTAAATATAATCTGGTAGCGAGGTAACCGAAAAGAAAACCAACTGTGAAGCCGCAGACGATTATACCATAAGCAAATGCGATTCCCGAAGATGACGCTGACGGTTGTGGTTCACTAATGCCACTTCCTAAAGTCGTTGCCAAGTCCTTAATATATGGCGGTATCTTCGTCAACTTGACTAACCCCAACCCAACTATTATCTTGGTTAGCCAATCTGAAATCTCCGTAAGATTAGTATTTACTAGCTGTTTATAAGAACGAGCATTCTCTCCATTCTTGTCAGAATCCCCACTTGAGGCTTGTGACTGGAGGATTTTCGGAATACCGAATAAGAAGCCAACGAAAGTTCCAAGAATAAAGCAAGCCAACATCCAAATGACCGCAGTCATGACGGCGTTCCAAGTTCTGCAATAAACACTTGCCGCCAACAAGACGACAGCCACTACTGATAAACAGAAGATCACAGAAGGAATTACTTGTTTACTCTTTTCCTGCTTATCGGTAGTTTCGCTTTCAGGAGGATTATCGTCTTGCCGTTGGTTTCCTGGGAACATATCTAATATTGAATTAGTGAACTTACTTTCAGTACAAGTTTCTCAATGGGTCAATTTTTATGCCGTCCGTAATGGTTATTAGTCCTTACGTTTCGATAATGTCCTCCTCTATGTGAGCTGCCATGACCTCCTGAATAATGGCCAACGTGGCTGTAAGTGTGTCGACTACCTGAGTAACGAATCCTTTGAGCGAATAGGGTCGTAGTTGAGAATAGCAGGAATAAGAGCGGGATTATTACTTTAGGTCTCATACTTGGTTATTTAGTACTTACAAGGTAAAAGTATAACCGGTAAAACGCAAGGGGTTTAAACACGGTATAATATTAGGTCTTTTCACGGGTTGACAAACAATTGATTAACTTTTATATTCAAAACTAAAACCATTAACAATGAAGAAAGCTAAACTACTATCCGTATTAGGTGCTGTACTCCTAATTCTTTCATCTTGGGTACCCGAAGGGCGCAGCACGGTAGCATTAATTGCTCAAAATCATTTAACCGCGCAAGCGAAAACCGCGGTCACTCAAATCTTGGGCAAGCCAATGTCCTCGATCAGTTCCTAGGCGGATGCCTATCGGGACGTAGATACGACTACGGCCAACTGGCATTTTTTTAATACTGATCTGGGGCTTAACCAGGCGCAGTTCCGGAAGGCAGTGCTTGATCAGCAAATACCCAATGTGTATAACCAATTAACCCGCCTGGTCAAAGAGTCGTCTGACCCTGCAACGTCGAATGGCAGAAGGGATAGATTGGCCGGCCTCTTAAACAAAATATTTAAATAACAGCGATGAAAACTTTGTTTCTTGTTATTGCTCTCAGTTCATTGATTTTCGTTTCAGCGAGTACGCCAATTAAAGGAGTGAAACACCATCATTACACTACTTATTACAATGCTGATAAAAGAGAACCAGATTCTGTAAGTTGGGATTTAACCTCAGATATGCTTTGTGATCGAAAGCCACCAAGGGTAGCTTTTACTGCTGACCCACAAGTAGCAGGATGTCCAGGTGCCGGTGCTTATGATGAACCTCTAAATGGGGTTAAATATAGTCAGGGTCATATGTTCAACTTTGACGAAGCAAAATGTGATGAAACTGATAGAAAGGAATGCTTTTTCATGAGTAATATGCTACCTCAAGCCCAAAGTTTTAATGCTGGGGATTGGGCGAGCGTCGAACACCAGGAACGGCGTTGGGCTGCTGCAGGAAAAGTTCACATCGTGGCAGGTGGAATTGGTTCGATTGGCAGGTTAGCAAATTCTAATGTCAACGTTCCAGACTCATGTTGGAAAGCGATATATCATGATCATCAATGGGATGGTTACATAATGGCGAATCGACCGGACTCCCATGGTCATCATTTAGCCTCTCACATTGCTAGGTTTGATGATTTTGAAAGAAGGACATGATTTCATCCTACTGGCAATTAGGTGTGAATAATATAATGTAAATTGGCTAAAATGAAGATCAAAGCCCAAAGCGAAGTCAACTACAGGTTTAGCCGCAAAGGGTTATGTTTCAATCGGTTTGTCTATCATAGCTATCACATTAACTTCACTTAACTTTTATTTTCAAAACCTTCGAGAGGCGCATTTATTGAAGGTGAGCGCTACCGCAGTATTAAGCGACTACGGATCTGATAGTACTGTTTTTAGAGTCCGAGGTATTGTCGGAATTATGGAAATAAGTCCGAAGTTCTATTGGATGCACACATCGAAATAGGTGTTAATCCAACCGTTGGATTTAAATCCAATATTAATGGTATGATTGTCAAGCCAGGAGATGCAGCGCGGTTCGAGACAAAAGACACGCTCAATCGTCACTTTATAACGAACTTTTTTGAAAGAGGCTCCGAAAAAGACGGTGACACATATTACTTAAGGCCCAGGATAATATTTACTACCGTCTCGACTAACGGCGATGAAAAGAAAGTAGAATATGATCTGGAACATTTTACTTATCATCATTTGTCGACAAATTGGAGCAAAGATTCGACGACCAATAAGATCAAATGGAAAATACTTATTATTGACGGATCATTGGTTACAGGCATGACAAACGCCAGGCTTAGCAGCTTGCGTTTTCTGTTGCTCTAATTCATCCATTGATATCTTTTTGGTAAACTTGTAATGTGCAAAGCATTCATATGTCTAATTTCTTCCGGAGGCTCATTCAGGCAATAAGTCGCGCTTTTAAAAAGTATTGGCTGCTTGTCATTAAAAAGGAAACTGACAAAGAATGGCAAGACAATCAATGGTGATGTTTTATCTCGCATAAACAGGATCCTTACAATTCTGTGAATCGTCAAATACTGGCTTCACCACTTCTTTTCCCCATATCGATTTGCCAGCCCGTTTAGGATTCTTTTTGAAGTACTCGTTCCGCTTTTCGAAATGTTTGTCAATCGCTAATTTACAGGCGTCTACCGATTCATAGTCGCTGTTATGAATAACGGACTTTGCTAAACCACTGAATACAGATTCAATCACGTTTAAGAACTGGGAAGAAGATGGCAGGGGTACTAGAACAACGTAAGGTGTTGTGTTGTCGTTCGAATCAGCAAAACTGTTAATTCGTTCGATGTGATTCTTCAACTTTGCAGAGGAATGCCAACTTGCCGAATCACCTGAAATGTAAAGCTTCTTATCGTTTGGATACTGATTTATGAGTGTGTCGATTAATTTTATCATCTCATCGGAATCTTTCTTTAATGAATAGAAGTGCGTGACCTGGTTGGTGGATAATTCTATGGCCGCTGTACAAATTAACCAACCCTTACTCTTTTGCATTTGAGCCACCAACTTTATTTCTCCTACAGCTTGGAAAGACCATCCAGTAATCATCTTAACCGCAAAAGGACCAAACTCATCAATTGAGAAGAACTTCTCATCAGTCTTTAGAGTTGACAGTATCCCTTTTACCCTATCTAGCTTCTCTCTGAAATTTGGGTCTGGGCTAGTCAAAACCATTCTTGCTTTTCGAAATCTGTACCCACCTCGTTTAACACACATCCTAATGGTCGTCATGCCTACTTTCTCTCCATAGTGCGTCATATAGGCAACTGTCAAATCTTCTAATCTCCAGGTCGTTCTATTAAAACCATGAAGTTGTGGTGGCTCATGAAGGAGTGCCATTACTTTTCTTGTCCTCTCTTCTGTTATCTTCTTATAGGGTTCAAGTGACGCTTGCTTTTTCTTTAAGCCCTCAATTCCATTCACCTTGAAGTTCTCTATCCACTTCTGAACTGACAGCATTCCGACTTCGACTTTGTTTTTCAAATCAATTAATGGTACACCGTCAAGCGAGCCTTGGATAACTACAGCTTTTCTCCACTTTTCAAGATCAGTTCCTCGTCTCCATTGATTTAATATTACTATATCCTCATCTGAAATAGAAGTAACCTTCCTGTGTGCATACACGCATACCTTGGTTTCCTTTTTCCAAGCTTTGTAAATACGGTTAAAGCCTGGGAATGAATATCCATCTGGATGCATTTTGTGATACTCCTCGTATATACTTGAAGGAGTGCTTCGCGTAGCCTTGCAATTAGCCATTATCAGAGGTAAGGCGCTCATTAAATCTGAGTGGAATTTGGTTGGCACCGTTTTTCGTTTAGCCGGTTGTAGGTAGTAAGAGTCTATGCACAGCTTTTTTCCACCTCTGGATTCTTCCAGTTTCTTAAACTTTTCAAAATACCTCGATATGGTTGTCCTTGAAACTCCAGTTCTCCTGGCAAATTCAGCTACGCTACAATCCTGATCATGATAGTACTCGTACATATGCATGATCTTTTGTCGTCTCGTCTTATAACTCATAACTAAATTTACTAATTCTTAAAACGATTAATTAAATTAGAGGTGGAATGGATGTTAGACCACTAAGGACAAAAGCAGACTATCAGGATGCCCTTAAAAGGCTAGAAACTATTTTTGATGCTGAGGCGAATACCTCGGAAGGTGACGAACTTGAAACGCTTGCAATGCTGATAAGTGACTATGAATCGATTCATTTTAGCATAGACGTACCCGATCATAACAATCAAACTTGAATGGTTGGCCCCTTTTCAAAAAGTTCTTGGCTCTCAGTATAGTACGTTCTAAGTTTATTGATTTCAGCGATGAGGATGGGTTCCCCTGAAGGCGTCTCTTTCTTCTTAGGCGGATGCACCTTTAGAAAGTCGCGTTCCTTCTCCGTTATCGTATCGGGAAAGTTCTTTGATATGTGTGCTTCAGCTTCTGTCAATACTTCCGTAACGGCTTTTGTTAAGACGTCTACCCGTTGGAAACCTAATAAGGCGATAGCAATAATACCCCCAGATCATTCCGTGAAGAGCTATATTGATATACTTTGACTTGATTACAGAATTCATGGCCCGGATAAAGCTGGGTAGCTATCTTTTTTAAAGATAAAACGTTGCTCCCGTTTTAATGGGAGTGAAGGTATTATGTTTTACGAAGACCGGAGCATTTGGCCAGCCATCATCGAAACTGTTTTGCGCAGTGGTCTCCAGCTGGAATTGCCCCGACACCTGCAAAACTAAGGTATGATGGTTCCAAAAACATACCTTCTCCTTCCTTGCGGCGGAGAGGTATGCGTGTAAATAACACCAGGAAGAATTTCTTCGTGAGTCGTCATTTATCGCTGTAGGTAGGTGCCGCCTAAAATAGCGCCCGGTGCAAAAGTAGTATTTAGCGTATTCATTTCTTCCGGCGTGAACGTAATGTCCATTGCGGCGGTATTCTCCGGCAAACGCGACCTCCGGCTCATACTCACCAAAGGCATGAACTGATCACCCTGCGCATTAACCCAGGCAATCGCAATTTGGGTAGGAGTGAAGCCCTTACCTTTCGCCAAAGCTTTCAGTACTTCGACCTTCTCCAGATTTTTAACGAGGTTATCGCCCTGGAAACGCGAAAAGTGCGTATGGTAATCATTTTCCGGCAGCGGCGCCTTCATTTCGCCAGTCAGCAAACCTTCCGCCGTATTGGCAAATGTTACGACCGCGATGCCCAATTCTTTTGCAACAGGCAAGAGATCCTTTTCGATTTGCCTATCGGCTAAAGAATAACCGAACTCCAAAGCGCTGATTGGATAAACGTTATTGGCTTCCCGTAATTGATCCGGGGCAATTTCAGATACGCCGATATAACGCACCTTGCCTTCTTTGACCAGGTCAGCTATCGTACCGATAATATCTGCGACCGGCACACTGCCATCCATGCGGCAGGGCTGATACAGGTCGATGGTTTCAATCCCCAAACGCGTCAGCGAATAATTGATAAAGTTTTTGATAGCGATAGGGCGGAGGTCCAAACCCAGCCATTGGCCATTATGAAAGATCGCCCCGAATTTCACGCTGATAAAAGCGTCGTCCCGACGTCCTTTAATCGCTTTGCCTACCAGCATTTCATTATGCCCGGCACCATAAAAGTCGCCCGTGTTTAAAAAGTTGATGCCATTGGCCAGCGCCTGCTGTATCGTCGCGATACTTTCGTTTTCGTCCGGCGTGGGGCCGCCCCAGATGGACGACATACGCATACAGCCCAAACCTAACTTGGAAACCTCCGGGCCGTTCTTCCCTAATTGTATTTTTTGAATGTTTTTCATGACACAAAGGTCAACATTCGCAAAGGGGTAAGGTTTCCTGTACGGCTCAAATTAATTGTGTGGGTGGCTCAAAAGCGATTCGATCAGATGCAATACTGTGGGTTGCCTTCAAGGATCTCCTGTTCAAGCTTAGGTGCCTCGCCTGCGTTCCACAAATTTGTGCGATGCAAAACCCGATAAGTCACAGGGCCACCGTCAGGACGCTCGCTGCGTTCTAACGGACGCGGGATGCATACGAACTCCGCCGAAAGCTGCTCGGTAGTGGCAGTCATCAGTACATAACCATGGCCACCGAAATCAATCAACGACAAATGCGGCGCCACATCCGGATTCCGCACGGCACGGGCTTGCTTCATATCTCCGGTCTCTTTTAACTTTAGCGTCGAAAGCACCCCATGCAAAGCGGTGACGTTCATAGAGGGGATCACGGTGCCATCCGCCTGATCGATCAGATGCAATACGCGTTTCGGATGGTCTTTGGCCATGGTTGCTTCCATTACCTCGAAGAGTGTCTGCTGGGATATGGAACCGGTAATGAATTCCACGCCCAATGGCTCGTATTTCTTCGGTGGCAGCGCCTTAGAGGCTAAACCGGCATGAAACGCATGGCGATCGCCTCCGACAACACAAAAACCTGTAATTTTCTGGTCGTGTATGTAATCAAATATAAGGTCTTTATCACGAAGGAACCGATTGTCTATTACTGCATATCCTACATCTTTTGGCCATTTATCTCCCAATTCGCCGGGTAAATTTTGATAATCGCTACGTACTTCCATGGTGCCAAAACCGTGTCCCCATATTTTCCAGCGCGCATTAGAACCTCCGAGCTGTTTTAAGAACCAATTTCTCTGCTCGCTACCCAGGTAAGTTTGGGCATGAACATCTTTTGTAGGATTCGGAATATCTTTGCCGTTAAATCGTATGGTTTCCGGTGGTTTATCTCCATTGTAATGGCGACCATAATTCATGATTTCAAAAGGTATCTGCGCGTCTACTCTTGGGTATTCCGGTACATTGAAATCATCAGTCGACCTATCAGGAGACCGAAATGACCAATTATCGGTCAGCAGTAAGTCTACATTCTTGCCCCAACGCAATACACGTCTGATATTCAGGCTGTGGATCGCCTTCAGGTTATTAGGCTCTTCTGAAAGCCCTTCTTCGTTGAATTTATCCAGGGGTGTATCCACCACTGAGGGTGCGTTAAAATGTTCCAGCCTGGGGTTACCCGGCTGTTGGACCATTGCGGGCATGAACTCCCACCAGGCCTGGTTGGCAGAAACTTTTTGATTTTGTGCAGGAGCGCTGTAGCCGCCACCTGCCACATACTGACTCTGGTATCCTGCCCAGGCAAATTCGTGATTATCCCAAATACATACAAATGGCCAACGGGCGCGGGCGTCCTGTAGGTCGGGATCCTCAAGATAGGCACGGTAAAGCGTACGATAATCCTCCAGGGTAACAGGGAGATGAAAATTGCTAACCTTTCGGCCTTGCGGAAACTTATACAGGTTCCTGATGCGACGGCCACGGTTTCCGTTCGGATTATCTTCGGCATACCAGGTAACCTCGTAAATAAAATCGCCCAAGTGCATCACAAAATTAAGGCGTTGCTCTTTCGGCTTTGCCTCGTCTTCAAATATCATCCTTCGGTAGGCATTCATCGCAGCCTCGTTGGGGCATTGACAACATGCAAAGGTAAAACGAACTGGTATTTCCGAATCATCGCCGGGTGCTGTCATGGTGCGGCCGATCCTGCTTGCGAAACCATGATCATCAACGAAGCGGTACCAATACTCGCGATTGGGTTTGAGATCTGTGGCCATGAAACGACATGTCCAATCTGAATCAGCGCTAATAGTTGCAGTACCGCCTGCCAGGATTTTTTTGAAATCCGGACTGGTCGATATTTCAACGATCAGTTTTTTGGCGAAATTTCCCGTTACCGGCGGACGCCTCGTCCACAAGATGACTGTGTCAG
>Ga0206934_1010_pt1 | contig 58158 bp, 48 predicted proteins | sample Alteio_BWOrgHeat_16_FD_152932 | JGI IMG/M metagenome (GOLD analysis project Ga0206934, IMG submission 152932) | Enriched cells from forest soil in Barre Woods Harvard Forest LTER site, Petersham, Massachusetts, United States -... | ecosystem: Environmental > Terrestrial > Soil > Temperate forest >...
ACACATTGAATCAATTGCAAGTCTTTCTCAAGGTCACGCAAACATTGAGCGTAACCAAAGCCGCAGAAGAGCTTCACCTTACCCAGCCAGCAGTTTCCATTCAATTAAGGAATTTACAGGACCAGTTTGATATTCCTCTCACCGAGGTGATAGGTCGCCGAATTTACATCACAGATTTCGGGAAAGAGATAGCGCGATCGGTTGAGAGCATTCTCGAACAAATATTGACCATAGATCACAAGACTCATTCTTTTAAAGGTCAATTAACAGGACGGCTAAAACTATCTACTGTGTCTACGGGCAGGTATCTGATGCCTTTTTTTCTTTCTCCTTTCATGAAACAGCACAAAAATATTGAGTTGATCATGGATGTCACCAATAGAAGCAGAGTAATTGAAAGCCTTGAACAAAACGCTGTTGATTTTTCATTGGTATCAATCCTGCCGAAGACACCAGTGGTTGAAAAACTGGATTTATTCGAGAATAAATTTTTTCTGGTTGGCAGTGGCGGAGAGAAATTTAACAAAACACCATATTCAAAGCATATCTTGAAAGAACTGCCGTTGATTTTTCGGGAGAAGGGATCAGGAACCCGATTGGCTATGGAGAAATTTATTGAACGAAATCGCCTGGCTATCACTCCCAAAATGGAGCTCACTTCGAATGAAGCAGTGAAGTATGCGGTAGTGGCGGGCCTTGGCTATTCAATTATGCCGCTAATCGGAATTAAGAACGAACTGAAAGACGGGCATCTTCAAATCATTCCGGTAAACGGCTTTCCTATCAAAACTCTTTGGCGGCTTATCTGGCTTAAGGGTAAAAAACATTCGCCTGTCGCGGCATCCTTTCTGGAATTTGTACGCAAAGAGAAAAACACAGTTATAGAAAAGTATTTTTCCTTTGAAGATCAATATTGATACGAGTTTAAAGAATAAGTCGCTGGCAAAGGGACACTAAATAATTTTGTCATTTCTCTCAAATTCAAAGTGGATTAATCGACGAATTTTCGGTAATTCGATTAAGCTTTATATCCACTTATTGATTTTAATATGCTTCTCATTTATGTAAAAATTGCATGGCGTCATCTTATGAAGGACAAGATGTACTCCATTATCAATGTGCTTGGGTTGTCAGTAAGCATTGCTGTGAGTTTGCTTGTACTGCATTATGCGCAGTTCGAGCTTCACTATGATTCATTCTTCAAAAATGCTGCACAAATTTATCGCGTCACCACTGAATCATACGACAACAAACAAGTAGTCTATCGATCCGCCTTGTGTTCTCCGCAAGTAGGTGAGGCGATGAAGAATGATTTTCCGGATGTGAAGGCAGTTTCGCAATTGCAATCTACTGGCGGATGGTTTACCTGCACCTTAAAGTATGGTGAAGACCCTACTGCAAAGATTTTCAATGAACATCATGTTTTCTATTCTGATAATTCTTTCTTCAATGTTTTCGCCTGGCCGCTGATCAACGGAGATGTGACTACTGCACTCATGCAACCATTTACAGTAGTTATCACACAGACTACTGCATATCGTTATTTTGGGAGAGAGCAGGCACTGGGTAAGACATTGCATCTCCGAGGAAGTTTTGATGAAAACGATTATATCGTAACAGGTGTAATGCCTGATCTGCCCGAGGACTCGCACATGAAAGTAAACGTTTTATTTTCAGCAAGTTCCTTGGAACACAACCGGTTTGCAAAAAACTTTGATTCACATACCTACATTTTGCTCGCACATGAAGTTGAGTCGGCCCGGCTTAATGATCAATTGCTATTATTGACTTCTAAATTGTTTGGTAAAAGTGCAGCTGATATTAAGGTTTCCGTTCAGCCTGTTCAGGATATTCACCTTGATCAGCGCTGGCAGGATGAGATGAAGCCTTCCGGCGATAGTAAGTCTGTCTATTTCCTATTGATTGTCGTGGCTTTTATTCTTGTTATCGCGCTGATCAATTATGTAAACCTCGCCACTTCGCGTGCATTGGAGCGTGCCAAGGAGGTCGGCGTACGTAAAGTCTCAGGAGCTCACCGCTCGCAACTTATCCGGCAATTCCTTATTGAGTCATTCCTCATTTATTTCTTCAGTTTCTTGTTTGCAGCGGCGATTGTTTTAAGTGGCTCGTCCAAATTTTACACCGTTGTTGGATTACCTTCTGCATTCTCTATTTTGAATTTCCCCAAACTTAATGGATGGGAGTTGCTTGTTGCTGTTGGTTTTTTGGCAGTGATCTTTTTCGCAGCATTCTACCCGGCGAGAATGATTTCGTCATTTAATCCGGCACTCGTTTTAAAAGGACGCTTCATAGGGTCACAAAAGGGTCTTGTGCTTCGAAGGGCCCTGGTTGTTACTCAATTCATATGCGCTATCGGATTGATGACGGGAGTTTATGTTATGCATGATCAGCACGCGTTCATGCAAAACCAAAATCTGGGTTTTGATATTGCAGGCACATTGATTGTAAAGGCACCGTCTAATATGGTGGACGAGTCATGTTATGCCAGCATACCTCGTTTTAGAAAGAGAATGGAAGAGTTATCATTTGTTACCTCTGTGACTACATCCAGTGTTATTCCCGGGCAAAAAATCGGCTGGGTAGGAAACCTTCGTAAAGCGCCTAGCCAGCCTGTTATTGGGAGAAATTTTTCTGTTCAAATTGCTGACCCTGATTTTATCCGGAGCTACAAGCTTAAGTTAATTGCAGGGAAGATTTTCAGTGAGGCAGATTTTCCTAAGTCAAGGAGCTTTGGGAGCCAGGTTGAAAATATTATGCTCAATGCAGAAGGCGTTCGGCAGCTTGGATTTACTTCGCCTGAAGAGGCAGTGGATAAAGTGATCTATTGGGATGACAACAAGTGCATCATTGTCGGAGTTGTCGCAGATTACCATCAGCAATCGCTGAAGAATCCAATACAGCCGATGTTGCTTACGGCCAATCTCGGCCCAAATATGTCCATTAAGTTAAGCCCGACACTAAAGAAGGAGAACCTTGCAAGTGTAGTTGAGTTGATCCATAGAAACTGGAACTCCTTCTTTCCTGACAGCCCGTTTGATTATTTCTTTTTAGATGACTTCTTTAAAAAACAGTATTCGGAAGACGAACAGGTCATGCGTTTGTTTAACGTCTTTTGCGTATTGGCTATTTTGCTTTCTTGCCTTGGTTTGTTTGGGCTGTCAATGTTCACCACAAAACAGAAAACAAAAGAAATCGGTATTCGGAAAGTGCTGGGCGCAACGATTTTGAATCTTATCTCACTGTTGATACAAGAATTCTTGCGACCAGTTGTTATTGCGTGTTGTATTGCTTTGCCTGTTTCATATTACATCGTTCAGGGTTGGCTCTTGGATTTTGCTTTCCATATGGAATTAAATGGATGGCAATTTCTGGCTCCGGTTCTTTTGGTAGTAATCATCGCATTATTAACTATAAGTTTTCAGACAGCCAAGGCCGCCGTGACCAATCCAGCCGATTCCCTGAAGCACGAGTAGATAATGAGTGATTTACCCGCGGGTTAGCGTTTTGAAATAGTATCTGATGTTCTGATCTTGCTCCTGCCGTTTCCCAATTTATGCAGGGATTCATTATAGCAGGAGTTGTCGTGTCCGGTTTCTTTATCATTTTATCCTTTCAAAGAAAAATAGAAAGCGAGCAGATTTCTTGCTCATTCTGATTAATCTTTTGATGATCGGATTTCTCGTTCTTGGCGTCCTGACCCGCAAGGCTGGAACTAATCTTTTCTGTTTCTCACATAGTATGGCTTTAGGCAATATGACATATTTTAAGTTAAATTTGAATACATACTTTTCACCTTCAAATCTCAATCCTTAAAGCGATGGGAATATTTGACAAACTTAAATCCGAGTTCGTTGACATTATCGAATGGACGGATAGTTCCAATAATACAATGGTGCATCGCTTCGAGCGATACGGAAATGAAATCAAAAACCAAGCTAAGTTGACCGTGCGCGAAAGTCAGGTGGCTGTGTTCATCAATGAAGGTAAATTGGCTGATGTTTTCAGTCCAGGGATGTACACTTTAACCACCGAGAACCTTCCCTTTCTGTCAACTTTGAAAGGCTGGAAATATGGTTTCAATAGCCCCTTCAAAGCGGAAGTATATTTTGTTAACACCAAAAACATTACTGATCAGAAGTGGGGAACCAAAAATGCGATCACAGTTTCTGATGATCGTTTCGGAATGCTGGAACTGAGAGCTTTTGGCACCTATGCGCTGCGTGTAAAAGATGCAGCTGTATTTATTAAAGAGATTGTTGGGACCGAAGGAGAATTTACAAGTGAAGGTATCTGTGAGCAGCTTCAAAGTTTAATCGTTACCCGATTCACGGATGCTATTGGAGAAGTCAACCTGCCCGTGGAAAGTTATGCTGCCAAGACAAACGAAATTTCCTCGCTTATTCAAGGTATCATCGATCCTGAGTTTGGTGCTTACGGACTTACCATCACTAAGTTTTTGATTGAAAATGTCTCTATGCCAGAGGAGATCAAGAAGGAGATCTTTGAGCTGAGCAGGCTTTCTAAAATTGACTTGACTAAGCTTGCGCAAATGAAAGCAGCTAAGGCTATAGAAAAGGCTGCTGAAAATACAGGTGGTATTGCTGGAGCAGGGGTTGGAATGGGAGTGGGCTACGCGGTAGGAAACCAGATGACCAATTTATTTGCAGCGCAGCAGCAGTCTTCAACATCGTCGACTCCGCCACCGCTTCCGGTAGCCGTGAGTTTCTTTGTTGCTGTCAACGGTCAACAATCTGGTCCATTCGATTTGGCTACACTTCAGGCTATGGCTACTCGAAACCAATTCAATAAGGATTCATTGGTATGGAAACAGGGCATGACTGGTTGGTTAGCCGCTGGTCAGGTAACTGAACTCAATTCGGTATTTTCAAGTGTACCTCCGCCAATTCCTTAAACTATGGCTCAAGATCAGGATATTGCCAGCACAGCTACGTTTGCTTGTAAAAGCTGTGGCGCTTCGCTCAAGTACAAACCCGGTACTGCGCATTTGGTATGCGAGTATTGCGGAGCTATGAATGACATTAATCCTCCCTCGACTCCTATTGAAGAGCAGGATTATGAAACCTTTCTTTCAAAGGCTGTTACTGAAACGGATCAATTAACCATAGCCGCTGTTAAATGTCAGAATTGCGGAGCAACCTCGTCCATCGATCCTAAAATAGCATCATCACTTTGTCCGTATTGTACATCGCCTCTCATTTCAGCAAATGCTGTTGATGAGAAAATGATCAGACCAAAATCGCTGTTGCCGTTTTTAATTGATGCGGAGAAAGCTAAATCCGAATTTCAAAAATGGATTGATAAACTATGGTTCGCACCTTCTGCTCTCAAGAAGGCAGTGATTCAGGCCGACCGTTTCAAAGGTTTATACACTCCTTTCTGGACGTATGATAGTCAGACGCTTTCGCAGTATGTAGGAGAACAAGGAGTTTACTATTACACCGAGGAGCAGTACACGGAAACTGACTCAAAAGGTAACACCGTCAATCGAACTCGTCAGGTGCGCAATACTCGATGGTACCCCGTAACGGGCCAGCTTGATTTCTTTTTTGATGACATATTGATCTGTGCTTCTAAATCTTTGCCGGTTAATTATGTCAATAAATTAGCTCCATGGGATATGAAAAACCTGATCTCATTTGATGAGAAGTTTTTGAGCGGATTCATCTGTGAAAAATACCAGATTGGCTTGAAGGAAGGATTTGATCTGGCAAAAGCCGAGATGACAAAAGCACTGGAGAGTAAAGTGCGTCAACAAATAGGAGGGGATGATCAACGGGTAATCAGTGTCAACACTGCTTACAGTAGCGTTACATTTAAACATTTGTTATTACCGGTGTACTTAAGTGCTTATTCATTTAAGGGAAAAATATTTCATTTTCTCGTCAATGCAAGAACGGGCGAAGTTCAGGGAGAAAGACCATGGAGTTCTGCAAAAATAGCGCTGACTGTAATTGGTGGTTTGTTGTTGTTATTCATTCTCTATCTGCTCTTTAAAAAATAAACTTGTGTCTGTCGGATTATAAGGCAGTTATTATCTTGTTGCAATTAAATATTTCAAAGCTCGCTTCATTGGAACTTGAAAATAAAGGGCATCCTATATTCTTGTCGTACTTTTTTCCCTTTCACTTCACCGGGTATCCAATTCGGGCAAAGCCGTAAAACCCTAATAAGTTCTTTATCACAATCCTTCGAAAGGCTCTCAATAATTTCAAAATTGGTCAACGATCCATTTGGTTCTACTACGAACTTAAAAATCATCTTTCCATTAACTCCCGACCTTCTCGTTTGCTCAGGGTAATGAAGATTATCAGTCAGGAACTGATAAAAAGATGTGAAGCCGTGATGAGGCTCTGCATTTTTATCAACAATTGAGAAAACCCTTGAAACGTCATCTGTTTGTCTCGTTAGTGTGTTCGCCCCGATTTTCATGTCCTGATAGAACTCTTGAATAAACAGGTTAATCGATTTTTCCAAGTCCTTCTTCGGCTGGAGAAATGAGTTTCTTATTTGGCCATCCTGATTGAAGAATCTTCGATATGTGAAATCTGCCTTTCTGCTGAATGGGTGCCACCATATGTGCCCAATGTCTATTAATACTCTAGCCTTATTCTCTTCTGCAGATAGTTGCAACGAATACTCAATATCAAAAGGAGTAGGATGGAGATCTATATCGAGTACAAATGCTTTTTCAAGTGAGCCGGTAACTTTGATTATGCCATTTTCAACAGAAACCGTGGACGTGTTGGGATCTTGATAAATTGTTCGAAACCACTTAAGAGCCCGCCTCGAAATCTCTTGAGCCGTAAGACCATCAAATTGCAGAACAACAGGTTCGGAGCCATCGAGTGTCAGAACGAACTTAGCTTCTGAATCCTGAGCAATGGAAGAAGAGCTAATTAACAAAAAGAATAACACTATTTTCTTCATTGGGATGTACAGAGTCGCAGACCGTTATTCTTCAATCGTTTTTCAATTCCGTTACAGGATTCTTTCGCGCTGCTTGAAGAGTTTGTATACTCATGGTAATCAATGCGAGCAGCAGCACGGTCACGCCCGTAAACACAAATACTTTGGTGCCTAGAGGAATCCTTCTTGCAAAATGACTGAGCCAGGTGTTCATCAGGTAATAGCCGAAAGGAGCAGCGATCAGGAACGCGAGCGCAATGTGACGAAGAAAATTAATGGTTAACAGGTTCATAATGTCCGTGACAGTTGCACCCAATACTTTTCGAATGCCCATCTCCTTTGTCCTGCTTTGTGTTACGGCCCACGACAAGGCAAACAAACCGAAGCAGGATATCACAATTGTGGTAATAGCAAAAGCCACCACTGTTTTATAGAAAAAATGTTCGTCCTGGTATTTCTTCATCAGTTCTTCCTCAATCACCTGATAAGAAAAGATATAGTCTGGAAAAATCTTCTTCCAAGCCGCTTCAACTTGCGGCAATAGACCTTCAATGGATTGACCACTGTAGTCAATGAGCAAGCGACTGTTATTGACAGAATACGATAAGATTGCGGGTTGAATTTCATCTTTGAAAGAAGTACACGTAAAGTCTCTCACTACACCTATGATTTGATCTTTTGTCCCAGGAACCTTTTCTCCTATCGGGTGACGCATGTTGAAGTATTTCACAAACTTCTCATTCACAACTTTCCCTTGACGGGCGGCCGATGGAAACTCGCCTTCCAACAGGGTGAGGCTGAGTGTTGAAGGAAAATTTTCGTCACCGCTGAATAGATAAGGAGTGTAAAATTTCCCGTCTTCCAGATCATAGCGTATCATCCACATTCCAGAGATCGGACTGGCCGTTGCAATTGATACCTGCCGAATTCCTTTGATTTGGAGTAAGCTTAGTTTTAGCGAATTCAGCCGGTCATTTAACTTCTTTCCAGGCGATTGCAAACGCACGATATTTCTGTTAAACCCGAGTGGCTCGTTTTTCAAAAAATCCATTTGGCCAATAACCGTAATAGCGCAAATGGCCAACGTGATCGATACTACAAATTGGATGGTGAAAAGCATTTTGCTAAACATCACCTTTGAAGTTGTAATATTCTTTAACAAATCTATCGTCTGTACTTGTCGCTGCTGTGCCATTGAAAACAGAACAACCGACATGCCTGTTACAAACACGATACCTCCAACCCATAACAATACTTCAACACGCGACAGGTAGGCTAATGCGAGCGAAGCTTCGGTCACAGAGTTGAATGAAGGTAGTAAAAATGAAATCAGTACAATTGCGAAAACAACTGCTACCAACACATAAAGCGCCACTTCGAGCAACGAAGCACGCATCATGTCCCGCCACGATATGCCGAGCAATTTCTTTACGCCGGCTTCTTTTCTTCTGGCTTGAAGCGAAAGAAGAAACAGGCTTATAAAATTGAAGCAAGCCATAAATAGAATGAGTGCGCAAGCCATTATTCCCATTTTTATGAAGACGGGGTTTCGTGTATGCATGTATGTCATTTTATTCGCAGCGTTGAAGTAGGATTGTCTGAGCGGTTCTAATGAATAAATCGCTTTGCCCTTTCCCGTGAGACCCGGACGCTGAGGATCCTTATTTACTTTCTCCAATAAAGATGCTCGTTGTGAAGAATCATTCAACAGCACATAGCTGGCTCCTCCGTGCCATTTGTTTTTCAATGCAGTGTGTGCGATCAATGCATCAAAGACGAGGTGACTATATTCTGGAGATTTTCCAATCACAGCAGAGACTTCAAGCGTACGCAATGTATCTGACGTTTTTAACGTGACAAGTTTTCCTACTGCATCAACTTTACCAAAGAGCACTCGTGCTTTCTCTTCGGAGAGGATTATCCGGTCGGGGGTGAGACATTTTATAGAAGAGCCAGCTGTGATAGGAAAGCTGAAGATTGAAAAGAAAGAACTGTCTGCAGACAGCAATACGATATCATGAAATTCCCCTGCTTCTGTTTCGAGACTGATTCCATCCAGTGTTCCCAGTTGAACCACCTCTTGTACTTCAGCAAAGTTCCCTTTAAGATAATCGGGAAGGTAGTCTGGTACGTAGGATATTATTCCGTTATCATTGAAAGGATCATTGCTAAATAGCTGAAATGACCTCGCTCCGTTCACATGAAAATTGTCAGAGTTGGTTTCGGAAATTAGAAAGGATACCAGCAAACTGGTGCATGCAAAACCAATGGTGAGGCTTAACAGGATAATGAAGGTGTATAATTTTCGACCCCAAAGGTGGCGCATGGCGAGTCGGAGATCACGCAGGAGCATAGGTATTTTTTTAATTAAGTGAAGATAAAAAAGAATTTGTTCACACTCCTGAAGTCAATTGGATATAAACAGATGGGGCGTCCTGACTTCTAACCAATTATATATATCTTGGTATAGTAATCATTTACACCCAATGCTACTATCTACTATAAAGAATAGTGCCCGGCAGCTGATCGTCTTTTCCAAGCTGGAAAGAATTGTTGCTGCTATATGTATGGCAATACCTTTTCTGTTGATTCTCACTGATAAACAGACGGGTATTACCTTTTGGACAATAGTAATAGGTGCTCTTGTTATCATGGCAATTCCATTGGTTGTTTCTATCGCTGCATTTCTTATTAATGAAGAGATCAAGAAAGTTTCCGCAGGCAGAAGATCAAATGGTATAATCTATTTCGTTATCGCATTTGTGGTGGTGATAGCTATGTTTGTTTGTTGGTATGATACATTGCCGCCCAATTTTTGCATTCGCGATAGTATCAGTGCGTATGTTTCTATGGCCAATGCGCAGATCTTTGGATTGCTTCTCACCATGGCTGCTATGTTGTTTATCTTCAATGGGGCTGTGTTTGCTAACAAAAGCCAAGTCGCTATACAAAGAAACCCTTATGGCGATAGCTTTAGTATTGTACTTGGCATTCTGCTATTAGGTGTTGTATTGTTTCCATGTACCAATGATAAAGTGAAGTGGTTACATTATCTCAGTGCTGTCGGGTTCTTCGGGGGAAGTGCTGCCGTTACAGCTTTTGCCGGATTTCATGGGAAGAAGGAATATAAGAAACTACGAGTGTTTATTTCGATTATAATGGTGGCAAGCTTTGTGATCTGGTTTCTAAGCTTAAACGTCAACCTGGGATTGCCGGTAAACATTACCAGCAACTACATTACTCTTTTTTGGGCAGAGACTGTTGGGCTTTGGGTAGTTGGAATCAATTTCATTATAGAGTCGCTCGACTAACAAGATTCATTACACAAGAAGTGAAAGTATTATACTAAATTTGCAACAGTACGTTCTTTGCATCTTAAACATCATAGCCGTTGCTGGTTTCTCCCGATCGTCGGGAGGATTAAAAAGGAATCGTGTGTAAATCACGAGCTGTCGCGCAACTGTAATCCCATCTTGTTTTAACACAGGAATATGCTTTGTTCATTCATGCCATTGTCTCTATTAATAGGAGATGAGAAGGCGAACAAAGTTGGGAAAGCCAGGAGACTTGCCTTCAACGTATTGACTTTGCTTTCGCGCAATGAAGCATATGTCAGGCATTGAATCATCCCACACTTACACTTCACTCTATATATAATAAGTGTGCACCTGCTTTCCTTCCTGTCAATTTCATTTCGTGTAAGCAATCTGTTTTAGCTGTCAAGAGCGGCTCTTAAAACAATTGTTCAACTTTAACAAAAGCACAAATGCTTACACACAACCTCGGCTATCCGCGAATTGGTAGCCAACGTGAATTGAAAAAAGCCTCCGAGTTGTATTGGTCAGGCAAGACTACATTCAAAAATCTTCTGCAGGTAGGGAAGAACCTGCGACAGGAAAACTGGCAACTTCAAAAGAAGACAGGTATCGACTTGATTCCGTCAAATGATTTTTCATTCTACGATCAGGTGCTTGACATGTCACTTACAGTAGGGGCAATACCCGAACGGTATCATGAAGTTATTCTCAATAAAAACAACTCCGAGCTCGATCTGTACTTCGCTATGGCTCGCGGATATCAGAAAGAGGGTATTGATATCACCGCAATGGAAATGACCAAGTGGTTTGATACCAACTACCATTACATTGTACCGGAGTTTCGCAAGGGCCAGCAGTTCAAACTATTCTCTACCAAAGTTATTGACGAGTTTTATGAAGCCAAGCAACTCGGCATCATCACCAAACCGGTCTTAATTGGCCCCGTTTCATATCTCTTGTTAGGAAAGGAAAAGGAAGAAGGATTCAACCGGATTGATCTTATTAAAAACCTGCTGCCTGTTTACATCGATTTGTTGCGAAAGCTCATCAAACTGGATGTACAATGGGTACAGTTCGATGAACCATTTCTCTCACTGGACCTTAATGAAAGGGAGAGGAAAGCAGTCAGCTTTGTGTATTCCGAAATCAAAAAAGAATTCCCAACACTGAAGACGATAGTAGCTACGTATTTCGAGGGGCTCCGTGATAATCTTTCATTGGCATTTAGCTTACCGGTTTGCGCAGTGCATGTTGACCTTGTTCTGTGCCCTGAGCAGTTCGAAGACGCCCTTCAACATGTACCTGCAAAGATGACGCTGTCTCTCGGAATAGTGGACGGAAGAAATATCTGGATCAACGACTATGCGCAATCACTTTCTATGATTGAAAAGGCAGTGGAGAAATTAACATCAGACCGTGTGATGATTGCCCCGTCATGCTCGCTGATTCATGTACCCTGCGATCTTGACTTAGAAATAAACGAGACAGTATTGTTACCCGAAATAAAACATTGGATGGCTTTTGCTAAGCAGAAACTAAATGAAGTTGTAACACTGAAGTCGCTAGCACGGTCCAATCCAAGAACATCCCTGACTTTCCTACGAAACCAGCAAGCCATTGAAAGTAGAAAGACATCGGTACTCATTCATAATAAGGATGTGAAGAATAGGGTGGCCTCTATAGTTGATTTGGATGCGAGGCGAAAGAATCCGTTTGCGGAACGAAGACCCAAGCAACAGCAGCATCTGAAGCTGCCACTTCTTCCAACAACCACTATCGGTTCGTTTCCCCAGACTACCGAAGTGCGGGCTTGGCGTGCTCAATGGAAGAAAGGAACAATCACTCAAATAGAATATGAACGACTGCTAAAAGAGGAAACAGAGAAAGCTATTCGCTGGCAGGAAGAAATCGGGATCGATGTACTCGTGCACGGAGAGTTCGAGCGTAACGACATGGTAGAATATTTCGGTGAGCAACTGCAAGGATTTGTGTTTTCAAAAAACGGATGGGTACAAAGCTATGGCTCGCGATGTGTGAAGCCGCCAATCATCTTTGGTGATGTGTCCCGCCCGCAGCCCATGACGGTATTCTGGTCTCGCTATGCGCAATCGCTTACTAACAAGCCTGTGAAGGGAATGCTCACTGGCCCAGTTACCATTCTGCAATGGTCATTTGTGCGCAATGATCAGCCACGCGAAGAGACAACGTATCAGATTGCGTTCGCTATTCGCGATGAAGTGACCGACCTCGAGCGCGCAGGGATAAAAGTCATCCAGATAGATGAACCCGCGATTCGCGAAGGACTTCCGTTGCGTAAAACAGATTGGCAGGCATACCTCAGATGGGCGATCAAAGCTTTCAGAATATCTGCCGGCGGTGTCAATGATGAAATTCAAATACATACGCACATGTGTTATTCCGAGTTTAACGACATCATTCAAAGTATTGCCGACATGGATGCAGATGTGATTACTATTGAATGCTCGCGTTCGCAAATGGAGTTGTTAGATGCCTTTGCAGACTTCAATTATCCCAACGAGATAGGCCCTGGTGTGTATGATATTCATTCACCGCGCGTGCCTTCAAAGGAAGAGATGATTATGTTATTGAATAAAGCAAAAGCTGTTATTCCTGTAGAGCAGCTTTGGGTAAATCCCGATTGCGGACTCAAAACGCGTCACTGGGATGAAACCAAGAAAGCTCTGATAGAGATGGTAGAAGCGGCAAGAGAACTTCGCGAACCCGTAGTTGTCTAAATACAAATTGCAGGACGGGTCCTTGCCTGTCCTGCTAATTAAGAACAAGTATGATCAAACATGAAAACAAGTTTTGCCAACGTTGCAAAGCGGGCTTTGAATGCAAGTTAGGTTCTATCTCAATTTGTCAATGCAGTACTGTGGTGTTAACCGAGCATGAAAGGAATTACATTGCCGAATGTTTTTCAGATTGCCTTTGCGCCAAATGTATGAAAGAACTTAAAAGCGAATTTCATCTGCAGGCATTCAAGAACAAGATCAGAAAAATAATAGGCTGGCGATGATAATAGCATCTATCAATATAAATAGTCAACTAACCCTTAACCACCATGAATACTGAAGACAGAATAAAGAAATCGACTACACACATTTTTAAGGCTGTATTTCCCAATACTACTAACCATTACGATACACTATTCGGTGGCACTGCTATGCAATTAATGGATGAAGTCGCATTTATTACTGCCACACGCTTTGCGCGCAAGAGAGTAGTTACCGTTTCGTCAGATAAGATCGATTTTAAACAACCTATACCGGCGGGGACAATTATTGAATTGATAGGCACCGTCATGCACGTGGGTAATACAAGTTTGAAAGTACTGGTAGAAATCTATGTGGAAGAAATGTATTCCGACAGTCGTGAGAAAGCCGTCAGTGGCGATTTTATATTTGTTGCTATTGATGAGAATAAGAAACCGGTATCCGTCTTATAGCATCATTCGCATTACTCTGCCGGCTCTATATGTATTAATATATTCCCCAACTCAGGTATTTCCTTCTTTAGAGTATCCTTGAGACTATGAGAGATATCATGGCCTGCTTTTACCGTTATGGTTGCATCAACGATAGCGTGAAGGTCAACATGAAAAGTCATCCCGGCTTTTCGGATGAAACATTTTTCAGTTCCAATCACTCCGTTGACTGTGAGTGAGATTTGTCTGATCCTGTCAACGAGCTCGTCATATAAATTCTCGTCCATGATTTCCCCCAGTGCAGGCCTGAAAATCAAATAGCTATTGTAAAGAATGAAACCAGAAGCAAAGAGAGCGGCCCAGTCATCAGCCGATTCGTACCCTTTACCAAAGATTAATGCAATCGAGATTCCTATGAACGCTGCGATTGAAGTAATGGCATCGCTTCGGTGATGCCACGCGTCGGCTTTTAATGACGAACTGTTGGTCAGCTTGCTTTTTTTGATTACCCATTGAAATGATACCTCTTTCCAGATGATAATAACTCCGAGTATAATAAGTGTGTACGCTTTTGGAAGCTCGTGCGGTGTGCTGATATTTTTGATGCTTTCATAAGCGATAATTGTTGCGGACGTCACCAGTAAAGCAACCACTAAAAACGTAACTAACGGTTCGGCGCGTCCGTGGCCGTAGGGATGATCTCTGTCAGGCGGTCTGCTCGCATACCGAAGTCCAAACAAAACTAGCAGCGAAGAAAAGATATCGGAAGTAGATTCAATGGCATCAGCGATTAAAGCATACGAGTTGCCAAAGTAACCGGTCAGCCATTTGATAAGAGCCAATGCGCTGTTTCCGGCAATACTGAAGTAAGTGGTTTTAATAGCAGTCTGCTCATTTGTCATTGCGCAATATTACCAGAATAATTCCTTGCCACAACCCTGACAAATTAGTGAATCCTTATCGGCAGGAATTTAAACTAAGGCTAAATTTAGGCAGATAGGTCATTTTTATGAGCCTTCGACTCTTAGAGTAAGCTCGGTTTAAGGGTAATAATTACACCGATGATTTTGATTGGATAAATACGCCAATGATCAAACCCACCAGTCGTGTTATTATATGAATTAATAGTGTTAGTAACAGCTTGGTGAATAGACTCGAAGTATTGTGCCTGTGATGTCATGCATCGGAGACGTGATGCGTTACATATTAGATCACATGTGTTACGTCACGTCTAATATGTATTACATCGGGTCTAATATGTGTTACATCGGGTCTAATACGTGTTACGTCACGTCTAAGATAGGTTACGTCAGGTCTAATATGTGGTAAGTCGGGTCTAATGTGTGTTACATCACGTCAACGATGTACTACCTCTCGTCTCTGATGTAGCACGCCAAGTCAAAGATGTCGAACGTTTCGTCTCTGGTGTAGCCCGTCAGGTATTGATGTTCTGCATTGTTTGCAGGAATGATACTACAAGGTTAGCGGTAGCAACTTAAGAAACTAATTGCTACTAATAACAATTAATCTATAACGACTAACTTTGAGAAAAAGTAACAATGAAACTAGCAAACAACAAAATCCTGATTACAGGCGGAGCAAGTGGTATTGGCTTGGGACTAACTGAGAGATTTATTAGAGAAAACAATACAGTCATCATATGCGGAAGACGTGAAGCGGTATTAAAAGAAGCTGCAGCTAAGTTTCCATCTGTGATTACCAAGGTATGTGATTTGTCGATAGAGTCAGATCGTATTGAGCTTTATAATTGGGTTGCAAAAAACCATAGCGACCTAAATGTACTTGTAAACAACGCCGGCATTCAAAATTGGACGAGTATCTCGGACAATGACTTTTACCAAAAAGCAAATGACGAGATCACAACGAATGTGGTGGCACCTATTCATTTGGCAGCGCTTTTTACCAAGTTAAAATCACTTAGCACTATTATTAATGTCACGTCCGGCTTGGCATTTGTTCCGCTTTCTAAGGTTCCTGTTTATTGTGCTACAAAAGCATTTCTGAGATCGTTCACACTTTCTTTGCGACATAGCCTCAAATCAACCAACATTGAAGTGATTGAAATGATACCACCGGCATTAAATACAGACCTTGGTGGAAAAGGTATCCATGACGGACACCCGGCAGTAAGTGATTTTGTAGAATCTGTATTCCAGCAAATGAAAGAAGGGAAAACTGAGCTTACTTTTGGAACAAGTGAAGGCAGAGCAAAAGCAAATAATGACGCTATAACTGAATACTTTAACAGAATGAATCCGTAAGGCTCTGTTTTGGTTACTATGACTAAATAATATCTACCGTAAGCAGAGGTATTTAATAGAAAGAGGGCAGGGCAGACGCTTGTGTTAGGGCAGGGAACAATTAAATTGTCTTTTCATCGATCAGAAAATCTAACTCTATAAAGTATGGGTAATCTATCTAACATGGGCCGCATCTTTTACGGTGTCGGTATGACAGTAATGGGACTTCTGACAATATATTATCATGATTTTCCTTACATGCTTATACCTCCCAAACATTCAGGGATTCCCGGCATTACAGCAATCGCTTATATTTTTGGAGCATTCCTTGTGTTGGCTGGAGTCAGCATTGTTATTGAGAAAAAGACAAGGCCAATTTCTCTCCTGTTGGGAACAGTACTCCTTCTGATCTTTTGTTTTTATTTCATCCCTTATCAACTCTTCGTAAGCAAAAACAACATGCATTTTGGTGATTGGGAGAATGCCGCGAAAGAATTGACATTATGCGGCGGTGCATTCGTTATTGCAGGCTGCTTTTTGGCTAAAGACGAAAGTCCTCTTATCAAGCTTTTAGGGAAGCTGATACCCTACGGAAGCATTATCTATGCATTAACAATTGTCAGTTATGGTATTGATCATTTTCTTTATGCAGTAGAAGCAGCCGATTATGTTCCATCGTGGGTGCCTTATCATTTGTTTTGGATGTATGTTGGTGGCATCGGCCTATTCGCTTCCGGCATCGCGATCATTATAAATGTCAAGCTTCGGCTGGCCGCCACTCTTCTGGGCGCAATGACTTTTACATGGTTTGTTATTCTTCATGTGCCGAGGGTAGTAGTTTCATCTCAGCTTTATCTGGGAAGTGAAATTACCAGCGCTGTCCTAGCACTTGCGTATAGCGGCATTGCTTTTGTAATTGCTGGTACTGCTAAAAAATAGCCGACAATCTCACTTCATACAAATAGCAGCTTAATAGAAGTACTGCTCTGAAATGATTTTGCCTTCATTTACGTTGAATACGCAAATCTCTTCGAGCTGCAAGCGTTGCTTGTTTTTAAAAGTGACATCTCTCCTCAGTACAACGCTAAAGAAATTTCCTCCTACAATTGGTTCGCTGCAATATTGATTGTGAATCGTGTCAATCAGATCACGACTCGCAATGCCTTTGGCCTTAACAGCATCGCGGCCTTTGGTGATCACGGCCACGCCTCTCTGTGCAGCGTGTTCGGGCTCCCGACAGACGATATTATCGTCATGAAACTCATTTTGAATTTCTGTCCATTTCTCCTGACCTGCCAGTTCATAATAACGGTTTGCAATCTCCTTCACTGTCATAGTTGTGTTGTTTGGTGAATAATTAAATTTTAACAGCACGAAGATGAACTGGGAGAATGACAACCCTATGTCAGTAGCATTTTGAAAAGTATATGACCGATAGCCTTGACGAATTTCGATTCAAAGCACTGAGAGCGCTGGTTGGGAAGAAAAGCGGGGTGTATTGATTTGCGTGCGGAAGCATTTTGTATCCAATACGTCCCAAATATGCTATCTTTCAATATGCAGCACCAAGAGTTTGAACCTCCTGAAGAGTTACGCGATGCCATAAAGTGCTTTTGGTACAACAGAAGAGATTTCGGAGAACAACAATCAAGTTTTGAGGTAGTGCCCGATGGCTACGCTGAAATTATTTTTTATTTCGGAAGCACCTGCAGCATTTCTTACAATGAAGGCTTGCAGCCATTGCCATCACCATTTATGATGGGGCTGCTCAATCAGCCGGTTCTTTTTTACGCTGAAAATCGCTTAGAAGTTATTGGTATCAGATGCTTTCCATGGACAGTGTTCGATTTGCTGGGACTGCCAGCCGGTAAAGACGGAGTTCGCATATTTGAGCATCCTGTCACCCTGCTTCAATCCACTTTGAACAAGTTGATTAATGCTAATAAGATCGATGAAGCAGTGGCACAGGTAAAACAATATTTTTTGAATGCGCGGTCGCGGGTTGCTACCGACAGTATGCTTTTCAAAGCTGGCGTTGCTATGAGGGAAGCTAATGGTACTATGCCGGTAAGCCAGGTAGCTGCTGCAGCTCATGCGACGGTTCGTACATTGGAAAGGAACTTCAAGCAATCTTCCGGCTATACAGTTAAAGATGTGTCGGCGCTGATGCGCTTTGAGCAGGTACGAAACCGACTGTGGCTTTATCCCGATTCAAACATTGCTGGCCTGGCTCACGAACTTGGCTATGCGGATCAATCACACCTAAGCAGAGAATTCAAACGCTACAGCGGCACAACACCTGCTGCGTTCGCGCGAAATGCAATGAAAGGAAAGCAAGGCAATAATTTTGTCGCATTTGTACAATCCTGACGCAGGATCATTCCGGAATTTTGTGCTTCAATTTATTCCGAATGAAATCCGCGCCAAATTATCCTGTTTATGATGTAATCATTTCCGGCGCCGGGCCTGTTGGTCTGTTCCTCGCCTGTGAACTTGCCCTGGCCAAATGTTCAGTACTGGTATTGGAAAAGGCAGAGAACCCAAACTCTCCATTGAAGCAACTTCCATTCGGGATACGAGGACTCTCGGCACCTACTATTGAAGCACTTTACCGCCGTGGGTTGCTAAAAGAACTTGAGGTACACAAGCGCATTAAAAACCCACACCAAAATGCCAAACAAGGAGCCCAACGTCAGGCAGGACACTTCGCCGGCATTCCATTTCATGATGGCAATATTGACACATCCCAGTGGAGGTATCGCCTGCCAAGCTCGACAGACACCAGTTTGATTTCTGAAATTGAGGAGCTTGAGACAGTGCTGCCCCGTCGAGCAGAAACTCTTGGCGTAGCAATCAAGCGCGGAGTTGCCGTTACGAACTTTCATCAAACCTTGGATACGGTGACCGTTCAGTCGGGTGATCAATCTTTTCAAAGTAAATGGCTTGTTGGTTGTGATGGCAGCCGCAGTGTTGTTCGCAAGGCAGGAGGTTTTGAATTCGCCGGTACAGAACCGGAGTTTACCGGCTACACTACGCAAGTTGACATTGCTGATCCCGAGAAGCTGAGCCCGGACCGAAACGTGACAGCAACAGGTATGTACTTGCAATCACAACCAGGTTATGTGTTGATGCAGGATTTTGATGGCGGTGCTTTTCATAATTCAGAAAAACAAATCACGCGAGAGCACGTGCAGGAGGTACTGCGCCGCATCTCGAACACTGACGTTACTATCAATGCGCTGCATATTGCGACTACCTGGACTGACAGGGCACGGCAAGCCACAACTTATCGCAACGGACGGATACTTTTAGCTGGCGATGCCGCACACATTCACTCACCGTTGGGAGGCCAGGGACTTAACCTTGGACTGGGTGATGCCATGAACCTGGGATGGAAACTCGCTGCAACTATCAAAGAAGAAGCGCCCGAAGGTCTGTTAGACAGCTACTATATTGAACGACATCCCGTTGGTGTGCAGGTGCTGGATTGGTCACGCGCTCAGGTTGCAATCATGAAACCTGATCCCGGTGCGCGAGCTCTGAATGCAATTGTCCGCGATCTCATGAATACGCGGGATGGTGCTACTTATTTTTCATCAAAAGTGTGGGGCATTTTCATACACTACGATCTTGGTGGCAACCACCCGTTGACAGGTTACAGCGTTCCCAACTTTGAGTTTGAAGATGGTGCAAGGATTGGCGAGCTGATGAATGATGGCCAGGGGATACTCCTTGATTTTAATATGAATGCTGCACTCAAAACTTTGGCCGATAAATATGGAAAGCGGATCAAGTATATATCAGGAGATGCGAAAGATAAATTAGGCGTGAGTGCAGTACTTATTCGCCCTGATGGGATTATAGCCTGGGCTGCCGACAACGACATGGATTGCAGCGAACTTCAAAAGGCTGCCACTCGATGGTTTACTTATAAAAGATAACCTTGCAATCCGGATGACTTGCCTTGAAGTTTTCAATTGCACGCTGTGATACTCTTGTGTTGTAACACTTCAGGCTCTTTAAATGAAGATAGTCGAGGGCGGTGAGTTTGCCCACGTTCGTGTTTGAGCAGTCGAAGTTCTCCAGTTTTTCAAGCTTTGCGACAGCATCAAGTCTTTTGACTTGCGTCCCTGAGCAGTTGAGATTTTTGAGATTTTGCAATTTCCATATTACCGTCAAGTCTTCTACAGGTGTGTCTGAAATATCGAGATCCTCCAATTCTGTTAGCTGACTGAGTGACTCTGTAATCTGAAGAGGCCCGTGAGTTGCGTGCAATGATTTCAGCGACTTTAGATTTTCAAGTGGCGCAATAGTGACGATAGCAGTTCCAGAAAAGTGCAGCTCGTTCAGAAGGATAAATTCACTTAACCCCGACAGGTCACTCACTTGTGCATCTTTAAAATGGAATTTCTCCTGTTCAACTAATTTATGAAAACTTTCTCTGGTTGTATCCTGCATCTGTGCCCGCAACACATCTTTCCAATTTTCGAAAAGGTTTCTCCACCATCTGCTGAGGTGAACAGTTTTATATATCAAGAGGCACTTAGGATTCGCCTGCAAAAACTCCTGAGCGTTGATGTCGTTTATGCCGGTATCGTCAACATACAATCTTTTGAGGCTTGTCAATTTTTGCGCAGGATCAATACTCTCCAGCTTACAATGATCAGCCTTCACTACTTTCAATTTGGTTAACCGGCCCAATGCAGAAAAAGATGTTACTCTGGTTTCGCTAATGTCGAGGTATTGGATTTGTATCAGATCATGAAGTGGTGATAGATCCTGAATTGAAGTTTTGCCTGCAATAACAACACGCAACTTTTCGAGGTTACGAAGAGGCTCAACGTCAGTTATTCTGCCATTGCCACTGAAATTAACAGAATCAATATTGCCAACTTTAGCCAACTCTTCAATAGTGGGCGTAAGTGTAATTTTTGCTGCCTTGCTTATTACGCCTTGCCACTCTGGAGAAAGAGTGCTCCACCACGATTTCAAATCATGAGAATCATAAACAACAAGTACTCTTGGATTTGCTGACATGAAAGCATCGGCAGCTACTTTTTTTATCGGGCTTTGATCACAATAGATTTTTTCGAGATGTGTTAGTCTTTGCAAAGGCTGTAAATCTGAGATCAAAGTATAATTGACATGCAATACTTTTAGATTCTCCAGTCCTGACAGCGGGCTGATATTTTGAATACGTGTGCTGTCACTCGTAAGGATTTGCAGACTTGCTAATCCTTTGAGCGAGGTCAAATTCACTGCGAGTGTTTGCGAAATATCTAACTCGGTAAGACTAGTCAGGCTTTCAAGAGGAGCAAGGTCTGAAATTTTTGTGTTATTCAGGTTTAATGATGTCAATTCGCCAAGACCAGCAATCGCACTAACATCAATAACAGGCGTGACACTCGCGTCGAGCGACTGCAACTTGGGCATTCGTTGAAGAACGCTAATGTCATTTATCTGTGTGTGGTTGACATTCAATTTCACCAGATTGCCTGCATACTTTAAAGGCGACAGGTCGCGAACCTGAGTGTGTGATATATTTAATTCTCCTATATCTGTTAAATTCCGGATAGGAGTGAGGTCATTAATGGTGGTGAAGGAAAGATCAAGGGTTTTTAGATTCTTTAGTTGCGACAGCGGTTCGAAGGATTGTATATACTGGTTGTTGCGAAGATTTAATTCTTCACTGGAAATTATTTTTTTTATGTCACTGATCGAAACGCTGTCGGTAAGGCTGAGTTTTTTCTTTAGCAGGTTTTGCCACTCGTACGATAACTGTTTCCACCAACTGCGCAATGCTTCATTTTCATTAAACTCGTGAGTATAGATACTTACGATTTTCAGGTCCTGTTCTTTGTTATCAAAATTAATTTCGATGAAGCGCGGAACGATGTTGTTGACTGTTTTGCCATCGGCTGTTGTGCCGCTGAGGTTTCGTTGCAAGGACACTTTATAAAATGTCTGGTTGTCGGCATTAGCGGCTTGCTCTATCTTGTCGATTGTAAATTCGAACTTTACCTCTTTGAAAAAGAAGTTGATGTCTTTCATATAAGCCACTATGTCCTTGTTGGTAATAACACTGCGTTCTTCATCCAGGTCATCTTCTACTTGAACTTTGGCATCTCTGAATATCTTAGAATAGCTTTCTGTAATCAGCACGTCCTTATCACGCACCGACGTGTTATTGCTGCCGAGGGTATTGAACATGAACCCCAAAAAAGTCACCATGTCTCTGACTTTTTTTTCGTTTAGGGCTGCATCTTCCGTTGGCTTGTTTTGTGCCGGTGCAGCTACTTTTACTGTCTTGGCCTTTTGCATTTTTTGCTTTTGCGCCAAGGCACCCGTCGCCACCAATGCGAGCAAAACAACTGTGGTGATGCACAGCCTATTTTTCATGGTATAAATATCTTTTTAAAATATCTTTCTCTGTATTGTCTTTTAATCTGACAAGATTTGATATCAACCAGCCTGTGTTGTAGCCCGTACGATTGAAATCAGCGAGCTCAAAGTACCAGCCGTTTATTTGAAAGAAGTGAAACCGTACTGATTCAACTGATTTGAATTTCAGATTGCCTCTCTTTGCTTCATACAACAAAACCGAAAGATGATCGGGCTTAAAGTTCTTTATCGTGAATTGACTGATACTGTCGCTATGGGCAAAAGCTTTTCGAAGATTCATGAAATCCAGCTCATGACTCATCGGATGTAGAAATCGTCCAATCTTGCTGGTGTCACGCGCATAATAGAAGTCTAACCTATCGGAGTGCGCTTTGGTAATTACCCACTTGTAGCCAAGATGGTTTTTCTCCAACTCCATATATAGGGTTATCGGCTGATCTGTTCCATTCAACTGAAAGAGCGCATTGACTTCGGCAAACCAATTGCCACCATGAAAGTCGAGGATAGATGCTTCAGGTTTACCAAGCACATCCTCTGCAAACTCTTTTTTCAAAGGGTTTATACCGGAATTACTTTCGTCAAATAATATCCCGAGATATTTCTTTCGCAGCTTTGCGCTTCGATATTGTTTATCTGTCGGGTAGTAGCGATTTCCTTTTTCGTCTTCTTCCCCGTTAAATCGTTTGAAAAACTGATTGACTTGTTTTGACTGTGCGTAGAGTTTGCTTTCATCCTCCGGCCCGCCGAGCAACTGTGCCCTGACCGGATTGAATAAAAGAAGAAATGACAAAGCAGGCAAGCAGGTCAATACTAACTTTATCGTACGCCAATACAATTGCCGTTTATTTACCATCAATTGCTACGCTTATAACTTAGTCGTTTCAGTCACGCGGATATCGCCAAGCAACACATCCCAGAACTCAACAATTTTTCCCTGTATCTGAGTTTTCTTCCTGTCTACATAAATGGTAATATCCTTTTTGGTAGTGTCTTTGTACTTAAGTCCGCCTTCCGATTCGCCTTCGAAGCGTTGATAAATAGTGACGATGCCAACATACCGGCCATCGGGTTGCCGCTCAAGGTCACTGATATAATGAATGTTATACCAGCTGATGTTAACACGATCATAATTAAGTGCGATCAAATGCTCGAAGTATTTACGCACCTTATAGTAGGTGACGTCCTTTTTGTTCAAAGCAGACACGCCCATTTCGCTTTCAGGAGCAAAGAGCTCTTCGGCACGATCCATTACACGGCTGGCTTCAGAGTATTGTGTCTTCTTGCTACCGATGATGCTGATGTATTTACTCAGGTCTCTCACTTTTTCTAATGCGAGCGAGTCAATTGCCTGCTTCCTTGCAGGGCTTATGTTATCCGTTTGTGCACACAAGCCGCCCGACATGCAGGTGCCAAGCACCAACACGGAAAGGAATTTGATGATATTCATGATTAATGGATTTAATTGTTCTTCCTTAATTCTACTTCAGTAATTTTTCCCGAGTCATCGACTTTCAAAGCATCAATGTCGTTGATATTTTTCTTTTGATCCTTTAAGTAATTGAGGTAAGCTTTGATAGTGGTTGGCCTGTCATAGTCCTTCTTCCCATTTTCATTACTTATTATAATTAATACCGGTGTTTCAGGTGAAGCAAACATAGAGAGTGCTTCATTGATAGTGCTGCCTGCCGACGCAACATCGCTTGAGTTTGCGATCGCATCGAAGTATTCACTTAGCTTTACTTTGGGAGCATTAGCTTTCATCACTTTCATAGCAGATTCCTCTTCGCGCTTGGCGTTTTCTTCGCTCTCTCTTCTTTTCAAATCCGCCTCCGCTTGTTTACGCTGATTCGCTTCTTGTTCCATTTTAGCCTTTTCGGCAGCTGCATTGGTGGCAGCGGTAGCCTTCTTCGAGCTCTTGCAGCCAACGGCAGCAGTCAATAAGATAAAAGCCAACAAGACGATTTTGGTTGAATTTTTCATTGCGTTCATTGTTCTTGTTTTTATTAATTATATAACGTCTACACTTATTATTATGATACCCCGTCTTTTGCCTTCGTTCGGGTCATATGTTCATTTGTCGAAAATTTGGTAAGTCGAAAGGCGTTTATTGATTACTTAACCCCTGTTTGGCTAGTGATTTTCGACTTCTCATACAAAGATGATACCGGGCTGAAGCCGGCTTGTTACAGAATCTAAAAATTAACTTACATCATTCGCGCATTTACGCCCGATGCATAAGGCATTGCTTACGTTACTGTCAGACTGGACAGGCACATGCTTAACCCGTGAACATTCATTCTTCATTCATTTTACCTACCAAACAATTTGAGAATTAAGAGTAGAGAATAAAGATTTTTGAAGTGTGCGGAGAAAAGACGTTTCGTTTTTGGGTAGAGACCTTTGTTAACCCTCAATACGTAATCTCCACTACCTTTTTATTATTGAGTTTTTGCATCTGCGTAGGAACGATGTTGAGTATCTCTTCTTTCAGTGTTTCGATCAGTTTTGTCTTGATGTGATTTCGGTGTGTGACTAAACTAACCTCGCGTGCGGGACTTGGGGCTCTGAGTTTTTTGACGAACTTCATTTGAGCTGTGGTGAATTCCATCACCGCCAGCTCCGGCAGAATGGTAATGCCGTCACTCTTATCAACCATGCGTTTCAATGTTTCTATATTTCCCGTTTCGTATTGAAAGTGCAGGTCAGAGTGTTTACGCAGTTCACACAAGTTTAATACCTGCGACCTGAAACAATGGCCCTCTTCCAAAAGCCACAGCTGGTTGGGGTCAATTTCTTTGGCTAATACATACTTTTTGTCGTACAACGCATTTTTCCTTGATACGTAAACAAAGAGCTCTTCATAAAAAAGAACATGCTCTTTAATTGTGAGATCATTAAGCGGAGTGACTACAATGCCGCAGTCGAGACGATTATTCTTAAGTTCATGAATCACCTCTTCTGTTATGGTTTCTTTGACAACTAGGTTTACCTGCGGGTACTTCTCCCGTATTTTTTGAAACAAGGGTGGAAGTAAGTAAGGAGCAAGAGTTGGTATTATTCCAATTCTGAGTTCACCCGACAAGCTGTCTTTCCGATCATTGATTATTTCCTTAATCAGTTTTGCTTCCCTAAGGATAATCCGCGCCTGTGCAATCATACTCATGCCGATTTCGGTAGGGATGACCGGCTGCTTGGTGCGATCAAATATCTTTACGTCAAGTTCCTCCTCCAGCTTTTGTATCTGCATGCTTAATGTAGGCTGGGTAACAAAACATTTTTCGGAAGCCAGAACAAAATGCCGGTGGGTATCTACTGCAACAATGTATTCGAGCTGAGTTAATGTCATAGATTATAGCTATATGTTTATAAAGATAATCAATTTGAATTATCACTCGGATAGGAGTAACCTTGGCATTCATTGCATAATTAGTCAAGTCAATACCTGTAACAAACAATTTATTAATCTATAAAAATGGAAAAACAAACAACTTCGAGTACGTCATCACACCCTACGAATGGTGAAGGCAAATGCCCGTTTCATGGCGGAGCGCTGAAGCAAAGCGCAGGAGGTGGCACAAGAAACCGCGACTGGTGGCCAAATCAGTTGAAGCTAAACATCCTTCGTCAATACTCTTCTTTGTCTAATCCGATGGATGAGAAGTTTAATTATGCGAAGGAGTTTAAGAGCCTTGATCTGAGTGCAGTAAAGAAAGAAATATTTGATCTGATGACGACGTCTCAAGACTGGTGGCCGGCTGACTACGGTCACTATGGTCCGTTCTTCATCCGGATGGCTTGGCACTCTGCAGGCACATACCGCATCTCCGACGGCCGTGGCGGCGCCGGCTTTGGTACTCAGCGATTCGCCCCACTCAATAGTTGGCCCGACAATGCCAACCTCGACAAAGCCCGTTTGTTATTATGGCCTGTCAAAAAGAAATACGGTAAGAAGATTTCATGGGCCGACCTGATGATCCTTGCCGGTAATTGCGCACTCGAGTCGATGGGCTTCAAGACTTTTGGTTTTGCTGGAGGACGTGAAGATGTGTGGGAAGCTGCTGAAGATATCTATTGGGGTTCTGAGAAAGAGTGGCTGGGCGACAAGCGTTACACTGGCGACCGCGAGCTGGAAAACCCTCTTGCTGCCGTTCAGATGGGTCTTATCTATGTAAATCCGGAAGGCCCTAACGGGAAACCTGATCCGCTCGCAGCGGCCCGCGACATTCGCGAGACCTTTGGCCGTATGGCAATGAATGACGAAGAGACCGTAGCGCTTATTGCTGGTGGACACACCTTTGGCAAAACCCATGGTGCAGCCGATCCAGGCAAATATGTAGGAGCACAACCTGCTGCTGCTAGCATTGAAGAGCAAGGCCTGGGCTGGAAAAATACTTTTGGCAATGGCAATGGTGTAAATACAATTACAAGCGGCCTTGAGGGCGCATGGACTACCACACCAACAAAATGGAGCAACAACTTTTTCGAGAACCTGTTCGGCTTCGATTGGGAGCTGACCAAGAGCCCCGCCGGCGCACATCAGTGGAAACCCAAAGGCGGAGCAGGTGCAGGTACTGTACCCGATGCACACGACAAATCAAAACGTCATGCACCAACGATGCTCACCACGGACCTCGCGTTGAAACTCGATCCAGTCTACGCACCGATTTCAAAACGCTTTTATGAGAACCCCGAAGCGTTTGCCGATGCATTTGCCCGTGCGTGGTTCAAGCTTACACACCGTGACATGGGTCCGCTTGCCCGCTATCTTGGCAGCGAGGTGCCTAAAGAAGTGTTGATCTGGCAAGATCCTATTCCGGCGGTTACACATAAATTAATTGACGATAAAGACATTGCCGCACTGAAGACAAAAGTACTGGCATCGGGACTAACAGTGTCGCAGCTGGTATCTACAGCGTGGGCGTCGGCATCAACCTTCCGCGGCTCTGATAAACGCGGTGGGGCAAACGGTGCACGCATTCGCCTCGCACCTCAAAAAGACTGGGAAGCAAATAACCCCGCACAGCTTGCAAAAGTATTGCAGACTCTAGAGGGAATTCAAAAAGAGTTCAGCACCGGAGGTAAACAAGTTTCGCTGGCAGACTTAATTGTGCTGGCCGGATGTGCAGGAGTGGAGAAGGCAGCAAAGAATGCAGGCCATGATGTAACGGTTCCTTTTACATCCGGAAGAGCCGACGCTTCTCAAGAGCAAACCGATGTAGAATCATTTGCCGTTCTGGAGCCGGCAGCCGATGGGTTCCGCAACTACTTCAAGCCTAAACATGCGACCTCGGCAGAGGAGATGCTGATTGACAAAGCACAACTGCTGACGCTCACTGCACCCGAGATGACCGCTCTGATTGGCGGTATGCGTGTACTCAACACAAACTTTGATCAGTCGAAGCACGGAGTATTTACCAAACGCGCAGAGTCACTCACAAACGATTTCTTTTTGAACCTGCTCGACTTAGGTACTACATGGAAGGCGACTTCAGATTCTCAAAATGTATTTGAAGGTCGTGATCGCAAGACAGGTGAAGTAAAGTGGACAGCCACACGTGCAGATCTTATCTTCGGTTCCAACTCAGAGCTCAGAGCGCTTGCAGAAGTCTATGGATGTGATGACTCTCAAAAGAAGTTCGTGCATGACTTTGTTGCAGCCTGGACCAAAGTTATGAACCTCGATCGGTTTGATTTGAAGTAATGCCTCTGAAAATGTAAATCTGAATTCTTCATTCTTAGTTCTTGTATCGAAGTACATATTACAATTGCCGCAAGTTGTATTTGGCTGTCTTTCGTTCTTTGAATAAATATCTTGCTCCTGTTTCACCACTGCTTCCGGGGCCCATGTAGGTCAATTGATACTGGCAGCCTTTCCAAATAAAATCGAGAACCTGCCGTGGCAACATTCTGCCCGTCGTCAGCCGATCGCCTCCTTGCCAAACCTGAAAAGTAGCGAGTTCACCATCGAGTGCGCTTAGCTCAACCCGTAGCTGCAACTGATTCTCGTGAACTATATAATAGGGCTTATCTGAACTGAAACTCATCCAGATATTAAACTCACCAAGCTTAACATCGGGGCAGGGCGAAACATAGGATGACATACTTGCAAGCCGAAATACATTTTCAGTTTCAGTCTTTAATGAAAGATGTTGCTGACCTCCGTCTCTTTCCATCAAAAAGAAAAACATGGCCAGAATGCCCGCCGTCAAAATGAATCCAAGGCCCAGCACCCAATACATTATTTTCACGCGTTTTTCCTGCGGCAGAGAGCTAACACCATATCGGACAACGATACCGGCTAGTCCAAAGAAACCTCCGCCAGGGAGTATGATTGTTAATACATCCTTCATTTCCATAATTAAATATGTCGCTCAGGATTAATTTATTTATAATCTCCTGGGATAAACTCCTACGGGAAATTTTACCTGAGTTTCAGAAAGAAGGAATATGTGGATACTTGGTAGAGATAAGAACCAGAGAGATTTTAAAAGGGTGAAGGGAAATTTTCAGGTAAATGCGTTGATTAGTATTACTCCAATCAAACCCGTAAGTGAAATAATCATTTCCATCATCGACCAGGAAAGGAATGTTTCTTTCAGCGTCAGGTTGAAGTATTCTTTAAACATCCAAAACCCAGTATCGTTCAAATGTGAAAACATTAAACTTCCCGATCCGATTGCAAGCACAATTAGTTCAGGTCGAACACTTCCCGATAGCATTGGTAAAACAATTCCTGACGCAGTAAGTCCTGCAACGGTGGCAGAGCCGAGCGATAGCCGAAGGAGAGCAGCTACCGACCACGCGAGCAGCAGGGGAGAGAGATTAAGTTCAAACGCAAATGACTTGATGTAATCACCAACACCACTATCTACGAGCACTTGCTTAAACCCACCGCCAGCCGCGATAATGAAAATGATTACATAAATCTCTTTTAAAGAGATAATCATGAGATCAAAATTATCTTGCAATGGATTCTCTTTTTTTGGCCCCAAGAATAAAAGTCCCAGGACTAAGGCTACGCCAAGTGCTACAATTGGATTACCGAGAACATCAGCATATTCGATTACAGATTCTTGAGATGAAAGCGATTTTATTATTGTGGCAATACCAATCATGGCAACTGGCAACATGGCAATGAAGAAGCTTAGCGACTTTGATGGTAACTGCAGGAGTGGAGCAGGTATTGTAACTGCTGACGGAGCAACCATTTTCTTAGACTGGATTACCTTGGCAAATAACGGACCTGCGAGGATTACTGCAGGGACGGCCAGAAGAAGCCCATTCACTAATACTTTTCCTAGGTCGGCATGAAAAATTGATGCGATCGCTGTCGGTCCCGGGTGCGGTGGCAAAAAACCGTGCGTTACAGAAAGTGATGCAGCCATCGGTATCCCCACAAAAAGAAGCGGTACCTCTGCTGTTGCTGCAATCGAAAATATCAGCGGGATTAGAATAACAAAGCCTGCATTGTAAAAAAGTGGAATACCAACGATAAACCCTGTGAGCATTACAGCCCATGAAATGTTTTTCTTGCCAAACCAGCCTACCAGGGTTTGAGTAATTTGCTGAGCAGCACCGCCAGTGGCTATTATTTTTCCAAGCATTGCACCGAGACAAAGTACAATGGCCATACTTTTCAAAGTATCATATATGCCAAAGCCAATCGACTTAATAGTTTCAGAGAAGCTCATTTGTTCTGCAAGACCAACTGCCAGTGAAACAATTGGGAGTGCATACTGCGGCTTTACTTTTAACAAGATCAGTATCAACAATAATAAGATGCCTAAGCCTAGAATGACTAAAGGCATATTAGCAAATTGGGTTTACGAATAGGAGTGCTACCATGTTTCTGCTTTAAAATAGTTTTTCAACTGCTGAATAGAGTGCTTTGTATTTCTTAAACGAGTCTGAGTATACTTTATGAGCATTACGATTGGGAATGAAATCTTTAGATGAGCGAGACGAAAAATTCGTTTGTACCTGCAGTGTCTTAAATCCAAGGATTATTGCACCCATGCCTGAAGCGTCCTGAGTCTCTTGAAGAGTCAGTTTTTCACCCAGCACATCAGACAATATCTGTATCCAATTCTCTGACCGGGTAAATCCTCCGCTCACAATTTTCCGCTCACGTTTACCAACCAGTTCTTCCGTACATTCGGCAATCCATCGGATTTGAAAACAAATTCCTTCAATCAAGGCTCGCTGAAAATGCTGCTTATTATGTTCGATTGAAACGCCAAAAAAAACTCCGCGGGCATTCGGGTTGTAGACTGGCGCCCGCTCACCCAATACATGCGGAATCATTACCAAACCCTGGCAGCCGGGAGGAACTTGCATTACCTCGTCAACAAAACCAATAATATCAGTGCTTGCGTTTGAATCGATTTGCATTGTATACCAACTCAATAACGCGGCGCCATTATTGGTAGCGCCTCCGCAGATGAAGGTGCTGTCATCCAAAATGTAATTGAATATTTTTCCGTTAGGATCGATCATTCTGCTTTTTGAGGCGACGCGCACAGCCCCACTGGTTCCAATAGTAATTGATAAATCCTTTTCACTCATAGCGTGGCTACCCAACTGCGCCAGACATCCGTCACTTGCACCAATAATAAGAGGCACATTCTCCCAGCCTGATTCTGACGCTATTTCTTTATTGATCGTTATCGCTGTATTTACCGGAACTGCGCGCGACAGCTTCTCTGCACTTATGCCAGCCAATGATAAGGCCAGGCTGGACCATTGCTTTTTATCAAGATCAAATAGTCCTGTAGCTGAAGCAGTTGAATGATCGATGATAAACTCTCCTGTTAACTTAAAAAAGACATATTCCTTAATTGAAATGAATTTATACGCTGAAGTAAAAGCATCTTGATTATTCTCCTTCAACCACATCAGTTTGCAAAGTGGCGACATCGGATGCACCGGTGTGCCCGTAGTTTCATACAGTTGCTGTGATAATTTTTCATGGATTAAATAATCGGCCTGAGAAGTACTCCGTGTGTCTGACCAGACTATGAGACCCGTTAAGGGTTGCCCATGCTTATCAACGACCATGATACTATGCATGGCAGCACTAAAACAAATCCCCGAAACTTTGCGTTTACTCGCCAGAGCTTTCAGAACCTTAACAACAGATTGAAAAACCAAATCAGGGTCTTGTTCTGCAAAGCCGCGTTGGGGGAATGAGGTAGTATAGTACTCCTGATGAGAACCGATAATTTTTCCATCGGCTTGTACCACAAGGCCCTTGGTACTTGTAGTGCCAATGTCGATAGAGGCAACAGCTGGTTGGTTAGATGATTGATTCACTGGCGCAGTCAATTGCAATATAAGTTATTTGATCCTTCGGAAACGTGTTTCAAATGAGTGATCACAAAAAGCAGTTATAATCCATAAAATTTCCTTTACTTCATCCCTGTTAAATCATAGAATAATGCCCGTTATATTAGAAGTAACCAACCTTACCAAAACATACGACAACAATGTGCACGCAGTAAAAGGGATTTCCTTTTCTGTAGAACGCGGAGAGGTCTTCGGAATCCTTGGCCCGAATGGCGCAGGCAAAACTACGACCTTGGAAATGATTGAGGGATTGCGACCGATAAGTTCGGGTGAAGTAATTTTAGATGGTATTAAGACCGCTGAAGAACCTTATCGTGTAAAGCAGCGCATTGGAATTCAACTTCAGGCTTCTGCATTTTTTCAGAACCTTAAACTCACCGAGTTACTCGAAATGTTTGCCGACCTGTACGGCTCGACGATTAATTCGCTTGAACTGCTGGCCGACGTAGGTTTGAAGGACAAAGCCAATTTTCTTGTAAAGAATCTTTCGGGAGGGCAGAAGCAGCGATTTTCAATTGCAACAACGCTCGTCAACCGGCCGGTGATGGTCTTCCTGGATGAACCAACCACAGGGCTTGATCCGCAGGCCCGAAGAAATCTTTGGGAGCTGATCGCCCAGATCAAAAGCCGCGGTACTACAGTTATTTTGACAACTCACTATATGGAGGAAGCAAAATATCTTTGCGACCGTGTAGCCATCATGGACGACGGAAAAATAGTTGCACTTGACTCTCCCGATCAATTGATCAAACAATTATTGGCTAGAGGTTTCAAGCCGCATGTGGAAGTTCCACCAGCAACATTAGAAGATGTATTTATTGACCTTACCGGAAAAACCCTTCGCGATTAATATGAACCAGAACACACGATCCTTCCTGGCACTGACCAAAGCTTCTTTGAAAATGTACTATCGTAATAAGGGCGCGATCATTTTCTCGTTGCTTATACCTGTTGCACTATTGTCAATTTTTGGCTTTCTGTCAAAAGGCAGTGGCAGCTCTATTCAGATCGGCTTGACTAACCATGCTACCGGAGAATTGCCTAAACAGTTTGTGGAGACATTAAAAAACATAAAGGCATTTAAAATAAAAGAAATAACTGAAGAAGAGGCGACTGCTGAGTTGGGTAAAGGTAACCTTGACCTTGAAGTAATCATACCAGAAAATTTTGGCGCCATAGAAAATGGCAAACCGATAACAAGTAACATCCAAACACTGTTCAATAGTGCGAAACCGCAGAGCGGGCAGATCGCCAATTTTGCCATCATCGAAATTGTTTCAAACATTGACCGGAAGCTGACAAACTCACCCTCGGTATTGTCAGTGAAGAGTACGGGTGTTACCACAAACAACCTGGGCTATTTTGATTTTATCCTTCCGGGAATTTTATCCATGACGATTATGCAACTTGGAATTTTCGGAGTCGCTTTCAGTTTTGTAGCAATGAAAGCCAGCGGAGCACTCAGAAGAATTCAAGCGACACCTGTTCACCCGCTTTATTTTGTCTTAGCACAAGCTACTGTGCGGCTATTGGTCACATTGGCTACAGCTTCGCTTTTAATTGCATTTGGTACCTACATCTTTGGGTTTCATATGGTAGGCAGTTATTTCAATTTTGCAATTGTAGCAATTATCGGCATTCTGATTTTTTTGGGTATCGGTTTTGCCATTGCCGGTTGGGCGAGAGATGAAACACAGGTGGCTCCTGTTGCAAACCTAATTCAACTTCCAATGTTATTGCTCTCCGGAGTTTTCTTTTCAAGAGATGGTTTCCCTTCCTGGTTAAAAACGATCACAGATTATTTTCCTCTTACCTATGTGAGCCACGGCCTTCGTAAGATCGCCAATCAAGGAGCGAGCCTCGCAGAACTGTTACCAGATTTAATTGGAATGGGCGTGTGGCTGATTTTAATTTACATCCTGGCTGTTCGGGTTTTTAAGTGGGAGTGATTCCTTAAAAAAATAAGGGAGGCTTTTTGAGCACTCCCTTTGATGATATTTATGAAAATCCACGAGAACTAAACGTGATGATGACGTTTGAATGTGTAGGTGGTTGTAACGCCTCCGGTAGTGATCGTATAATTCTTATCACATACGCCTGTTCCGTAATCGATTACCGAAACTGCATCACCAACTGTTAAATTGACGGTTCCTGAAACCGGAATAGTTCGTGAGCAGTTATATTCAAACCAAATTGGTTTGGTAATCGAAGCGCTAAAGGCAACGCCCGCGCGATTCATGCCGCTAATTGATCCTGTAACTTCCCGGGACTCCATATCTCTCTCAAAAGCACCTACGTGAATATATTTGTTCGTTAGAGTTCCACCCCAGGTTACGGAAGTTCCATTGGCATAAGTGATTTTGGCATTTTGAATTGTTAGTGTCGAGATGGCATCCGATGTAGATACACTTACAAAGCTGCCATCCACTGTCACTGAATCCAATTGATACCCTTGGAAGGTCACACTCTCTGTAAGGCTGTAGGTGATGCTGTCCTTGACACGAACTATAAGTTTAAAAGCATCGATCAGCTTTCCTCTTCTTATCTCGGTCGAATCTTTGCAAGAAGTGCCTGTGCCATAATCGATCGTGAGTGTACCACTATAAATAGTGCTATCGGGATGAGTACGATCAATAGCAAATGACCCGCTGATAGAAGGAGCACAGCCTACGTCATCGCCTCCGTCCGTTCTTTCGTTAGGGGCATATCTTCCGTTACTAATTCCTTTTCCGGCCAATGCCGAACCGGTAGCGTTCATGGCATCTTGCGCAACAGCAACAATTTGACTGTTATCCTGGGCAGAAAGTTCCGTTTGTGCTTGCATAGAAGCCGCGGTCTGTGTGCTAAGGTTTTCCTTTTGACAAGAAATAACGATTAAAAAAGCTAGCCAACTAAATCGAACTACAGATTTCAACATACGTGTTCTCATGAGTCTTTTGTTTTAATTATCAACACTGATTATCAACACCGATTCTATTCTTCTATATTTTCTTTTCCAAAGCAGCGATACGGGCTTGCGCTTCGTCTTTGCCAAAACCCAAGGCCAACTTATACAACTCAAGGGCTTCTTTTCGTGTGTTCTTCTTTTTCTTAGGAGCAAAATGTGTTCGGTTAGCTGTTTCCTCTACGGCCACAGCTCTCGCAAAAAAGTCCTCCCCCTGATCGACCGAAGATTTGATGAGCAATTGATTCACCTGCTCCTGCAAGCTGGTGGCTTCATTCTGCTTAGATTTTATTTGATTCAGTTTATCTTCAATCTCAGCTTTCTGCAAACTCACCGTACTAGACAAATTTAGATTCTGATTCTTAAATTCTTCCAGTTGCTCTTTGAGGGCTGTGAGTTCATGATCACGAACGCCAAGGTCTCCCTTCAGTTTTTTTATGGCGCTGGCATAGGCAGCATCATGGTCTCCATACTTCCGGGATGCTTTTTCGAGTGCTTCAATCTTATGCTCTGCGGTGCGAACATATTGGCTGATATCTTGCAGTCTGCCTGCATAGGACTCAAAACTGATTCCTTCCACCGTTTTTACACGAAGCATTTTTCGATTTGCATCGATTGAATCTAAAAGTGTGCCGACTTCCATCATCGTTTCTGTCAGCTTCTGGTTTGCCTGAAGTTCGGCGCGAAGTGAATCAACGGTTTGTTGCGCTAAGTCCTTTTTTCTATGATCACAACTGCTGCTCATAAGCCCAACTACAGACAACATCAAAAGAATTCTGTTTTGCATAACCTTTTTGTTTAGTGAAATAATTGCACGTCGGTTCTGGGAGATTGAACGTGAATTCGGGAATAAAAATTTGCTACTCAAGGCCGAACTGTCGATACATCCGATCTTCGGTTGAATCAGCCGATAACTTGTCCAAGCTCAGGGTCTATATAAGTTTTGAAGGCGATATCAAGAATTATTTTTAGTTGACAGAACATCGAAGCCATCAGTCGCTCATGGAAAAAAGATGTACAGTCACAGATATCGTATTGATAATTCAAGTATTAGAAATTAATTTTCATTATTAAGTCTTGTCATACTTGGCTGCAGATCTAAAAAAGTTATGGCAGCACAACTTCCCGACAAAGTTTTATTAAATAGAGTTCTGATGCAGCTCTATTCAAATCCCTTAGAACACTACTGGATTCGTCTGGATAAAAAACGCCCCGCATTTTATCCTTTACCAAATTGCCGCCGTGGTTATGTTGCCACATGGGAGATAAAAGACAATCAACTATTCCTGAAAAGCATTGATGGAAATTTTGAAAAAAAGACTCTTTTCTTTGGAAAGGAAACGGCACGATACACTTTGAAAATTCTCTTCCCCAAGGCCGACAATAGAGTAGTAAAGGCCAACTGGTTTTCCGGAAAGCTTAGAATCCCGCAAGGAAAAATGACTACTTATGATGAAGACTATGGTTCACGTTTTGAACAGGAGATCATTATTACGGTTGAAAATGGTGACGTTGTTAAGATGGTCACTATCGATTACACCAAGCGAGTCTTAATTGTCAATGCTCAGACTGGCAGGAGGGCGGCATACCATAAATGACATTCATTGAAATTCTTGCTTATTTGAACCGGCGATTACGGGCGGTAAGTTTCCTAGTCTCCTTCGGCTATCAAAATCCAGTCATTAAATCTGTTTGAAACAGATCCTATTGCCACCATTCAATGGCTACCGATTTCTTATTGCCCTACTGTTTATAGTTTCCAATTCCAAAAACTCCTGTGTTAGTAAGGTGCCGCAGTCGTTGGTAAGGTTTTCTTTACGCCGCCTTCGAAACTGGACGTTTACCGCATTTAAAATAAATGCTAACCAAGAGGGTGTTAAACTAAAAAAAATGTAAATTCCTTAACCATCTAACACTCCCATATCTTCTGAAGCTAAACGTAAAGACTATGTTTAATATTAAGATTACAAGAATTAAAGTGAAGCTACTTCTGGCTTTTGGAGGTGTTCTATTTGTTTCACTTATGCTTTCGGCATGGAGTATTTTCTCAATTTATAAGATCATTGACTACGAGACTCTCATCGCAGTAATTGATAAAATCAACATTCACCGGCTTGAATTAAGGCGTGCAGAAAAGAACTTTCTTCTTCGGGATGTTACCAAACCTGCTTTGTTTGAAAAAGGCGAAAGTAAATACCTGAACACATTCAAAAGCCATGATGAAATTGTTCAAAATCTGGTGGACAGCTTAAGTAAGAGCAGCTATATCGAGTCTCTCAACATAAGATCTGAATTAAAGGAAACAAAAACTCATTTGACAGAATACGCAATGGCGTTCTATTCGCTGGTAGAACAAGTTAAGAAGAGAGGCTTTAAAGATTGGGGAGATGAGGGTGAATTGCGCAAAGCCATTCATACTGTCGAAAAAGATAAAGTCGCAGATCGAGTCCTGATTCTTGATCTCAGGAAGAACGAGAAGGATTTCTTCCTTCGAAAAGATCCTCAATACGTCGAGGCGTTCGATGCCGGTATTGAAATCATAAAGAACTCGATCAATTCGACAAGAGATAAGAAAGAAGTCGCAGTCGAAGATGCGATTAGAAACATTGACACCTACAAAGAGAAGTTTCACCAAATTGTTGATGCCGAAAAGGCAATTGGTTTCAATGAGACAGAAGGGTTACTTGCCCAGTTGCAAAATACCGTGGACAAACTTGACCCGATTGCGATGAAACTCGGCTCAATTACTGAGTCCAAAATCGGCGATGTTGTCAGCAGAACTATTTTAATGATAGTATTGGCCGTGTTGGCGCAAATGGGTTTGGGTATTCTCCTGGCTGTCACCTTCTCTAAGGAATTCACAAAAAACACGACCAGGATCCGAGATAATATAGTCCTGCTGTCGGAAGGGAAATACCCTGAAGAATCCGAGGTCACCAGTGTGGATGAATTTGGTCAAAGCCAACACGCGCTCAATAATCTCATTGAACGGGTAAAGACAGCCGCCGATTTTGCAGGTAAGGTTGGGAATGGAGAACTCAACGCCCAGTATGATGAGAAATACAATAACGATGTATTGGCTACAGCCCTGATGAATATGCACACAAAGTTGAAAAAGGCAGCCGAGGAAGATGAAAAAAGAAATTGGGCTACTCAGGGCTTTGCCAATTTTGGCGAGTTATTGCGAAATCAAGACCAGGACCTGGTCAAATTTGGCGACCATGTTTTGTCTTTCATAATTAAGTATACTCATTCCAACCAAGGGCGGTTGTTCGTTGTAAATGACGAGTCTGAGGAAAAGTATCTCCAGCTGATTTCTGCCTATGCATGGGATAAAAAGAAATATGTGGATCAGAAAATAGAATTTGGTGAAGGCCTCACAGGTCAGTGTTGGCAGGAAAGAGATCCAATTTATCTAACGGAGATTCCTGAAGGATACGTAACTATTACCAGCGGCCTTGGTCTTGGAAGCCCACGTAATATTTTTATCATGCCCCTGAAGGTAAACGGCCAAATTTTTGGAGTGCTCGAACTTGCCTCCTTCAAAATGTACGAGGACTTTGAACGTGATTTGATGGTTAAGCTTTCTGAAAACCTGGCCTCCGCCATCAGCACGGTAAGAATCAATCATAGAACTAAACTTTTGCTCGCAACTACCCAGCAACAGGCAGAAGAAATGCGTGCACAGGAAGAAGAAATGCGGCAAAATATGGAAGAACTAAGTGCCACCCAGGAAGAAATGGTGAGGAAGGAACAGGAGTATTTGAAAAGAATTGAGCAGTTGGAGAGTAAATAAAATCCCGTTTTTATTGTTTTTGATGAGTTACCAAATTGTAAAATACGTAACATTGCGTTTATAATTTGATAAACCTGAAATCAACCTGATGGCAACCTCACGACTAGTTTCTCTTGCACTTACATTGATTTTTGTCGGACTCGCTGTCCTGGAGTCCAAGGCGCAATTTCCGGAAAAATTAAAAAACGGCTTGCGATACTATCTGGATAAGAATGACAGTGCTCGGTTTATTACTTTGAATATGACCGGTCAATTTTGGGTTAGAAATAATCAAAACAATCCTTACACAACGGTTGAAAATATAGGTCAAAACAATACAACAGACATGAGCATTAGGAGAATCCGATTTATATTGAGCGGAGCATTAACGGATCGGGTAAATTTTTTCGTTCAGTTTGGGCAGAATAACCTGAATTATTTGTCAGCTAGAAAGGCTGGTTCATTTTTTCATGATGTGACAGCGGATTATGCTGTAATAAAAAAGAAATTTTCCATTGGAGCTGGCCTTAACGGATGGAATGGCCCATCGCGCTTCTCCAACATATCTGTTTCTAGTATCTTAGTTTTAGATCCTCCGGGATACCAGGAGGTCACCAATGATACGTATGATCAATTTGTAAGGAGGCTTGGTGTATATGCCAAGGGCAAATTAGGAAAGTTGGATTACCGGGTTTCTGTTGGAAAACCCTTTGTTATACAAACTACAACAGGGTCTGGTACCGAAGCTATCAATGCCAACTCTGCCTTCTCAACTCTTCCACCTAACTTAGTCTATCAAGGCTATTTCATGTACCAGTTCTTGGATCAAGAAAGTAATTTTAGCCCGGGAACGGTTGGAAGTTATCTGGGCAAGAAGAAAGTTTTCAATATAGGAGCAGGGTTTTATTATCAGAAAAATGCAATGTTCCATTATAGTAACGTTGTAACGAAGGATACTGTCAATCAGAACCTAAAGCTATTTGCACTCGACGTATTTTATGATACTCCATTGAATAAAGAAAAGGGCACGGCCTTAAGTTTGTATTCATGCTTCTCTAGTTATAATTACGGTACGAACTTTATTAAAGTTACCGGTGCAGATAACCCGGCGTCGGGGTCTAAAGCAACAGCGACTTCATTTGACAAGGCTAACTTCGGAAATGCTTTTCCATATTTAGGAACCGGAAACATTGGTTATTTCCAAACAGCCTACAAGTTTAGAAACAGATTGTTGAACGATCAGGGAACCTTGCAACCATTTTTTGATTTTCAATATTCACGTTACGACCGGCTGGCTGATCCAATGTACGTTTTCGATGTGGGTGTGAATTGGCTGATCTATGGCAACAATGCAAAGGTTACTCTTAATTATCAAAACCGGCCGTACTTTACTGAGAATAGTGCCGGTGCTTTGGTGCAGAACAAGCGATTAGGAGAACTGGTAATCCAATACCAGGTAGCATTTTGAGGTAAAAGAGTTTATATAAACATAGGCTCATTCAATGAAGCCAACAGAACCCAGTCTGTCGCGTATAGTTTTGGCCGATACTTTCATAGTTTAAGTTGATTTGATAGCGAAAAGGTGGTTAAGGGTAATGTGATCTCCACTTGACCCTATGGAAAATAATTCTGAATGTTGATCCTTTTCCAAAATCAGACTCCGCTAAAATTTCACAATCAATTTTTAGTGCTGCCTCTCGTGCGATATAAAGACCTAATCCACTGCCGCTAGATTTCTCGTTACCTCTAAAAAACATGCTGAAAATTTTAGACAATACCTCCGGTCTAATCCCTTCACCACAGTCTTCAATAAGCAACTCTAATTGGTCTTGTTGTGATTTTGTACTGATTTTGATTATGGCTTTCTGGTTTCGTTTCCGGAATTTGATTGAATTACTTATGATGTTTCGTAAAATTATTTTCAACCTTACCTTGTCGCTAACAAGAATGGCCGGTTCAATATCATTCAAATCAACGTCTATCTCTTGAGCTCCGTCCATAAACTTCAGATCTTCAAAAATTTCTTTGCACAACTCCTTCACATCAATTTCTTCCCTACGCACGCCCATTCGTTTGTTGCGAGAATAGTCAAGTACTTCCTGAACGAAGGTTTCAAGCTTGTTCACACTTTTTTCAATTAGGTCAAACTGCATACGATGATCGCTTTCCTCTTTGGTCATTCGACTGATGTTCACCAACCCCAGGATCGACTTCATCGGAGCACTGAGATCGTGAGACACACTGTAAACAAATCGGTCCATCTCAGAGTTGACGAGGTTGAGCTCGATGTTTTGTTTGTTAAGCCGATACTCACTCAATCGCATGTCAGAAACTAAACGACCTGTGATCGTAGTGAAGACATACAACAGACCTGTACCTAATTGCGTCTTCAGCATTTGGCTCTCAAGAAAAAGCCCGGGTGAAAAACTTTCCTGCGTAGCTGCCGGGATGAAATAGGTTATAATTAATATGTAGGAGTTCATCAAAATGGTCACGGCAAATCCAAAACGTATGGCTACGTACAAGGAAAGAATTCCGTTGAGAAACCAATAGTCAACAAAACTCAGGTAATAATTAATAACGTAAGCTGTTGCTCCAATGGCGAGCAATTCAATCCATTGTAAAAGGGAATATCTAGTTTCGAGCTCGTCTTCATTTTTGATTTCGGACAACATTAAACCATACCTGGCCATTACCTTTCCCAAAACGAACAGAAGTGGAAGCGAGACACAGAAGGCAGAAATGAAGTCTCCAAAGCCAGTTGTGATCACAAGGTTCCAATACTTGTCTTTCGGTGCGTCGCCTGCTAATAAAAACACAAGCTCTAAAATAATTTTGTACACCACCAAGGGGATAGAAATTCCCAACAGCAAGAAGTAGATTAAATTTCTAAGGTTTGGAAGGTTGACATTTCCTCCGGCTACTCGAACGAACAAAAGCCATGACAGAAAGGCAAATATAACTTCTACAGATCCATAGACGGGCCACAAATTAACTCTTTGCAACCCCCAAAATCCGGCACACAAAGTAGCATTCAAATAGAAAGTAAAGAGTACGCGTGGCCCCCACCAATATGTTAACGCAATGGCAAATGGTATAGGGAAATAGAAAAGAGATGTGCCTGAACTGATCTTGGCCTCGAGAGAAATCATGGTGCAGGCAAAAAAAATGGGAAGAGGAACTACCCACGTCCACCATGGGAGCTTCTTTTCAGAAGATTTCCATCCAGTCAAGCTCATATTCAAAGATGTAATCGAAAAATACTGAAGTGAGCTTAGATTCCCAACGGATCATTGCGGGCGAAACACAACTATCTTCACCTAAGCACACGGAAATCTCACAAGCTTAGCATTTTCAAAATAGGGATCCCTGAAAACCGGCTATATTTGACAATCAACAATCACCACCGATCGGTTTTTAGTTGAAATAACTCATGGACATTGAATTTAAATCCCTAAATAAGTTTTCAAGACTTTCGGGGTTTCTTTACTTAATAGTAATCGCTGCAGGTCTATTTGCTGAGGTCTTCGTACGTCAGGCGATGGTTGTCTCCAATGACCCAGTAGCAACAGCGAACAACATTCTGTCTTCTGAAATGTTTTATCGCGCAGGCTTCGCTGCCGATCTGATCAATTTCATTTGCGGGTTACCTGTAATACTATTTTTTTGGATTTTGTTCAGGCAGTCGCATAGATATATTGTTACCCTTGCGATTTTGTTTGTGATTATTTCCAATGCGATAGTTGCGACTAACCTATCCAATCAGCTTCAGCCTTTATTAATCTATGGAAGTGCAAACTACTTGCAGAGTTTTCAGCCTGGTCAGCTGGCGGTATTATCTGCGGTGGCACTTAAAGTACAATCCCAAGGTTATGCGATTGGATTAGTTTTCTTTGGTTTTTACTGTATCATTATTGGCTATCTTATTTTCAAAACCGACTTTATTCCAAAAGTACTTGGAATCCTATATGCTTTGGCAGGCTTGAGTTACATTATCAGCAGCTTTACCATGTTTCTTTCATACGGTTTCAACAACCCATTATTTCCATATATTTTATACCCCGCTTTTATTGGAGAATTTTCGGTTTGCATATGGCTTTTAGTGATGGGGATAAGAGAGCACAAGTCCTAAAAGCGAGCACTGATCTTTTCTCTAAAAGAACATCTGAATTGACGGTTGTGCTACTAACTGACAGGTATTAGGTCGATGATGGCTTAAACCGTTTGCGCATCAACAAACAACCGCTTATATAATCCTTGGGCACATTTCACTCAAAAAAAATTCCATTAACTAGAATTCTGCAAAAAATTATTTTTTTACTTTTATGTTTGAGCGTATGAAAATAGCGGGGCTTTCAATCATTCTGAGCTTAATCCTTTGCGCAATTGGGTTATTATTCTGGCATCAGGAGTTAAAGTACTTACGCCCGACCCCCGTACCTCGCGACTATAAAGTCGTTTTAACTAATGAGGTGCTAAGATTTGACGATAAGTTACTTTCACAAAAACACTCCAAGCCCAAGCTTTTGCACTTCTTTAGTCCTGATTGCCCATGCTCAAGGTTCAATCTCAAGCATTTTTTTTCGCTGAGAAGAAAATACATTAATGAAGTGGATTTTTATGTGGTGATTTCGAACGCCGAAAGGATAGAGGCGACAAAAAAAATGATTGATCCAGACATCCCCATTTTGATCGATACCGATAAAAAGTTAGCAACAGCGTGTGGAGTATATTCCACTCCACAGGCTGTTCTCATTCAAACTGACAACAAATTATATTTCAGGGGAAATTACAATCGCTCCAGGTATTGCATTGATAAAAGCAGCAACTATGTTCAAATGGCACTAGACTCGCTAAGTATGCAAAAGGCCCCTCCTCATTTTAGTGAGCTGGCTACAAAATCCTATGGGTGCGGCATTTCAGAAGATAAAAACGCATCACTATTTCAATGAATTATTCTTTGGATCATAATCAATCACTAAGTGATAATGCGCTTCGTGAGCTCTATTACGATATTTATCGTAAGGCTGATAAGATCATAAATATCCTGTTGGCTTTGATGTTCCTCTTTGGAATGTTCATAGCCTTTTTTTATGATACATGGCTTATTGCGTTAGGTGTGGGGAGCCTTTGTTTATTGGCCTATTACGCAACCAAAAAATTATTACCTGATTCGAACTTGTATCAGTACGTGTTGAGTGCGATATCCGCCATTTTCGCTGCACAATATATCTATCAAATGCATGGAATGGCCGAAATGCACTTTTGGGTGTTTATCAGTTCAACTGTCCTTATTATTTATCAAAACTGGAAACTCCAAATACCATTGATCCTGATTGTATGTATTCATCACGGGTCATTCGCATATCTTCAATATTCAGGTTACAAAGAGATATATTTCACTCAGCTGGATTATATGGATATGACCACATTCATATTTCATGCTGTCTTAGCGACATGTGTGTGCATGGTTTCAGCCTTCTGGAGTTACAGAATACACAATCGGACAGTTACAGATGCCCTGAATTTGAAAATGCAATTAGAGTTACACGAAGAACTTGAGCAAAGCTCAGAAAAGATGGATGAACTCAACAAGCACCTGTCAACTGCCAACGAGGAGGTGCAAAACAAAAACAAAGAATTACAGGCTTCTGAGGAAGAACTTAGACAAATCAATGAAACCTTAAATGAACTCGTTATCCATCGGACCGAAGCGCTTGAAAATCAAAATAAAAAACTCCTCGAGTACGCTTTTATAAACGCTCATAAAGTTCGAAGTCCGTTGGCCAGAATTCTGGGATTGGTTAACTTAATAAGGCTTGAGGTAGAATTAAGTAAAGAAGGTGAAGAAATCATGGGTCGCCTTCTTCATTCGTCGAATGAATTGGACAGCATCTTAAACGAAGTAAAAGTAAATCTTGAGGACGCGGAGTTTAGGGACACATCTTCTAATGAAGAAATAAGGTAGGAGGAAATAATATTCAGGCAGTCATAGCCTGCGCTAAATGCCATTTTCGTTTAAAGGTTGTCGATTCTCTTTTGAATCGTCTTCCTGTCAGTTTGAGTGCGTGCAAGTGACAAGGCAGTTCGAAAATGCTGTTTGGCCTTTTCATTGTCTAAGTCTTGGTAAAGTTCTCCAAGCAGCATAAAGTAAAAGTGATTGTCCGCCAATTTCAGCTTTTCAGCCTCTGAAACAGCCTCGTGCTTCCCGTTTACTTTTGAAAGAGCAAAGGTCCGGTTGAGTGCGGCAATGGGAGAGTATTCAATTTGCAGCAACTGATTATAGAGTTGCAATATGTTCTCCCATTTTTCTAAAGTTTCCGATTTTTGGGTGTGCCAATAGGCGATGCCAGCCTCCAAGTGGTATTTTGAAATTTTATTTTCCCGTGCAGCAAGATGAAGATAATAGGCACCTTTTGAAATCAACTCATAGTTCCAAAGTGTTTCATCCTGGTCCTGATATAAAATTATTTCTCCTTTGATATTCTTTCTTGCTTCAAACCGTGAAGCATGAAAACACATTAAGGAAAACAAAGCATTTGCACTGGTTTGATTTGTTTGTTTGTTTTCAAGCAGAAGATAAGTTAACCGCATTGCTTCTAGGCAAAGATCTTCGCGTATTATACTGTCCTCACTTTCGGAATAGTAGCCTTCATTAAAAAGCAAATAAAGTATTTTTAAAACGGTTTCTAATCGGGAGTCTACTTCGGCTTCGCATGGAAATTCAAGTTGAATTTTTTCCAGCCTCAGTTTTTCTTTAGCTCTGAAAAGTCTTTTGTTAATTGTTTCTTTATTAGTCAGAAGGGCGTTTGCGATTTCATCAATACCGAAACCGCAAAGAATTCTAAGCGACATGCTTATTTGGGCGTCAGTAGAAATTGATGGATGGCAAATGGCAAACAGCATTTGTAATTGACTATCCGTAATGTTTTCGTCCGACAAATCGATCTCGGGGACTTCATAAGTGGAATGATTTAGTTGACCGGAAATTTTTTCGGCAAATACGCGATCGCGGATCAAATGATTTTTGGCCTTGTTTTTTGCAACATAATAAAGCCAGGCGGTGGGATTTTTTGGAACTCCATTGAATGTCCATGTTTCGAGTGCCGATAGAAATGTTTCGCTTGCTATGTCTTCGGCAACTTCAATATGTTCTATACCCAGAAGTTTGCAGATAACGGATGTTATTTTACTGAATTCTGTTCGAAATAAATGTGGTATTAATTCGTGCTTTTCCATAAACAAACACCAAAGATAAAAGGCTTTTAACCTTTAAGGATATATTATCCTGTCAAGGAAACCTTCTGTCGCTTTCTGAACAGACTCCACATCTTTCGATAAAATAGGAGTAGGTAGTCCGTGATTCCCTGCATTTGGAAACGCCTGTTTCTGTTTATTAGCAGACCCTAGTTCTTTAAACATTTTTAACATTGCTGGCACTGAAGCGATTGTGTCTTTTACATTTTCATTTTTATACCAGTAACCCATAAACACCGGGCATTTAATCTTTGCAAAGGCCTGGGGAGTATTTGCATGGGATAAAAAATTTTGAAATTGTGCTATAAAATTTAAACTGTAGTGGGTGGTCCAATACCTGGCATATTCGGCACTCGGCGCCTGTATATCAACTGTTTCTGAACCCGATATGAATTTAACTAACTGTAAACCCCAGGGCTTGGTAAATATTCCTGTCCTTGTGTCATACGTCTCAATACAAGGCGAGTACAATATGATTGCTTTAATCTCGGGATGCCTGGAAGCTAAGTAGGTTGTTAATGCGCCGCCAAATGATGTGCCCATAACAATCACTTCGTTACCAAGGCTTTTGGCTACTGCAAGTGCATGCTCCGCTGAGTGGACATAATCATCTGCCGTTTCAGCCGCAAGGGTAGAGTCTCCCAAGTCAACCCCATGACCTGCCAATCGTGCCAGGTAGAGATTAGCATTGTATCTCTTTGCAATGTTTCTATGAATAGGAGCGCCTTCTACATGTGTTGAGGTGCCTCCATGAATATACAAAAAGGTCAATTTCGTTTTTATTTTAGCCATTGAATCAGCCCAAACAATTTTCGCTTCACATCCTTGTCTTATACCGGGCGTTAACTTTTCACTTTCATAGATTTGCCTCTCCAGGAGTTCTAAATCACTTGTAAGGGTAATGTTTACCGTCTCGAATTTTGGTGTACTGGGTTTGGGGCCTAAGAGATAAATCGCAACACCAATAACAATCAGGGCAAGGAGTATGATCCCGATTTTTGTCATCAGCCTTTTAGTGGATCCCATCACCTTTAGCAATCTTTCGAACTTCCATACTATTGCCTTCCCCCTGCAGAACAGGGCATCCTTTGGCAAACTCAACAGCTTCATTGACGGATTCAGCTTTAACTATAATGAACCCTCCAATCGTTTCTTTAATGTCACCAAATGGACCGTTGGTGACAACATTGTTTAGCCTCACAACCTTAGCATCGTCAAATAACAGGCCTGTGCCGCTGACAAATTTATTTTGTGCAGCAATTCCGCCAATCCAATCCATGGTCTGTTTCATCCAAGTCTGGATTTGCTCCGGTGATGCCACTTTTTTGCCGTCCTCGTGCCTCATAATCAATAGAAATTCTTCCATAGTGTTCAAGTTTAAATTGTTGATGATAAAATTAATTACAACTCTATAACAAATGAGAGTCCTGGAATTGGACATCAGACGAAAAAATAAATAATACGTGGAGAATAATACGCTAAATGAACTTGACTATTAGATCAAGTCGGCTTAAATGGTAAACGCAAAAAGAGACTGCTCTAAAGCAGTCTCTATTACTTGAAATTGACTTCTTGATTTATTATGGATTCGTAATTGCGTTGCCATCCAGAATGACTGCACTTTGTGCTAAGGCTCTGCCATTCATCGAAGCACCGGTTTTAAAAGTTATACCAGTCTGTGATAAAATAACTCCCTCGAAATGCGACGTAGTACCCATAGTTACAGTTCCGGCGACTTGCCAAAAAATGTTTTTGGCTTGTGCTCCACCAGTTAACGTAACGCTTACAGCACTGCTAGAGGTAAGGTCACCTGAAATTTGAAATATCCAAACGTCAGTTGAACTACCTGAAATTGTAACAGACGATGGTAACGTAACTGTATTTGACCATTTGTAAAGACCGGGTGCGAGAGTTAGCCCGCCAATATTCCCAGTACCAAGCTCAGAAAAATCGGGTGAAGGACGACCAGCTGCATCAGTATAAGCAGTCTGCATATCACTTACTGCAGTAGTCAGGTTGATTGGAGTAGGAGATGTCTGATCAGCCGCATAAACTTTTCCGGTAACCTGAGGAGATGTGGCATATCCGGTTGCGTCTGTCAAACCAAACCCTGTGATAAAGGACTCTGCAGCAGGGCTCAAGCCCAAATCACCGGTGATCGCAGAAGTAGGATTATTATTGATAGCCGTTTTAGCGAGAATCACATAATTTCCCGAAGTTCCAAGATTAACAGCAGCTAACCCTGCGGCGCTACCTGTTGTAAAACTCCAGACATTATTAGCTGCAATTGAATTGCCATTCAAATCTTTAACTCCGGTTGTTACTGTAGCAGTATAAACTGTGTTAGCTGCTAAGCTGTTTGCAGGAGTAAATGTTGCAGTTACTCCAGAATAAGCGACTACGCCTAAAACAGCATTTCCGCCTTGAGTTAATGTAAATGTAGTGGAGGTGAAGGTTGACGCGTTCATTGCTTCACTAAAGGTTAAGGCAATAACTTTATATCGTGAAACAACCGTTGCGTTGTTAAGTGGATCTGTTGAACTAACCAAGGGGAGGGTAGTCGTAGTGAAACTCCAAACCCTGTTGGCTGCAATCGCATCACCTGCTAAATCCTTAGCTCCTGTGGTAACGGTTGCTGTGTAAAGTGTATTTGCTGCCAATGCAACTGTGGGTGTGAACGTTGCAGTTGTACCAGATGAAACAACAACTCCTGAAACCGAAGTTGTTCCTTGCTTTAACGTGAAAGTAGAAGAGGTAATTGTTGTTGGATCCATTGCTATGCTAAAAGTAAGGGTAACAACTTTATTTTGAGCAACACCAGTAGCATTGTCAAGAGGATCGACAGAACTTATACCGGGCAGGCCAACAGTAGTAAAAGTCCATACTTTGTTAGCTGTGAGAGCACTTCCTGATGAGGCCTTTGCGCCAGTAGTGATGGTTGCTGTATAAACAGTGTTAGCATCCAACATAGATGACGGAGTGAAAGTAGCTGTTGTACCAGTGTAAGTAACCACACCAACAATAGCGGCAGTTCCGTTCATTAATGAGAAGGTTGAAGTTGTAATACTTGCCGGGCTCATGGCAGTACTAAATGAAGCTGTAACAATAGTATTACGTGCTGCGCCTACGCCACTTGCAGCAGGGCTTGTAGAGCTCACGGTAGGTGCTGGTCCCGGATCATTACTTTGATTTTTGCAGCTTGCTGTGACGATCATCACGGCTAGTGCAAGTAGTTTAAATTGTTTTGAGGTGCTCATTTTTATTTTTGTTTAAATGATAAGTTTATTTTCTGAATAGCTGTACAAAAGTGAGAGCATTAACTGTACATAGCATTACACACTTGTGTATGAGTCTTACAGGTATTACTTATTCTATGAAGGCGTCCTGGATTATTGAAGTGAGCGTGCGCATTAAATTGGCCCACGAATCATCAGGTACGCAAACTACTTGAGATGATGTCAGACAATTTCGATGTCTTCTTTTGATTGTTCAGTTGTCTCCGCGTTTTCTTTTGTGAATTCGGTTATCTCACGCTCTGTTTTTTCACCAATATCAATTACTTCATTGCTTGCAGGCTCGTGCGAAGAAACGAGTTCATTCACCTTCAAGTGAAGTGATGCCGAGAAACGGTTAAATGATTTTTGAATAATAAATAAGCTTAAAAAGGTAACACCCAGAATTACATCTCCGATGCTATAGTGAATGTCCTGCTTATAAAACTTTTTATTTGTAAGCCAATAGAGTACAGTGCAAAAGGCAACTATGAATGTGATTGAATTACCAAGTGTGGCTATTGCGATTGAAGTAAGTCTTTCGAAACCTCTTTCAATGAGCCTGTACATTTTTTTCATAGCGCTGCTATTCGATCTTCTCAATTTATTGTTTCACTACGGTATTGCCTGCCATTGTTATTGTGCCTGTCCTTGCCAGAGCCTTGCCGTCAAGAGTTGCGCCAGTATTGAAAGTAATGGACTGCATGGCCATAATCGTACCCTTGAGAACCGAAGTAGTACCAAATGTTGCTGAGCTGCCTACTTGCCAGAAGATGTTGGATGCCAGCGCACCGCCACTCAGTATAACTTTGCGCCCCGAGGTTGTAGTAAGGGTGGAGGCAATCTGAATAATGAAGACTGCATTAGCATTTCCTTTAGCATCGAAGGTAAGGTCACCTGAAGATATGGCAAGTGACGAAGTTGATTTATAAAGCCCTGAAGTAAGTGTAAGCCCTCCAATATTTCCTGAGAGTGTTACGATATCGGTGGCCGTTCTGCCAGCAGCGTCATTGTATGCTGCAGTTAGATCAAGTTTCGCCTGTGTGGCAATGTTATCATTTATATGTTGTGTTCCTGTTAAAATTCCAGGAGGGAATCCGCCTATTGAAGTGCCGGGACTTAACCCAATGTCTCCGGTTATATTTGTTGCTCCGGTGCTGGTAATAGCCGAACCTGCGAGAATAGCTATGGAAGCAGAGGTGGCTAGCGACACCATAGCTGGATTAACAATTTGAACCGGAATCACCATTGTGTTGGGTGATGCTGCCGGTGTTGGGTCACTACTTTTACATGCCGTGAATAGTGCAACCGAAGTTATAACCAGGGCTGCTAAAATTTTTGTCGTTGTCATTTTTGTTTTGTTTTGCTTGAGCCATCGTGTAAAACATTTACATAATCAAAGGTGCTTATCTTTGACAGCACTGGTGTTGCAAAACACGAGAGAAGAGTTACAAGATTCACGTACTGTGAATGCGACTAAGTTTAAAATTGCAGCAGGGGTTAAGCCCTTTCCATGTACCAATTCAATTCCTTCTCCATCTTTTTGTAACTGAAGATTGAGGTAATTATTTTTTGTAACCGGATAAAGGCGGTTTCACTCTTCACCACATAATCAAATGCTCGATGATGCATGCAATTGATGGCTACGTCAATTTTATCCTGAGAGGAAAGCATTACCACTGGAATGTCCGGATTAATATTTTTTATTTTATCCAGAGTCTCCATTCCATTCATGGCGAATTTATCAATACCGTCGAGGTGGTAGTCCAGAATAACAACGTCTGGGTTATGTGATAAATTTTCAATGCATAATTCTCCTTTTGAAAATGTCTCTATTATAAAATCTGCGCGCTGGAGAAATTCAATTTCCAGTGACTTTAAAAACACAGCATCATCATCTACCAGGAAAAGCCTTATCTTATCAGTTTTCATTTCTTTGTGTTTTTAATCATATTGAACTCCACTTCCAGTTCCTTGCAAGCCTGAGTACAAACATTTTCAATTTGCAAGACAAGCTCCTGTATTTTTATTGATTGCTGTTGGGTTGTAGCATAATCTTTTATTTGCTTGGCCATACTCTCAAAGTTCGAGCTGATACCCATGATGGAAAACGAGGGAATCATTTTGTGCACGGCTGCATGCAGCAGATCCCAATCTTTGTCATGAAGGCTTTGCTTCATCGCACTAACGAGAGGAGGGGTCTGTTCCAAATAAAGTGAAATCATCTCCATCATCAACGTTGGATTTGATTTTGTTCGATGCATTAAATATTCCAGGTCAATGCATTTCTGATTTTTTGCTATACTTTTTTCATCCTTATTTTCACCTAATTGCTTGGTTGGTTTCTTTACCAATCCTACTATTTTTCTGTAGAGTAATCGTTCATCGACAGGTTTGGCGATGTAATCATTCATACCAACGGCTTTGCATTTAGCTAAATCAACAGTTGTAACGTCGGCAGTTAGCGCGATGATCGGGATTTTTGAATTCATCTTGTTGCGGATGTACTCGGTTGCCTGAAAGCCATTCATTTCAGGCATTTGGAGATCCATGAGAATGACATCATATAGCTTAGTTTGTAATTTTTCAATGGCAATTTTTCCGTTTCCGGCAATATCACGCTCAAATCCGAAATCGTCAAGCAGGGTCTTCATCAATAATTGATTAAGTGCCATGTCTTCGACTACCAGTACTTTTATATTTTTGATTTCAGGGTTGAGCTCGAGAGGTTCTTCTGCAACTTCTGCCTCATCTTTCGTCTTTAGAAAACTCAATGTGAAGCTAAACGTAGAACCTTCGTTGATTTTACTTTTTACTTGTATTGTTCCGCCCTGCGGCTCCACCAATTGCTTGACAATTGCAAGACCCAATCCAGTTCCTCCGTATAATCGCGATGTGTTACTGGATGCCTGGCGAAAACTTTCAAAGATTTTCTCCAAATTGGCTTCAGAAATTCCTATGCCAGTATCTATAACGGCAAATTCAATCGTTGCGCTTTTTTCATCTTCACTAAATAGGCGGGCACTCACTGTAATTTTACCTTCAGAAGTGAACTTTACTGCATTGCTTAATAGGTTTAAAATAATCTGATGCAGACGAACCGGGTCTCCAACCAATACACTTGGAATCCGGTCGTCATACTCCTTGACTAATTCTAAATTTTTCTCCTGAATTTTTGTTTCGAATAGATGGAGCATAGCTGAGATCGAGAACGCCATTTTGAAAGGAGTTTGCTCGAACACCATTTTTCCGGCATCAACTTTGGCTAAGTCCAGGATATCATTAATAAGCACAATAAGTGCGTCGCCACTCATTTTTATGGCTGTCAGATATTCGCGTTGCTTTGCAGTCAGGTCAGTTTTCAGGATCACTTTGGTGAAACCGATAATCGCATTCATCGGTGTCCTGATTTCGTGACTCATGTTTGACAAGAATTGCTGTTTTGCTTTTACTGCGTCTTGGGCAACTAGGGTAGCTTTTTCGGCTTTGCTTTTTGCTTCTTCAGCAACTCCGGTAGCTTTTTCAGCGAATACTTTAGAGTCAGTTAATTCAACTTCAATTCTCCTTTGTTCAGTGATGTCTCTAGCGACAACAACTACACCTTTCACATTTTCATTTTCATCTCTGTAGACCGAGCCATTAAACAAAACATCAGTTAATTTATGATCTCTGATGGTGAGTGGATAATCAGCGACAAAACCTTTTTGAAATATTTCTTCATAGCCCTTTCGCGCTTTTTCAGGATCGGTGAAGTAGTCGAAAAAATCTGTGTTAATTAACTTTTCTCGAGAAACTCCTGTAATGTTGACAGAGGCTTTATTAATGTCGGTAATTTTTCCACTGGGGCTGATAGTAAACATGGGGTCGCGGCTTGCTTCGATAAGGCTGCGCGCATAGTTGGCGACCACTAATTCGGCAACTCGCTTTTCCTTCTCCTTATTTTGGAACGCCAGCTCCTTATTGGCGATAAGCAGTTCTGCTGCTCTTTTTTCCTTTTCATCATTTTGAAAGGCCAGCTCTTTGTTGGCAATGACCAACTCCGATGCACGCATTTCTTTTTCCTTGTTTTGGAAAACAAGTTCCTTATTGGCGATGACTAACTCAGCCGAGCGCTTTTCTTTCTCTCGATCATGGACGGCGAGCTTTTTCTGAGCATTGACCAATTCGTCCGACTTCTTTTTCTTAGCCATTATGAGTAATTGAGTTCACTTCAATTCCAATTTCTTCAATTGGTTTCCGTCTTTTGTCTTTGATTTTTTTGTAATCAGACGGCGTAAGCCCTGTTATCTTCTTAAATTGATTGGACAGATGAGCAACGCTGCTGTAGTGTAGTTTGTAGGAAATCTCAGTGAGGTTCAATTCGTCATACAATAGAAGCTCTTTTGCTCTTTCAATTTTATGAATGATTATGAATTGTTGAATTGTGATGCCTTTAACCTCTGAAAACAGATTGGACAAGTAGGTGTAGTCATAATCCAGTTTTTCGCTAATAAAATCTGAATAATTCATTTTAGGAACTTCATCGGAATAATGTATCATTTCGGTAATTACATTATTGATTTTTTCAATCAACATTGCCTTTTTATCATTCATCAGCTCAAGGCCTGAGTTGAGTAGTGCTGCCTTCAGTTGTTCTCGTTGCTCAGCGGAAATGTCTTCCATGATCTCGACTTCCCCAAGATCAACTACAACGAAATGCAGCCCAAGTTTCTTAAGCTCTTCTTTCACCGCCATTTTGCAGCGAGCACTTACCATGTATTTGATATAAATCTTCAATGTGAGGTTTGGTGATTGATCAATAAAGGTGATCGTATTCTTTCTTTAAGGCCTTACATCCTTTTTGTTCAATCTTACATATATCACTGGTTTTTAGTAAGTAGTTTTTTACAAGCCACCTAGTTATCATTTTGACTTAATCAAATGTGAAAGATGTAACTATTGACATAGATTCTGTAATACCTATAATTATGATTCATTGGAACTTTGAGATTATAAATCTTAAATATCAAACATGTTATTACTAACTAAGGAATCAAAGGTTCATGGTCTTTATCATGAAGGCGAAGCTGGCTTTTCATTTCTCTTTCGAATAATTCTTGGGATACTGTTGCTAGCATCATCTATTTTAGCCAGCGCACAAAGCGAGCAACTTGAGACAGATAAAGGTATTACTGCGTCAATTGCTCCCTACGACGCGGATGTGCGTCATGCTATTTTACAAGCGAGTCTATATCCGTATGTATTAACGCAACTTCAAAAAAGTCAAAGTCAATCAGTGGCTTCATTTCAAAAGGCTATTGAGAAATTCAGTAAGAAAAAGCAAGAGTGGTTTTATAACCTTACACGTTACCCTGATTTGATGCACAAGCTGGCAACGTTGCCCGATAAGCAGAGCGAGAGTTCTGTATATCAATTGCTGCCCCACCAAGATCCGGATCTGCAAGAAGCTGCTTGGAAATTGTATCACTCTGAGAAAAGTGATTTGGTGCGAGTTGACAATATCAATATAAATGCTGAACAGGAATTTGATAAAATTATTCAGCTTCTCAATGCACCTGCCAGAGAAGCCTTTCAGAAATTATCAACCTTACCTGATGTGCTGACTTTGATGACGAATAATGTCGAACTCACCACGCGGTTGGGCGAACACTATAAAAGTAACCCTGAACAAATTACCAATCATCTGACTGCCCTTCATGACAGTGTTGAAGTGCAAAACCAATACGAAGTAGCTGCATTTAAAAAACAAATAGCGTCTGATCCCCAAGCGATGAAGGAATTAAGTCAGGCAGCTAACGATTATTCAAATTCGAATGGTGATAACTCATCGAATCAACAGAACTATGCTACCAACCCGTACTATAATAACAGCAACCCGAACTATTATGGGAATCCCTATTCCTATTGGTTTGGTTATCCTTACTGGTACTCTTCTCCGATGTGGTATCCGGGAGGGTTTGGATACAACTCAGGTTTTTATTTCGGAATGGGCGGTTACGGTCTATATGGATTTCCGTCATACGGATTTTCAAATTGGTTTTTTAATAGAGGCTACTACAGGCGGTATCCAAGCTTGTATCGCCAATTCGGAAATTACTACCGAGGCAATATAGGGGGTAATCGGGTGATGGGATCAGTCAATCGGGGATTCATGGGAGTTGCTCACGGGCACTATCAACCCGGTGGTGGTCATTTGAATACGCTTACATCATCGTCATCTTATAACAGACAAAGCGGACAACTCCGTCAAAATAATAATAGAGGTTATACCACACATTCAAACGCGAATACATATCACGCACAGTCATGGGGCGGATACGGTGGCAAGAGTAATGCAGCTGGCGGCTTTCACGGAGGAGGAGGTGGTGGCGGTAGTAGTCATGGAGCTGGTGGTGGTCACGGTGGAGGTGGAGGGCATGGCGGGCATCGTTAATCGATAAAAAAAAATTACATCCAATTTAAACTCAACTTTCTCTTTGTCCAAGGGCGAGTTGAGTTTTTAATATGCATACAGGATTTGGACAACCTGCCACCTAACAATTATAGCCTTGAAAATCCCGAATCTATTTTTGTTTATCCCTTTCTTATTCTGCCACCAAGTGGCTTGCGCTCAGTATCGAGTAAGCAAGCCTATCGATACTCTGGCTCACAAGAAGTTTATTTCTCTGGTCAATTTTAATAAGGATCAAAGTTACCTGACTTTGGGGAATGGGATCGGCAATCAGATTCCTATCATTTTCGAGGCACAACTTTCTCCTTCTTATTTTGTTTCAAGCAGTCACAAGAAATGGGCTGTCATGATCAATCCACAGGTGCAGATCCGAATGCTTGACCAATATTCGGTACCCATTCAGGTGCCAAGCTACCATCTCTACCTAACCTACTATCGTTACCTAGATTCATGGCGAAATACTTTTCTATCTAGAATATTGTATAGCGATGCGATTTGGTTTGCATCGGTTGTTCATCATTCGAATGGGCAAAGTGGAAAGTTTTATACCAACGACACCACAAAGGCAATTGATTTAACCGGCGGAAGCTTTGCTGTGAATTATATACAGTTGGGTATTTCCTCATTTACATTAAACACAACGGGGTCAAAATATTTTTCATTGCGAGAAATTAAAGTCCATACTGAACTTTACCCGTCGAGTTGGTGTGATCCGCACCTTAATGGAATTTATGGATTCACCAGACTGTTCTCGACACTTGTTGTTGGCGGACCAGGGCACCAAGAAAAAAAGGACTGGGTTAACCGATTGATACAAAATTCAAGTATCGAAGTTAAATCAGGCTGGATCTTTGGAGCTCTCCGTGGCTTTAGTCTCCTTGATGTGTCTAAACGGTTAATTGTAGACCTCAATTACAAATATTACCCACCCTGGCTTGATGAGATCGCATTCTTTGTTCGGTTTTACAGCGGTCAGGATTATTACAATATCTATTTCGAAAAACATCTGACCACACTTACCGTGGGTATCACATCAAGTACGATTAAGCTGGCCAACAACTTTCGCTTCATTGACGTGAAAAAAAAGAAGTCTGGCAATTATTGAGCAAAGGGTCACTTGGATGTGCTTTCTCGTCAAGCCGTGAATGATGTAACTAATGCATCAAATTGTGTAACACCCATGCAATCTCCGTTGATCACCTTTGATAAACAAAACAAAAACCCCATGAGCAATTTACTTTATCTAGTCGCCGTGATCCTCATTCTTCTTTGGATCATAGGATTCTTTGCCTACAGTGCTGGCGCAATTATTCACGTTTTACTCATCATCGCTATTATCGCTATTCTTTTAAGAGTAATTCAGGGAAATCGGTTTACAAAATAACTCGGCCTTTGTGTTAAGGCTGCCTGAATATTGAGGTCCAGTTTACAAATCGAAAATTTTAAAATCTAAATTATGAAAAAATTACTATTAGCATTCGTACTATTCTTCGCAGTAGCAGTGTCGTACGGACAAAATCCTTTACCGGTAGGTAGCGCACAGCTTAATGCTGGAGTTGGATTTTCAGATTGGGGTGTTCCTGTATATATGGGGTTGGATTTTGGGGTTGCCAGAGACTTTACCATGGGCGGTGAAATGTCATTTCGCTCATACAGGGATAACTATAACGGAGTTGGCTATGGACATAATATCATAGGAGTTTCAGCAAACGGCAATTATCACTTCAATACTGTTTTAAATATGTCGAGCGATTGGGACTTTTATGCCGGATTGAATCTTGGCTTCTATGCGTGGACTTCAGCTTCTGACTATCCTGGAAATCATACCTCAGGTTTAGGACTTGGTGCGCAAATCGGCGGCCGTTATTACTTCACACAAAAGGTAGGTCTTAATTTGGAGCTTGGCGGCGGCAATGCCTTCTCAGGCGGAAAGATTGGCTTGACCTTTAAATTATAATCACAAGACAAGTACCCAATCAAGGAATCATGAGAACATCAACTTTTGGCGTAGCACTTATCATTCTTGGAATAGTAATGTTTGCTTATACAGGGGTTGATTTTATCACAACCAAAAAGGTAGTAGACGTTGGTCCGATAAAAATTGATAAAGAAGAAAACCATCCTATTCAATGGTCGCCGATTGTCGGAATTGTTCTGTTCATTGGCGGTATTGTCTTGGTAGTTAGAGGCCGCAAGAACCTTGCATGAGTTCGGATATGGATGGAAAAAACCAGGGTTATAAAAATAAATTATTCAAGTAGTAGGTTATGGGTTATCAGGAGAAAGAGCGGGGCAACCCGCTTTTTTATTGTTCAGTGCTATGGTATACAAATGCACACTCCAAATTATTAATGGAAATCGGGCATAGTGAATCAGGGAAACACTGTGGCAGGCTTGTTGACTAAGTTGGTAGGATACCGGATTCTGAAATTGGTGGTAATGTTAAACCTGAAGTGATCAATGAGCTCCACTGTTTTAGGGTAATAGAATAACCTGGCTTCAATTGTGTTTAGTATAAGATTCTCATTTCGCGCCCGTAAACCGAGCGAAAACCCTGAGAAGAAATTTTGAGTCTGTAACAACCCCTTTGTTATTTTGATCAAGGCAAGATCAACTCTGGCCACCGGAGCGATACGAAACCCTAAAACTTTCCATGTCGTAAACAAAGTTCCTTCATGGCTCATAGTTACACGTTGAAAACCCACAAGGCTATCCGGCATGAATCCAAGTATTCCGTT
>Ga0206934_1011_pt1 | contig 57645 bp, 54 predicted proteins | sample Alteio_BWOrgHeat_16_FD_152932 | JGI IMG/M metagenome (GOLD analysis project Ga0206934, IMG submission 152932) | Enriched cells from forest soil in Barre Woods Harvard Forest LTER site, Petersham, Massachusetts, United States -... | ecosystem: Environmental > Terrestrial > Soil > Temperate forest >...
CGCTCACGCGTTCTGGAAAGCATTGGAACGCGCGCTCAAAACCTATCATAAGGATAAACCGCTTTGGCGGCAAATGCAGATCAACGGAATGAAAAAAGACTTTTCCTGGGATAGCTCTGCGGTGGAATATGCACAGGTCTATGAGAAACTCCTGAAGCCTGTGAAAGAGGCGCAAAACCATTAGACGGGAACGACCATACCTTTCTCCGCCTTAAAGGGCAGGTCATAATAGCTTTTTTCATCGCAACATCGTTCAACGTAACTCCCCATAGCCAACGCGGCATCCTAAAATCACGCCTTGCTGAAATATCCCATTCTCCTCCTTATTGCCGGCCTCCTGCTCACGGGATGCCAGGACAATATCACCTCGCTCGGGGCGCAGTATTTTTCCGATACCATCGCTAATAAGACGAGCATCCGAAACGATCCAGGGTTTATTCAATTTGCGGACACGACCCGGCCCTTTGTGACCGCTAATGGTATCGATTATGCTCTGACCGATTCGACGACCCTTATGATCATTGGGAAGGTGAGCGTGAATAATGAAAATCTGGAATCGTGGGGATTTTTGCAATTCCCTCCAATGACGGCCGATACTGTCGATAGCATCGTAGCTGTTCGGCTTATACTGAAAGATCAGCAATTCAAATACGGCGATACCACCAGTAGTTTGAGCAGCATGGTGAATTTTCAGGTCTATGCTGTGTATAATGCTGTTTCCGATTCGACGTCTTCGTTTCCGACTCTTCCTTCAAGTGCCGTTCTTGTCGGTTCGATTGATTCAAATTTCGCTGACACGGTCGATCATGCTCTGCCAATATTGCTGAATCAAAATCAGAATGCAGTAATTCCACTGCTAATCGAGAGCAATAACGCGTTCGTTATAGTCCCGAACAATCAGAATGGTACGCCCATGACGAATGCGCGTGGTTTTGGAACCATCCATAGCTATGGTGATGCGAATTCCGTCCCGCAGATAGAATATTTTTTAAAAAATGGCGATTCGATCTTCCGAACACCCACGCTCGATTTTCATATCGTGCATGATATGAGCCTTCCGCTGTCGCCGAAAGAATTCACACTCCGCGGTAGCGCTGGCAATCGTGAGCGCATTACACTAAACCTCACACGGCCTGCGGACACAGCCCATCTCGATGCACTTACGACGATCAATAATGCGTTGCTCGTTCTGCATCTCGACCCAGCTAACTCCAGTCATTCAAATGTGAGTGGCGATACCATCGGCCCGGACATTGCCGAGCTTGGCCTTGTCGATTCCGGTGGCCACTACGATGGAAATGGTTACCTCGATCCAACGGATCCGACAAAAACAACGTATCGCTTTCAGGTTCGAGGCATTCTTCAGAACTGGCTTCGCAATCCATCATCCAATTTAGGATTTGAACTTCGTTCCGGTTACTCCGCGCGTGCGTTTAGCGCAAATATGCCGGAAGTGATCGGCGTCGAAGATAATACGCTAAACCGGTGGACCTTCTTTGGCCCGAGTTGTTCCGATACGACCAAGCGCCCGTACTTCATCCTATCTTATTCCAAACTGAAGTAATGCAATACTATCATCGGATGCGCTGGGCTGCACTCGCCTTATTTCTGCTTGCCTTTATTAGCACGGGTCATGCCCAAGGGTCACCGTATGACGTTATTGGATTTGGCTTGCCCATTCGTTCGGGAAACGCAGTGACCGAGGCATTAGGCGGAACAGGCGTGGCGTTGGATGGGAACCGCGTTGTCAACGATCTCAATCCTGCCGATTGGACATGGATCACGCGCGCACGTTTCGGCGCCTCGCTTCGATACGATTACGATAACGCTACTCTGGGCGGTGTCAACGATCTGCAGCAAAATGTTCAGTTCAGCGGCGCTTCGTTTGCCGCACCTGTTTGGAGCCGATTGAATGCCACGATCGCGCTTGGTTATGTTCCGCTTACGAATGCCAGCAACAATATCAATATCACGGATTCATTGGGAACGCGAAATTACGTGATTCGCGGGGGGACAAATCTTGTGTTTGCAGGCGTTGCCGCTCGGCCGGTTCCCGCGATCGCGCTCGGCGCTCGGCTCGATCTTGTCACGGGCGACATTCGGCATATCGGTCAGCTTACCCCTACTGATTCGACGGCTGGGGTCGGACAGTTCGAGCGAGATTACCTTTTCTACGGTGTCAGGCCAACCTTTGGAATTGAGATCATCGGGGATTCTATTTCGAACGCGCTCAGTGGAATTACTATTGGGGCATCCTACAGTTTCGCTACAAATCTGAATTCTACGAATGAGCAGATCATCACGCCGGTTGCTTCTACGCTCGATACCACGCTTGAAAGCAGTGGCGTTGGACGCTATCCTGCCGCGCTTTCTGCGGGCATTTCGTTCCATCTAAGCCGAAGATACCGTGTGGAAGCGGATTATTTCCTTCAGGATTTCTCCTCGGCGTATCTTTATTCGCCGCAGGCGATTTCCGGCGATTCGATGCTTCGTTCGAGCAATCGCATTTCGTTCGGCATCGAGCGGGTTCCGAATTTGAATAACGAATATGGTTCTGCAACCGGGTTCGACAAATGGGCACTGAGATTAGGATTTTCTTATGGCGCGTTACCGATTAATCCGGTTGGCTCGGGCGGCATTAACGAACTTTCGATCTCCGGTGGTGTCGGTATTCCGATCAGCTTCGAGTCCTTGCTCAATCTTTCGGTCGTTGCCGGTCGGCGTCAGCCGGTGAATGCGGGCACCGCACCGAACGAAACCTTCCTGCGTTTAGGAGCCGACGTAAGTTTTTCCGAAAATTGGTTCACACCCACGCGTCGACAATAACCACCCCCGTAGAAAGCTTTTCCCCACATGAAGATTGCCATCGCCAGCGATCACGCAGGATTCCTTTACAAAGAGGCTATCAAAACATGGCTGATCGCCAATAGCTATGACGTGAAGGATTTTGGCACTTCAAGCACGGCGCCGGTTGATTATCCCGATTACATTCGTCCTGCTGCCGAAGCTGTGGCAAATGGTGAATGCGAGCGCGGAATCGTTCTCGGCGGCTCCGGTAATGGCGAGGCCATGGTAGCGAACAAGGTGCATGGCGTTCGATGCGCGCTCTGCTGGAATGACGAAACCGCGAGCGCTTCCCGCCGCCATAACGATGCCAATGTGCTTTCATTAGGCGAACGAATGATCTCACAAGAAATCGCGATCAACATTGTCCAGATCTGGCTAACTACGCCATTCGAGGGAGGCAGGCATATAGCACGAATTGAAAAGATGATGAGCTTCGATCATTGACGTTCACCTCCGATTCATAATTTATCAATCCTATGAAGAACGACACAGAAGTTTTCAATACCATCGAGCACGAACTCGAACGCCAGCAGGATGGGCTGGAATTGATAGCAAGCGAGAATTTTACCTCTACCGCTGTGATGCGCGCGCAGGGAAGCGTTCTCACCAACAAATATGCCGAGGGCTATCCCGGCAAGCGGTATTACGGCGGATGTGAGTTCGTCGATGTGGTAGAAAACATCGCGCGCGACCGCGTGAAAAAATTGTTTGGCGCTGAATATGCGAATGTTCAGCCACATTCTGGTTCCCAGGCGAACATGGCCGTCTATTTCACATTCCTGAAACCGGGCGACCGTGTATTGGGAATGAATCTATCGCATGGTGGACACCTGACGCATGGTCACCCAGCGAATTTTTCCGGACAGCTTTATGAATTTCATGCGTATGGCGTATCGAAAGAAACAGGCTACATTGATTATGCCGACGTTGAGCAAAAGGCGCATGAAGTAAAGCCGAAAATGATCACGGTCGGAGCGAGCGCCTACTCGCGTGATATGGATTTCAAGAAATTCCGCGAGATCGCAGATTCTGTCGGAGCTTTTCTATTTTGTGACATGGCGCATCCAGCAGGTCTCATCGCAAAAGGACATCTCACCAGCCCGCTTCCGCATTGCCATGTGGTAGCATCGACAACGCACAAGACGCTTCGCGGCCCACGCGGTGGTATTATTCTGCTTGGCAAAGATTTCGAAAATACATGGGGTGCTGTAGCGCCAAAATCGGGACGCACGAAAATGGTCTCCGAAATTATTGACTCAACTGTTATGCCCGGCATTCAGGGAGGACCGCTCATGCATGTTATCGCGGCGAAAGCGGTGGCGTTCGGCGAGGCGCTTGAAGATAGTTTTACTGCATACGGAGCGCAGGTTATTCGTAATGCAAAACGGCTTGCTTCGGAACTCGTGAAGCGTGGATTTTATATCATCTCCGGCGGAACGGATAATCACCTGATGCTTGCCGATCTGCGCGGAAAGAATATCACCGGCAAAGCTGCCGAAGAAGCATTGGATAAAGCCGCCATCACCGTTAACAAAAATGCGGTTCCTTATGATGACAAGTCCGCGCTTGTCACATCCGGAATCCGCATTGGCACCGCCGCCATCACCACGCGCGGAATGAAAGAAGCGGAAATGGATGTGATTGCGGAGATGATAGACAGGGTCGTTTCAAATCCAACAGATGAGAAATTAATTTCTAAGGTGCGTGAGGAAGTGAAACGTCTCACAAACCGGTTCCCGCTCTATTCAGAGATGACTAACGCCATTCCTGCATAACGATGGCGGAAGAGTTAGAGAAACCTTCGAGCGATCAGGAGATGTCCGTATGGGAGCATCTGGAAGAACTGCGTTGGGTGGTGGTGCGCGCAGTGATCGGGATCGGCGTTGGGATGGCACTCTGCGCGATCTTCTTCGATCAGATCATGGATTACGTGATCCTTCTGCCCACCATGCAGACAAAGCCGCCAATGAAGCTTCTGAACACGGAAGTCTATGGTCAGCTTTCGGTGTGGATGTCGATCGTACTGTGGGGTGGCGTAATCGTTTCCTTCCCATATACACTCGTACAAATTTGGAAATTTGTTGCGCCTGGTTTGAAAGACAAAGAAAGGAAGTATGTCCGCCAGATCACATTCTTTACTGTCATCAGCTTCTTGTGCGGATTGGCATTCGCATATTGGGTGATGTTGCCAATGGTGTTGGATTTTTCGATGAGTTTTGTCATTGGCAACGTGCAGAATATGATCCAGATCGATAAGTATCTCGGAGTCTTTCTGGAAATTGTTTTGCTTTCGGGCATCGTGTTCGAACTGCCGCTCGTCGCATTTTTTCTTGGACGGTTGGGGATTCTCACGCCGGCATTCATGCGGCATTACCGCCGTCATGCGATCGTGATCTTGCTTGCCATTGCAGCCGTTCTTTCTCCTGGTGGGAACCCGATCTTACAGCTTATCTTGTTTGGCCCATTGTGGGCACTCTTCGAACTTTCGATCGCTGGAACCGCCCTCGCTGCGCGACAACGCCGCAAGGCCGAAGCTGCTGCTATGTCATAATCCATAGAATGTCCCAACTTAACGAGATACTCCACCCCGTCGAGCGAGAGATGAAGGAATTCAACGCCGAATTCCGCCGCTCGATGATCTCGGACGTGCCACTGGTAAATCTCGTCGCAAAATATCTGATCCGCACGAAGGGCAAGCAGCTTCGCCCGATGCTGGTATTGCTTTCTGCAAAAGCATGCGGCGAGGTGAACGATGCTACTTATCGAGCAGCTACGCTGGTGGAACTTCTTCATACGGCTACGCTCGTGCATGATGATGTGATCGATGACTCCGAATTGCGACGAGGTTTTGCAAGCATAAAATCGCTTTGGAAAAATAAAGTCGGTGTGCTGATGGGCGATTATCTCCTCGCGCAAGGTTTGCTACGGACCGTACAGACGAACGAGTATCATTTTTTAGAGATCACTTCAAATGGTGTTCGAAGAATGTCGGAAGGGGAACTCTATCAATTGCAAAAAGCGCGGCAGCTTAATATCGACGAAGCGGCATACTTCCGGATCATCGCGGATAAGACTGCATCGCTCATCAGTACCTGTTGTGAGCTTGGCGCGGCGAGCGTGGCAGGACATCCTTACCGCGAGGCACTCAAAAATTATGGCGAAGCTATCGGCATAGCATTTCAGATTCGCGACGATCTTTTTGGATTCGAATCTTCGAATGGCAAAATTGGCAAGCCAGTGGAAGCGGATCTAAAAGAAAAGAAACTTACGCTTCCCATTATCCACGCGCTTTCTAAAGTTACCAAGGCAGAGAAAAAACGAATTATCGGGCTTGTAAAAAGTGGTAAAGCTGCCAAGGAATCCTATCAGGAAGTGATGGATTTCGTTACTTCGAACGGAAGTATCGCATACACGCGCGACAAGGCTGAAGAATATGCAACAAAGGCGAGCGATGCACTAATGGTGCTTCCCGAATCGGAATCGCGCGAGGCGCTCCGGCAATTTGCTCGCTATGCGATCGAGCGCGATAAATAAAAAAGCCGCCGTAACGATTGTCGCGGCGGCAAAGTGTTTAAAAATGAAAATGTTTTACGGAACCAGAGAATGATAAATAGTAGAGGTGGTGTATGCTACCATTGCGTAATTTCTGTTTGAAGCATCTCTAGCCGACTTATAGCTAATTCGGCTAACCCTTACTCTCGTATTTCCGGAAAACGCAGATAGGTCAGCACTTGGCACTGAGTAATTTCCGTTATCAGAAACAAGGTAAAGTTGGTATCCGGAAGAATCTCCAATAACCTGGATAGCAATGCTATTTGTGCTTCCAGAAATGTAATTCCATGTTACCGTAAATCCTGCCGACTTAGAAATGCTTGTCGAGAAGGTGGGCGCAGTAACGTGAATGTCAGAATTCGGGAATGTAATGGAATCAGCCAGACCTGCAAAGCTAGCCCCGCCTGATGCCGAAAAAACGAGGCTACCTCCTGACGTCGAAAAAGGCACTGTGTTGTCAAAGTTAACATCGTTCTGATAATATTTTCCGCCACCATTAGCAGTCTCATCTACCAACGTGAGAGAGGTGCCGTTCATGCTCACCGTACCACCTGCAACAGGTACCCTCACTGCCGAATCCGATGTGTTCCAGAGATACGCCACTGCATCTTCATCTAAGAGTTTGCCGGTGCTATCGAACATTTCCATCACCTCCTTGTGTGTTTCGAAAGTGGCGGCATAGGGCCCACCATTAGAAAATAAAGGGATTTCGTTCCGAGTTGCGTTCGGCGAATTAGTGCTAGCGCAACCAACCATCATCGTCGAAGCAATCGCCGAAATGACTATTAGAAGTTTAGCGTTCATTGTTGTAAATGCTTAAATGAAAAAGTTTGGGAAGCAGATAAAAGTGATGATTAATGGTTTCGGAACTCTCTATTTTCCACTCTCATTCCTCAGATTGAAAGGATTTTTAGGCAAATATTTTTGACCTATCATTTGGAAGCCTGTTTTGGCGTTTTCCCGACAAATTTCTCACTTAAAAGTAACCTAATTATTCAGCGCGAACCGATCCTGCGCGATGGCGAAGAGCTTCCGCCACACGAATTTATTGAGACAAATGACCATCAGGCATAGGGCAAAGATTCCCGCACCTAAGAGCGTATAGTTACCGCTGTTATAGGCTGATGAAAGTAATGCGCCAATGCCATGCGCAGCAAACGTCTCGTGTCCGTATGCTACAAACTCTGCGACAATGCTTGCATTCCATGCACCGCCGGCGGCTGTGATCGCGCCTGTTACGACGGCTGGGAAAATTGCGGGCAGTAACAGTTTCTTCCAAAGCGAGGCACGAGGAATTTTGTAGCTGCGAAACATTTCCTGCAGATCGGTTGGAATAGCGCTTGCACCCGCGATCACATTGAACAGCAGGTACCATTGCGTTCCAAGCAGCATCAGGACGATGGCACCATACTCAATGGAAATGCCCCATGCTCGAAACAGCAAGATAAAAACCGGGAAGAACATCGGTGCTGGGAACGAAGACATAAATTGCACGACCGGCTGCAACCGGTGCGACCACCGTGCATTCATTCCAATAATAACGCCGAGCGGAACCGCCCACGCCGCGCCGATCAGAAGAGCAGCGATAACACGAAGGAGCGTTAGCAGCGAATCGGTCACGATCGTGAGCCACTCCGCGCCAGTTACTTCCTGGGTGAATACAATATAAAGGCGGAAAATTCCGTACGCCAAAAGCCCCAGAACAATAACCATGAGCGCAATTCCAGCGGCTTTGCGAAGCGGGGATTCCAGTTCTACTTTTTGCTCAAATGCCTCGCGATTAAGAGATTCTCGTGCAGCGAGGTATGCGGCTTTGCTGTCGCCCACTTTAGCGCGGCGGCGGCGAACGAACCACCGGTTGATGGATTGGATCAATTCCGATCGCTGAACGATGGTGAGGATGAAGGACTTTCCTTCCGGTTCGTTCGAAAGTTCCTCTACCCGGAACTTTCTGCTCCAGATCACCAGTGGTTTCCAAAGCACGCGATCCAGAAAAACGATCATGAGGCCCATTGCGATGACCGCGCCGATCATGCCGGGCACATTGCCCTGATCGACAGCCATTGCCATATAACTGCCGATGCCGGGCAGACGAAAATCCTTACCGCCATATTGAAACGCTTCGCTCAAGGAAAGAAAGAACCAACCGCCTGCCATCGACATCATGGAATTCCAGATCAGCGGAATGGCGCTCGCCGGTAATTCAAGCCGCCAGAGCGTAGCACGTTTGCTTAAGTGGTAACTTTGCGAGGCATCTTGCAAATCCTGAGGAATCGACTTGATCGAGTGATAAAAGGCGAAGGTCATATTCCAGACCTGGCCCGTGAAAATGGTGATGACCGAAGCGATCTCAAGCCCGAAATTCGCGTGCGGGAAAAGCGTTACGAACACAAGCACTAACATGGGCAGAAATGCAACGATGGGAACGCTTTGCAGAATATCCAGAAGCGAGAGCATGAATTTTTCCGAGCGTTTCGAATGCGCCATTATATATCCATACGCGATCGTAAAAAGCAGCGAGATCACATACGCCCCCAACCCGCGAGCGAGAGAGTACAATGTGTAGATCGGAAGATAGATAAATTCCGAATGAATGACCGTATGTGGCTGCAACGCTTGCGACCACTCCCGCGAAACCAGCAGCAGCCAATAGATCACGCCGCCAAGTATGCCGAAGACCACAAGGTCGGCATAGCTTAAGCGCCGTGGAAGGCTGAGGGCGTCGCGTACAAAGCTCATTTATGTAGCGCAAACTTCAGTTTGCGAAACTAAGGGTGGTCGATTGGAAAAAATGAAAAAGCCGGGTCTGCAAAAATGCAAGCCCGGCTTTGAACACATCAAAATTTAGTTTTACGCCCTGTTCTCGTATTTCTTTTTGATTAACAAAGGCTGGTTGCGAGTATTTTCCATTGCACCAGCATCCGGAATGCTTTTCGCATGACCGCTTGTGAGAAGTTTCTCGTAGGCCCGCTCCGCGCGATCGATAGCGACGAGAGCCTCTTTGCGGCGGCGTACGACGGAGAATCCAAATCCGAGAACCAGCGTGAGAATGCCACCCCACACTAAATTAATGAACGGCTTGACGAACGTTTCGACGGTTATTACTTCCGTCGGCGCGGGAGGTAAATGCTGGTCGTCGAAATATCGGATCACAACTTTGGAGTTTGCAGGGTTTTGCATATCCGGCATAAGCTGGCCGAGCTGAACATGGAAGCTCGTGTTGGGAACGAGCATGTCATCTTCCTTCGCTTCGTCGGTGACGGGGTTGCGGGTCACGCCGAGGATGAGCGTATCGCCAGCAGGTTTCACCTCGGTAGTTGCCACTACTGTTGCTTTAACATGAAATGGCTTTTGCGACATCATCTTCATTTTTTCGGACTGCGGAAAATCGAAGTTAATGAATTTGATCTTGAGCTTACCACCCAAAACATTCGCTTCCTGAAGTTTGCCAAGCGTGTCCCGTGGAACTCCGCCTTCATATTCCGAAGACATGAGCGTAAAGTAAAGGTCGCGCGAAGCATATTTCACAATGCCAGGATTGAGGATCGGCGCTTGATGCTGATTGAAATCCGTCATGAACGAAAGCGGTCGGGCGGTTCCCGCGTAGCCATTCTTATCGGCGACATTAATGATCCAATACGTATGCTCGTTGGGCGCGCTTTCAATCCCCCGAAACGTCAGTGTGTATTTACCACCCATCGCGGGAACCGGTTTGTTGATCGGCAGACGAACAATCTCGTGCTTGGTATAGCCATTGGCAGCGATGACACCAATAACAAAAATTGCAAGTCCGGCATGGGCAACATACGCCCCAAGAAATTTGGTATCGAAAATAAATTTCGGGTATCCGGCGAGAACGAAAACCGTTATTAACAGCGCGAAAAGAATTGCAAAATAAGGCCAAAATTGCGCGATGGATGGGCCGAATAAATTGTAATCGCCAGCCGTGCCTGCAAGCAAACCGATAAGGCCAAGGATCAGCGTAATTCCAAGCGCGGTGGAAAGGCGCCGCATATAATCATGGCTGGTTGGCGATGATCGGTCGAACGAGACTCGCCAATGACCGCTCAAAATTTTCCATCCGATTTCGAGATTGACAAACAGCGCAAAGAACGCTGCCGCGCAAACACCGATAAAACGAGGATCATGGACTCCTAAAAATACAATGCAGATCGTAAGAACAGCGGTGCCAACGAGAGCGATGATGGATTTTTTCCACACCTCACTCCAATTCGATTGTCGCCATTTGAGCAGCAGCGAAAGTCCATTCACCACAAGCAAAACAATAATAAGCGGAATATGCAGATTGTTGTAAAATCCCATTTCCACCTTTTTCTTCAGCAGCGGTGCGCTGGTGCCGATAAAAACGACGAGTGCGCTCGCACCCAAAAGCGCAGATGCGATGGAAAGTCCGGTTTCCCGTGAAAGAATTTTGTAATCTTGAGCAAAACCGGACATTTCTCGCCAGCGCCATAAGAACATTCCGAATGGAACTATGATAAACAGTCCGAGCGCGGTAACGAGCAGGTTAAACGCAAGAAAGCCAGGATCGGCAAACGAATGGACAGAGGCATCGCCAAGTACACCGGAGCGTGTCAAGAACGAGCCATACAGCACGAGCGCATACGCAAGCAGCGTGAGCGCGATATTTGTGCGTATGAGTCCGCCCGTCCGCTTTTGGGTAAGCATCGAGTGTGCCGCAGCAACGGTGACAAGCCAAGGAAGTAAACTGGCATTTTCGACCGGATCCCACGCCCAGAAACCGCCCCAGCCAAGCGTTTCGTATGCCCAGAATCCGCCGAGCATCACGCCAAAGCCAAGCACCATCGCTGCCCCTAATGTCCACGGCATCGAAGTGACGACCCATCCCTGATAATCTCGTTTGATAAGCCCTGCAAGCGCGAATGCGAAGGGAACCGCAAGGAGCGAGAATCCAAGGAACAGCATCGGTGGATGAATGACGATCCAAAGATTTTCGAGCGAGGGGTTCAGCCCTTTTCCATCGGCGGGAATAAATCCTTTTATTGCTTCGCCGGGATGTGCGGCGTAAATGGTCTCGAACGGGCTTTTTGCCAGCAGCATGATCGAGATAAAGACGAGCACGGAAAGGAAGATCGCCATCACATGCGCCTCGTAACGTTGACGCCGGGCATAGCCGATGAGGAATGCCGCTATAAGCGATGTCCATAATCCCCACAGCATGAAACTGCCTTCCTGGCTTGCGTAGAAGACCGAGAAGAGCAGGAACTTACTTAGCTTGCGCGAAGCATGTTCATAGACATAATTGATCTCGAAGTGGTAATTGAAGATATAATAGAGGAGCGTTCCACATGCGACGAGCATTCCTAAGATCGCAAGCTGTGTGGAACGCCGCGCCACAATGGTAAGCTCTGTTCTTCCGCGCGCCGCAAGAGCATAAAGCACCATCCCCGTGACCGAGGCAGTGAGCGTAAGAGCGAGAGCAATATTACCGAGCATTATATTTCAATCGAGTCTCATTAGGAAGTAGGATTCTGCATTTTCCCTGAGCCTTCATAGCGCGATGGGCATTTCGTCTGAATATCCGTTGCCTCGAACACTCCGCCTTCGACCTTGCCAACGCAGACTACGCTTGGCGAGATCTCAAAATTGTTCGGACGAATGCCGGCATATTTCACGGGCATTTCATGGCCCTGACGATCCTTCATAAAAAAAGAAAAGGTGTTGGAAGCCACGTCATACCTAGAGCCTTTGTCTTTTTCGTACGTGCCGGAAACCTGCGCGCGGCGGCCGTTCGAAGCGGCTTTTTCGAAATCAGAATAATCTATTTTATTATCAATTAATGCAAATGCCGCTATTCCAATAAAAGCGACTGCGACCACGAGAGCGATAATATGCTTGCGTTTCATCTGGAATCCTTCTTTCCGTTATACAAGACACGAAACAGGGGTGCCCAAGGCTAAGTTCTTAGACAAATTATTCATTTTTGCGAGATTTCGAAGCAAATTCCCTGCCCGCCCACGAATTGGGTTAGAATTCAAACACGGTCTCAACGCTCATTGTGAATCCTGGAAACGTTGCCGATTCCAAGGTCTCAGTTTTGTGCAACAACTGCTCTGTTTGGTAAATATCACCGTGTTTAACCATTATTTCGATCGTTTCGGCTTCGGGGTCTATGATCCAATATTCCGCGACTCCGTGGGCACAATACATCTCTTTCTTCCGTGTGAAATCATAATAGGCCGTGGATGGTGAGAGTACTTCTATCACGAGATCGGGAATGACACGAAGTGTATCCTTGCGAATCCCTTGTGCTCGGTCGGCCCGAATGAAAATAAGATCAGGTTGATAGACATCCTCATCACTTAAATAGACATCGAGTGGAGAAATGAAAAGTTTGCCCAGTCGATTTCGTTTTACGAAAGGAGCAAGAACAAGTCCAATATTAAAGACGATGGATTGATGAAACGGTGTGGGGCTTGGGGTCATGATTAATTCTCCGCCAATAAGTTGATAGGGCGCGCCTTCTTCGAGGCGTTCGTAGTCCGCAACCGTAGCTCGTTTTTCGATAGTTTCCAGCATGTTCGATCTCCTAATATCTAAATCAGTTATCGTACTGATTTCGTTCACATATCAAAACGCGTCTATTGCTTATCGATCGCCATGAGCGAAAGCAGAACGGGCAAATAAATGATCGAGGCAAAAAGAAGCTGTTTGGCAGTCGAGTTGGTGCGTGCGTTGGCGATCCGAATGGCGGAAATAAGAAAGCCAATGCCCAGCAGTAATGCACCAACAAAATAGACCGGGCCGGTCATTTTTAATATGGATGGCAATAAACTAACCGGGATCAGAACCAACGTGTAACTCAATGCCTGAAACGCGACGCGCGAGCCTTCGGGATCGATGACGGTCAGCATTGGGAACCCGGCGCGCGCGTAATCCTTTCGGTACATCCAGGCGATGGCGAGGAAGTGTGGAATCTGCCACAAAAATAGAATTGCAAAGAGCGACCATGCCTCTAAATTGAGTGAGCCGCGAACGGCTGCCCAGCCGATGAGAATGGGAACTGCGCCGGGAAATGCTCCCACCAGTGTGGAGAGATGCGTCTTCTTCTTGAGCGGCGTATAGACGAACAAATATCCGCCGAGCGTTACAATGGCGAGGATGCTCGCTAGCCCACCGACAAAAGCGAGCATATAAACTGCGCCGGCAAGCGATGCAATGATGCCGAACAAAAGTCCTGCCGTAGGCGAAACTCTGCCAGATGGAAGCGGACGTTTCTCCGTGCGTCGCATACTGGAATCTGCTTCGATCTCCAAAACTTGATTGAGCGCGCCGCCGCCGCATGTTACGAGGGCAGTGGCGATCATCGAGTGAATGAAAAGCACAACGTTAAATTCGACCGAGGCCAGCCAAAATGATGTGGCGGTTGTAAGCAGAGAATAAAAACCAATGCCCGGTTTCGAAAGATCGTAAAAATCCCGCAGAAGCTGCCGCCAATCGAAGGATGGCGTTATTGTTGGGGTCTTAAGCTCTGCTGTGCTCTCCATTTCAGTTGAGCTTGGCTGAAACCAACCCATCTTTGTGGGTATGTGACGTATTGGTCGTATGAGACGAATGAGCCACCTTTTGTGCGAGCATGTGCCGACTTTTCACCATAATATATACCATCGTTCCCAGAATGGCTGCGCCGCAGGAAACGTGCAGGGTCGTTGGCGTAACGGCTTTCTGGCTCCAGATCGTGATCGCGCCAAGCATGATCTGAATGCCGAGCAAGAACACACCAAAGATCATTGGAAAGACAAGTGACTTTTCTCGCGGATACCATCGAAAGATCGTTCGAGCCGTGAGGAACATCAAAATAGTTACGATGGAAGCACCTACACGATGTATGAAGTTTATTGCAACTCCAAATGAAGTGAAATCGGGAATGAGGCTGCCATTCGGAGCAAACGGAAATGTTGGTATTGCAAGTCCAGAGAACGTATGCCGCATAATTGCACCGATCATTAATTGGCAAAAAATGGCTATTACGGTAATAAGTGAAAGCGTTCGCACACCCAGTTTTGCCCGTTCCGCCATTTTAATTACGTGCTCCCACCGCTTGCCTGTAACCATTGCAATACCAATAGTTAAACAAAACACTGTCTGCCCAAGCGCGGCATGTGCGCTGGAAACCGTAGGTGGAAGATACATTAGCACCGTAATTCCTCCGAGAACCCCTTGCAACACCACACACCCAAGCGCAAACCATCCAAGCCGCTTTACCCATTTGCGTGGTTCATACATTTGCAGAACGATGGCGAGTGAAAGAATCAGAAAACCAACGAACGATGCAAAAAGCCGGTGCGTGTGCTCGTAAAAAATGTTGCCCGTCCAATCTTTCATCGGGAAGGTGAACATGTTCCACCCGTAGCTCGTCGGCCAGTCGGGCACCGAAAGCCCCGCCTGATGGCTTGTGACAAGCCCGCCAATAAAAAGCAGCGCAAAACAGCACACTGCTGTGAAAATAGCGAACCAGTGTATCCAGGGGGCGGCGTTTCTGCGAGCTTCCATAAATGAAATGCCTCAAACGTAAATGGATGGCATTCGGCTCCGAAGATGAGGAGGTGAATTTAATCTCGTAGCCGTGACCTTCAGGTCATGGTCGCGGAGCGAATTCTGAAGACACACCGTGACCTGAAGGTCACGGCTAGAAAATCCGAACTTTACTTCTCATCTAATAGCTTCCCTGACGTGACAAAATCAATCCTCACTGAAGCATACTATCATTGCCAGCGTATCGCAACGAGCCATTACGAGAATTTTCCCGTTGGCTCGGTACTTATTCCGCGCAAATTGCGGCAGCATTTTTTTGCGCTTTATGCCTTCATGCGCACGGCGGATGATTTTGCCGATCTGCCTCATCGTTCGAGCGAAGAGCGCCTAAAATTGCTGAGCGAGTGGCGCGAAAAACTTCATTCTATTTATAGGAATGAGTTGCCGAGCGATCCCATCTTTCTCGCGTTGCAGGATACCGTTCGTACATTCGATCTCGCGATTCAGCCATTCGATCTGCTGCTTGATGCGTTCGAATTCGATGCTCGCGGTAATGTCCGATTCGAGACGTATGAGGATCTGCATTGGTACACCAAACGTTCGGCAGAACCGGTAGGACAGTTAGTGCTGGCGTTGTTTGGTTATCAGGATGCAGGGCGGCTGGGGTGGTCGAATGATATTTGTACGGCGTTGCAACTCATCAATTTTCTTCAGGATGCAAAAGATGATCTTGTTAACCAACGATATTATTTCCCTGTTGAAGATTGCTTGAAATTTGAGATTGAAAGAGTGGAAGATATTCCCGTTTCAACATATGCCACTGAACTTGTGCTTTTTGAATGCGATCGAATCGAGAAAATGCTTACGAGTGGTGCGGTGCTTTCAGAGAGCGTGAATGGCCGGCTGCGGTTGGAATTACGGGCAGTTCTTTCGGGTGCAAGAGTTATGCTTGGCAAGATTCGAGCGATGAATGGGAATACGATTAACGCTCGACCCAAACTTTCCTCTTTCGAAAAGATGCGTATGCTTCTATCCTCCTTTAAGAAATTCTGATTGCGTTTTATGTGTCATCCCGAGCGTAGTTCGTCCCGAGGAACGAGGGGCGAACGGAGTCGAGGGATCTTCAGAAGTGCCGGAGATCCCTCGACTCCGTTCTTCCTCCCTTCGGTCGGAAGAACTCCGCTCGGGATGACAACTTAACTGTTGCCAGATGTTTAGATAGATGAGTGGAGTTTAGCATTCAAAGTTGCTGTTGCAGGCAACAGATGTCACCGATCGGCGCCAGTTCACGGCGCAGTAATTTTTATTATTCCTTCATGCTTCTACCTAAAGAGAAGCGCGAGGCCATGATGCGCGTCTATGATTTTTGCCGCTATACCGATGATCTTGCAGATGAAGATAATGCAAGCGTAGCAGAAAAGCAAGAGCGAATCAACAAATGGCGCGAGGAAGTTGAAGCGTGTTATCGCAGGAACGCTACGCATCCGGTGATGGTCGCATTGAGCGAAGCGATCAAAAAATTCAGCATTCCAAAAGAATATCTGTTAATGCTCATTGATGGCGTGGAAATGGATCTTCACAAAACGCGCTACGAAACGTTCGACGAACTGCTAGAGTATTGTTATGCCGTCGCGAGCGTGGTCGGTTTGATCTCGATTCAGGTATTTGGCTTCAAGCACGAGCAAACTCGGGAGTATGCCATTCAGCTTGGCTATGCACTACAATTAACCAATATTTTGCGTGACATTAAACAGGATGCAGGAAATAATAGAATCTACTTGCCGTTAGAAGACTTGCGAAGGTTTGGATATGATGAGCAAAGTCTTTTATCATCCCGATATGATGAACGGTTTATCGCTTTGATGAAATTCGAAACCGATCGAGCAAGGAATTATTATAAGAACGCGCGGGGATTATTGCTTCCCGATGAGCGCACCTCCATGGTGGCGGCGGAAATTATGGACGCGATCTATTTCCGACTTTTAAATAAGATCGAACATGCGAAGTACAATGTGTTCGGAGCACGCATCAGAATTTCGAACGCACAAAAGATGTTGATAACGATGAACTGCTTGCTAAGAAATCGGTTGAGGTTGGCGCGATGATAATACTCGGCATCGACCCAGGTACACTGGTAACCGGATATGGCGTGATCGAAACGAGCGGCAAGAGCGGCGTGCTTCAGCTCGTAGAATATGGCACGATCGAATCGAAACGGATTGCAACTCTCGCTGACAGGCTGCGTGTTATTTTCGAACGGCTTTCTGCGGTGCTCGAACGAACGTCGCCGGATGCGGTTGCGATCGAATCGGCATTCTATCATAAGAACGTGCAATCGACGCTGAAGTTAGGTCATGCGCGCGGGGTCGCAATGCTTGCGAGTATGCTAAAGGATGTTCCTCCGGCAGAATATGCACCCCGTGAAATAAAACGGGCGGTGGTTGGAAATGGGAACGCTTCGAAAGATCAAGTGGAATTTATGGTTCGGTCGCTTTTGGGATTAAAACCGGCAGATAAGAAATTACCGGATGCGTATGATGCGCTTGCCGTTGCGATCACTCATGCAGCTCGGTGTAGCAATGCTCGAAGGTCAACAGGACGAACATCCGCGAAAAATTGGAAGCAATTTGTGGAAGCAAATCCGGGAAGGATAAAAAAGTGAGAAAAACTACTTATAATGCTGTCATCCTGAGCGGAGTTCGTCCCGACGAAGTAGGGGTGAACGGAGTCGAAGGATCTCATGCAGTTTGGCTGAGAGGTGAATGTCCGGAGATCCTTCGACTCCGCAAACCTCCGCTATCGCTACGGTTTGCTGCGCTCAGGATGACATTAAACGGCTTGATGCGATCTTGCTCTCTACTTTTCTTTTTGCTAATTCCTTTATCACAGGTCTTCGCCCAACAACTCACCCCCGAGGAACTCACGCCAGATAGCTATGTGAAGCTCGTGCTCTTGGACTCTTCGGAATTTTATGTGGTGGTGCTCGGGAAGCCGTTGCCGGATCGGTTTATCGTCGAGAGCCGCTATGGCCGTTTGGAAATTCCGACCTCCCGCATTAATTATGCCATCGATTATCGCTATAATTGGGTGCAGAAAGACGATCTGAAACGCGCTGCATTAAAAAACACTGCCGACGCGCAAAACACCGATGTAACGCGCTTTCTCGTGAAGCCAAAGCTCATGGATACTTCCACTGTTGCTACAAAAGATCACAATGTTTTTAAGGGTCGTCGTTATCTTTTCGATGATACCGCGCATGTTATTCTTTCGACGGATTATGGAGATCTTTTCTTTACCTATCCGGACTTGGATTACGTCGATAATTGGTCGGGGCAGAACGATCACCGCGAGGATTTCGCCACCGCGAAATATTATGTCGCGAAGGATCCTCTCTCATCGCAAGATTTTTTTCTTCCAACGGGTCGCGCTTTTGGCGACAACAATTTTTTTCTTAACGACTACATGGTTGCAGGTTTGCAAGCAAATTATGGTCTCACCAATTGGATCAGTTTGAACGCCGGAGGAGTCGTTATACCAATTCTTACTCCTTCTGTGACGGCACTCACCGGGGGAATAAAGGTTACACCATATTCCTCCGATGTCTGGAATCTTTCAGCTGGATTTCAGGATATTTATTCCAAAGTGGTAAACACCACACACATTGCTTTTCCGTATGTTGCCATTACATACGGAACCTGGGAGTCGGAGCTCACGCTGCTCGGTGGCATGTCCTATCAAAGCGGCGTGATAGACTCGTCGGGCGCGCTCTATTATCCCAAAAACTCATTTATCGGCGTGGCAGGGGATATGCGGGTCGGCGAGAACTTAAAGACGGCCATCGAACTATATTTTATACAGGATTTCGGTATCGTTCCGACGATCTTTTCGGTGCGGTATTTTCAGAACGATCTTACGGTCGATGTGGCTGTGGTCTTCTCACTGTACAAAGCCGGCGCAAGCGGCATGAAAACGCTCGGCGATTATGTCTTCAACACCACCTTCGATGTGATCCCGATGGTGAGCGGGTCGTATCATTTTTAGATTTTCTGATTATAATGTGAGTAATAGACAAATAGTTTATGAAACTCTGGTACATTCTGATAATCGTTTCGATGCTGGTTGGGCTTGATTGCAAGTCGAAGAATTCCGCACCAATTCAATTAGCTTCTCCGATTAATTTGCAAATAGGAATTTCATTAGACTCTGCCAAGAGATTGACAAAAGATGCTGGCTGGAATTGCGACTCAATTCGTAGTTTTAGGAGGAACGCAGAGGTAGCATGGTTTAGTAATATTCGATTTTCGAATGCCGATTATCCGTTCAGTGGTATGCTAACATTCAGAGAGGACAGTCTTTCGGCTTTTCGATTATATGAAAATGCTCCAGAGGATGTGGTACGCGAAAGCGTTGAAAAAAAGGAGCCATTATTTACGCTCCGACATTATTGGCAGACCGTAGCTATGATGAAATGTGCTTACGGAACCCCGAGCGATTCAGTTTGTCGTGTTCGAACACTTCCTCCAAATGTTGTTCCTGCACTTCCTTTATTTCCTAATCAAAGAAGCGATAAAGACACTGATTATTCAACACGATGGGGCGACACCAGTAAAATACCTAATAAAATCTACTATGTATTGTTTAATACCTTTGACGGCGGTAGTGTCAGTTTCTATGGCCTATATTATAATCCGCAATCAAAGCGTGGAACGGTTTCTGCGACACCAAAACAATAAAGCACAAGGATGCTTTCTCATTCTACAATAATCGTCGCCAGTTCCCGTTTTGCGATCGTCAATGCAGTCTCATTTTAATGAAAGCAATAAAAGAAGTGCCGGCACGCTGCCGGCACTTCTCCTTCTTACGTGTGCTGTGGTGGAGTAGTTGTTACCGAATAACGGAAATAGACTGCTCCAGTAATTGCCCGGGAATCCGGGCTGCAAGCACATAGTTCCCGTTGACGAGGCCGCTGAGATCGATCGCCATATCGAAGGTTCCAGCAGCATGATCGCCAGATGAGATCATACTGACTTGTTTACCATTGATGTCGAACAAGCGAAGATCAAGGTTTGCCGCAGTTGTCAGGTTTACACGAACCGTTGCAAGGTCACCTGCTGGGTTCGGCCACGTTTGCATCGAAACGTTTAGCACAGGGCCAGCCGCAATTCCGGAAGTGGATTGCGTTCCATTCCAGAATCCGAAATGCGCGACGGTTTGCCCGTTACTTGCTGTCCCGATCACGGGCTGTCCTGTCGTCATTCCAGCTTTCTGCGAGCTGTTGCTCGCTATCGCTCCTCCAGCACTAACGGCTGCTTTTTGCAGCATCATTTGCGCGGAAGCATTATACGGGCCTGCACAGATCATATAGGCGAGGATCACCATGAATCGAATACTCATAACTCCTCCTTATTGATTGATGATAAGATAATTGAAGCTGAGATCCGATGTTAATGCCAGTGCGCTCAGGAGACCGACGGTAAAGCTCCCTGCAGACTGACCTGTAATGCGAATACCCGAGGTGAGTCCGCTCAATGCAGAATTAACAGTAAGGATAATGACCGAATTTGCTTTCGCATAAGCGTTAGAGATCGTTGCGGTCATATTACCTGTGCTAACGGTTCCCGATCCCACCGGCCCGACGAGTGAAAGCCCGCCGGTTAAACGAGCCGCCGTAGCGCCTGCAGCCGAAGCCGTCGCGTTGAGTGCGATTCCGCCCGATGCGCTGGTGGCAAGTGTTAATGCAGTGTCGGCAGTCGCGTTAACCATCGTTGCTCCATTTGCTCCAACGGAAAAGACAGCGTTACCTCCCGAATTGGAAGCCGCGATCAAGCCACTTGCGCTTCCGGATGCCGTATTCTGAACTTGCAGAATAGCTCCGTTCGAGCTTGAACCCGTCGCACTGATGGCGCCGCCGGCTGTGGAACTAATAGAAAGCGCCGCACCGGAAGCGGAAGATTTTAGGGATGCCGCTCCCGTCGTTGCAAGCGAAAAAACGGCGCTATCGCTCGCATTCACTGCGGAGATCAAGCTGCCGGAGGAGTTCGATGCGGAATTTTGCAGGCTGAGCACTGCGCTGCCGGAACCGGATCCGGAAGCGGAACCGCTGAGTGCGAGTCCGTTCGTGGTGAGATCCGCGACGGTCGAGCCTGACCAACTGATCGCTGTCATCAATTGAGCAGAACCCGAACTGGCGGTATTCTTTAGTTGAAGAGCCGCGCTTCCGGAGGCATTAGTCGTTGCCATAATAGCAGCACTTCCCGAGGACGTAGCATTCAAAGCAGCTCCGCCCGTCGCGCTCGCCACGAGCGCAACGCCGGTTCCCGTATTGATGAACGATCCGGCGGAGCCTTGCATCGTGTTGGTGATGCTAAAGCCGCTGCCCGATGTAAGATCCAATGATTGCGAGAACGGGAAATTCACATTCCCATTTCCGCCATTGAAGCTAAGCTGGATCGCGTTCCCATTGCTTGTGACGTTCAGATTGCCGCCGCCCTGGATCGTCAGGTTCCCACGGGAGCCATTGATGCTGGTTACCGCGCTGGAATCGAGGATGCCGGCAGATAACTGTCCCTGCGCATTCAGCACAGGGACCGTATTTGCGCCGCCATTCGCCGAAGCAATGAACCCTCCGACGGCTTTGGCATTGAGAGCAAGCGCAGAGGTATCAGCCACATTTGCCGTGATCGAGCTTGGCGAGGAGGCAAGCGAAAGCAGAGGCTGAAGCTGTGCCTGCCCATCGACCGCGATGCCCAGCGAATAGTTACCTCCCGAGCTGAGCGTCAATTTCTGCGAGGCATTTCCAGTGCCAACCATGAGGTTAAAGACCCCGTTGGCCGTTGTTGTAGCGTCCGTCTCTGTGTAGATCGGAGTGGACGATCCTTGCTGGTACACGTTTACGACGATGGAGTGTTGCCCATCGGCAATTGCGGTTCCAGAAGTATTTGTCAGTTGGCCCTGAAGCGAAAAGCTGCCCGAAGCAGTAGCGGATCCGGATGTTTGTGAATAACCAACCGATGTTACGAAGAAGAAGACGAGCAAAATACTCGTCAGTTTGATGCAAGTATTCATAAGCGATTAGATTTGTTTGTGAATAGATAAATACCCACCTGGGGTCATTGCTGACCTCAGGAAAGTTTCGAAAACTTTCGCTATTTGGTATCGCAAACCAAAGATCCAATTTTGTAGTGAAATTTCCATATTTCACATCAGATGTTGACGGATAAGAAACATCAAAACATAATATATCTCGCGATCCGAGTCTTGTTACACGGTGGCAATGCCTTTTAATATTTTATTTAATTCCCCGACTTTTGCAACCGTGTGTCCTAAAATTTGACGGAAATTTTTGGAATTGACGTGACCCATTATTAAACAATTTTCATGCCAGTATGGTAGTATCTGATGTGGTTTTCACACCTCCGAATTATTTGGGAGGGCAAAAGCAGACTAAAGCTGCAAACTGAAGACGAAAAAAACGACTAAACCATTATTCCCCAATAATCTTCGCCAGCTCTCGATGAGAGATGGTCAGCGCTACCTCGTGGTCGATGATGCCGAGTTCGAGCAAACGATCGATTGCAACTTGTTTTGTTTTTTGTTCAATTTCCTGTACAGAATCGGTGCCGAAAATATGCTTGAGCCACCGGACGCCCTTGCTTAAATGGGTGCGCTCGTCGGCATTGACGAAATCGAAGACGCGGCCCGTCAAATCGTCTCCTTTTTCATACGCTTCGCGGGCATAACGCAATACTTCCTGCACGATATTAGCTTCGCCGAACAGATTGATCTCCGCGAACGAATACAGCGCCGGCATTTTGGTTCGTACTTTGATTCCCAACAGCCGATTCAGAAGATCGTAGGGATCGTAACCGAGCGCCTCCATGGATTTATGACCAAGCTCGGTGTGGCGGGTTTCATCCCAGATGATGCGCGCAAGATCATAATCGAAACCGAAAGGCACGTCACGGATTTCATAGAGCACATTACCGAATGTCTCGATGGCATCCATTTCATCGCGCTGGGTGCGGACGAGCGTGAGGCGAGTTTTATCGAACTCGGTTTCGTATTGCAACTGTCCATTATCGGCGACATGGTATTCGTACGTATGCTCGAATGTCCCAAAACGCGGATCGCGCGTGGCGACGAACGATCGTTCGAACGGCGGCTTGCCATCGGAACGAAGTTTTTTCGGACGTGTGCCAACGGATGACGTGGCACTTGCTCCGCCGAACGAACGCAATAATTTCTCGATGTGATATTGCCACTTGTGCAGATCGGCTTCATCATAGCCGCCCTGAATATATGCTTTGATTGCGCCAGTGCCCCACACGATCATTTCATCATAATCCACGAGCGTCTGCTTTATCATTCGGACGGTCGGTGCGTCGGCAACTTGGTCGGTATGAGCGGAATGCTCCAGATATGCTTGCTTCAAATGTGGAAGCACTACACCATACAGCGCCGCCACAAAATGCGCCGGACTTTCCGAATAGATCAGTTCGCTGAAAAACTCGATAATATCATCGGACTGAAATTTATCGGTCGTTTCTTCGGCAGTCCGAAGTTCCGAAAGCCGTGTGCGGATTTTCATTCCCGCTTCGGCATGGTAATAGATGTGGCGCCCGAATTCTACTTTGACTTCGAACTCCGGCGTACCCATGCTCCAACCGGCTATTGCGCGGAGGATATTGCGCTCGAACAGGAAAAAGCAGAGCAAGCGATCTGCATTCTCTTCAACGGTAAAATCGCCGCCTAAACGGCGCATGTCTTTTGGAAAATTGAATGTGGTAAGCGGCTTTCCCACGCCTCCCAGTTCCGGGGAATGTGACCATGCTTTTTCCATTTTGCCGTTTTTACCTTTATTATGATGATCGTTCCGTTCAATGGCTATTTCCATTCTACTTAGCGTCAACTTCTGAGCAGTTGAGAGAATTCCATTACTTCCGCCGATAAATGAGGTAATTTCCCATTGTCGTATCGAGGTTGTATGCTTGCTCAATAAAGGTGCCAAATCCAGGCAAATTCATTAGGTCTCTTTTCGTCAGGATATCGTCGGCAGAATCAACGGCATTCTGAATGATGTAGAATTTAGGGCGTACTTGCTCGATCCGGGCTGAATATTCCGCCTGCCATTCGCGTTGAAAATTCGTATATGTTCCTTTCGAGGGTCTGAGTAAAAGTGCTGTCATTGTTGTGAATCGAGTAGCAGTCGGACGGTCGATCTGCCATCGAATATCGGGAAAAAACGCCGATACTTCCACGGTATCATGGTCTGTTATATTATTAAGAATATAAGCAACCACAGCTTCTTCGATCGGATTTCCGGTTAGACGAACGGCCAGGGGTTTCGAGGAGCAGAAGATGGCCCTTCCTTCCGTTCCGAAAACCATGTTCCAGGGGTAAAGTCCGGCAAAAAGGACGATCACTAAAAGAGTCATTGCGGCAGTGCCACGTTTTCCCCAGCGAACTTTAGTGTCCCAAATGGCCGCTGCGATCACGGGCATAACGAATGCGCAGAAGGGAAGCAAATGGTAGCTTGCGATCCGTCGCATTATGATGACTCCGATGAGCAACGACGCAAAGGAAGCCACAATGAAAGTGTTTTCTTGTTTCGATGGAGGCGCTTGGGAGAAGTGTCTTTCCGTTCGACGGTGAACGATCATTATCGCCCCCCACCACAACAGAAAGGCAGCCACTAATAGTGAGCGATTCGAGATGTCGTGAAAATGAAACGGTACGTGGCTATAAACCTCAAAGTTAAATCGGATGGTAGAGAGATACACTTGGCGGATGCCATCGTGAATTAGCGCATAGGGTAAAACCCATAACGCCACGATTGTTCCAAAACCTAAAAATTCATAGAACAGCAATACGCGGCTGTGAGCAAGGCGAAGATCATAGAGGATAATAAATGGAAGAACCGCTAAAATGGCGAACGTGGGACGGATCGAGGTTGCAAAAGCAAAGGACACCCCGGCACAGCTAAACAGCAGTTTCTCGGATGATTTGCTTCGGAAAGCTTTCACAATAGCTGTGAATGCCCAAGAAAGAGGGAGTATGGCGAACGCGTCTCGCTGCCCCATAAATTGCCCAGGCCCGTGTACATAGAAAAGCGCATAGAGCAGACACGCAACAAGCGAGGCCCCTTCGTTAAGCCATAGACGGCACAGGCAATATAGCGATAGTACGATCGCTACCTGCATTATTAGCTCGATTCCGCGAAAGCCAAGCATGGAGTTGCCGAAGAGTGCGATTCCTAAAGCATGTATGACAACTGTTCCTGGAAAGTTGTGATCCCAGCTACCGAGGTATGGAAGACCGTGGTACCGGTATAAAGCCAGCCCCATGGATTGCTGAATGGAATGATCGGTGTGGAATGGGTAAAAGCAGAGTGCTGGCAAGACCAAAATACAAATCATGGTAAGCAAAAATAATATCCGCTTGCTGGAAGGATTTTGAATGGAAAGACTCATCAATTGAATAAGAAGTAATAATGAAACGGGACAAAAGTTGAAAATAAAACGAATCTCACTTGTCGGATTGTTCCTCTGCCCCAAGATGGGAGATAAGCTCTCACCTGAATGAAATTAATTTCTGATAATAATGCAAAAAAATCCTGTCGCTCGGTAACATTTCCCGATTTTTAATGTTGCATGGGTCTCCGGAAATATGTGACAACATGGATGTGCAGTGCTTATTGAGGGCAGTCTCCGGAGCTTTGGCCTAAGAATTGCCCTATATTAGTCAGCGTCTATTAATTGAAACACTTTCCATTCGAAAAAAGGGATTTTAGAGAAATTTGGCCAGTCGAGTGTAACACGAATTGTCATAAAGCGTAATAGGTATTAGAAAGCAGAAGATAAACTTCATAGCATAAGAGTTAGCCGGGGTCTAGGGACAACCTCCGGCTTTTTGAAGACACAACACAACTCAATCAGACCTCGGGTAACTCTCACCACCCGGGGTTTTTTTTTATACAGCCCGCATCGAGAATCTTCTGATATTTTCACTGTTAAATCGTAGTCGGCGATTGGCAGCAATTTCCGGCTTTTTTTGAAGACACACCCAGATAACTCTTACCATCCGGGTTTTTCTTTCCGAAAGCCTATACTCTCCTTACAGCGTATTTAACTCTATCCATTTCAATGTCATCAAGCGGAAAGCGGTTTGCCATCGAGGAACGGGTGCGCTGGTCGGATGTCGATCATGCCGGCATCATCTATTTCGGCAGTTACGTACGCTTTTTTGAGATCGCCGAGACCGAAATGTACCGTGCCATGGGCTTGCCCTATTCCGGCGCATTCGAGGAACTGGACGTCTATCCTGTGCGCGCACAATTCCATAGCGATTTCAAAGCGCCTGCTTTTCTGGACGATCTCCTCACCACCGAGATCTGGGCTACCCATCTCGGCAATAGCTCCATCGAGTTGCATTTCGAGATCACACGGAAAGACTCGGTCAAAGGCAAGATCGGCGAAGTGCTCGTCACCGGACATTGCATTTTGGTTACCGTCGGAAGGACTTCTCTTCGCCCGCGCCGGATACCCGACCGGCTTCGTCAGGGCCTGAGTGCCTATATGATTCAGAATTAAGCATCTCATCCTTTCTCCGAACCAATCCCATCCCATAATGAGTTGGGAATAGAAATAACCATAAAAAAAGGGAATGAAGCTGTACGTTAAGTACATGGTAAGCATCCGGTGTAAGATGGTGGTGATCGCCGAGTTAGAAACACTCGGCCTTCCTTATACTACCGTGGAATTGGGGGAGGTCGAGATTCCAGGAACTATATCTCAGGACCAAAGGAACGTGTTGACGAGCGCGTTAAAACGCTCAGGACTGGAGCTAATGGATGATAAAAAGGCCATTCTGATCGAAAAAATAAAGCAGGTCATCATCGAAACGATTCATTATTCCGATGAAGCATTACGGGTAAATTTTTCGGATCATCTGACTGAAAAACTAAATTACGACTACACGTATCTTGCCAATCTGTTCTCCGAAGTCGAAGGTACGACGATCGAGCAATTCATTATCAAGCATAAGATCGAACGGGCTAAGGAGTTATTGATCTATGACGAGCTTTCACTCACCGAAATATCGTATAAACTGCATTATAGCAGCGTAGCGGCGCTTTCCAACCAATTTCGGAAGATCACCGGACTGACTCCCACCTTTTTCAAGAATATCAAGCATAAAAGGTTGGGCGGACTTGAGAATGTGTGAATTATGTAACTTTTTTCTAAAATTGTGTAACGTGGCTTCCATCTGAATTCCATAATTTTGTATGGATGGACAACGAAACGACGAATTCAGAAGAGAACGAAACCCCACTCCCGGGAGAATGCCTAACCTCCAAACCTGAGGCAGATCCCGCGTTGAATCAAGAGAATCCTTCTTCCCACAAAGCTCCGACGAGACATGCGTTACGAAGCACTTCCTCGAAGTATGAAGAGTATAAGGATCGAAAAATTACACGACGACGACGTACGAATTGGTAAGTGAAAACATTACCGAGGTCCCGAATACACATTATTAAGCAATGAACAATTCCAATCATCCTCACAACGAGTTCGGAAGACCAAGCAGCGACAGCACGATCGAGGCACATCGGCCTCGCTGGAGACGTATTCATCATGATTGGCGATTTTGGATATTTTTAGTACTCATGGTCACCGCCATGGCGATCTATATAGCGAGCGAGGATTTGTCGATGGGGCCGCATGGCCGACAACACCAGCCTGTTCCAGAGAATGTCGCGCCATAGCAGTAAGGATGCTTCGACCCAATTCAAGATCGGATGGGGCACAATAGCTTTGGCTCGATAATGTGTGAATTATGTAACTTTTTTCCAAAATTGTGTAACGTTTTTTGAAGTTCGCCACCGTATTTTTGTTTCATGAAGATGGGACACCTCTCGAAATACCGTGCGATACTAAATGTGACATTCCTAAGCATTCTTGCTTTTGGTATTGCGTATCCTTTAATATCGGATGCTCAAACTGCATACAAAATAGGCCCTAATCCTGTGATGACGCTCGCAGGCACATCGACCATACACAATTGGACGATGACCGCACATTCGTTCACAGGAACTGCCAAAGTTAGCATTTCGGCAGACAATCAACTGACTTCCATAAGCGCGCTTTCGCTGCTATTGCCCGTGCAAAATCTCAAAAGCGAGAGCGATGGCATGAACAGCAATGCCTATGAGACGCTCAAGTCGGATAAAAACAAAAACATCGTATTCAAGCTCACTTCGGCCACTGTCACCGCATTGGGCGTAAGCAAATATAAGATTGCTGCGCTTGGTAATCTTACGATTGCAGGGGTCACGAAGCCTGTCATACTAAACACTTCGGCTACTATGAATGAAAATGGCTCCATTTCCTGTAGCGGCACCGTGCCGGTATTGCTCTCGAATTTTGGCATTGAGCGCCCCTCCTTCATGCTCGGAACAATGAAAGTGGGCGACGCAATGACACTGACGTACAACTTGATCTTAGTGAAGTAAGAATAGCTCGAACGCATTTTCTCACCACACCATGAAACGCGCTATTAAAGTTCTTATTTTTCTATGCATTGTATCTAACGGTGTAAGGGCACAACAGCCGGCGATGCAGTTTTTCCGTCCGCACGACCAAAGCGGTCTCAACATTTTTGAGACTAATAAAACCGATACCGTGCCATTTTCCGGATTGAAAGTACGTATTGGTGGTGGGTTTTCGCAGGATTATCAATCGCTGGTCGATAAGAATACTGCTACGTATGTGCCGACAAATACCAATCCCAGCAAAGGCGCAATCGACTCCACGAACGCAAACAAACTCGCTCCGTTAGGCGGAGGATTCGATCTAGGTTTTGCCAATTTGTCCCTCGATGCACAATTAGCCGACGGTATTCGCACCAATATCACGCTCTATCTCGCTTCCGAACATCATGAGGATACCTGGGTAAAAAATGGTTACCTTCAGGTCGATAAGATGCTGTTTCTCAACAGCGATGTCGTTAACGATGCAATGAAATTTCTTACATTTCAAGTTGGCGATCTGGACGTCGATTATGGGGACCAGCACTACCGCCGGGCCGATGGCGGCAATGAGATGTACAATCCATTCGTCGAAAATTATATTATGGATGAATTCGCTACCGAGCTTGGTGGCGAGGTTTATTTCCATAGCGGAACCGGATTTCTTGCAATGGCTGGCGTTACGGATGCCATGCTTGATCCCACCGTAAAACTTTCATCGACGATCGACGCGGCAACGGGTCAGCCGAATAAATACGACCCAGCGTTTCTTGCCAAACTTGGCTTCGACCGCCAGTTCAATAACGATCTTCGCATTAGGATCACAGGTTCCTATTATGAAGTGCAAAGCACCGCAAGCAGTACGCTGTTTGGCGGAGATCGCACGGGTTCCCATTATTTTCTGGCCATGGCAAATACAGAGTCACCGGTTACCTCCGGAAGTGAAGATCTGACGTTTACGGGCGGGCGTTTCAATCCCGGTTTTTCCGAAGCCGTCAGCACGTTTATGGTCAATCCATTCATAAAGCTATGCGGCTTGGAATTTTTCGGCACATACGAAAATGCGAGTGGTCGAACGATCACTGAATCCACTACGCGCAACGTCACGCAAATGGCTGCGGATCTGATCTACCACTTTGGCTCCGGGGAAAATTTCTGGATCGGGGCACGATACAATACTGTGAAAGCCCAGCTCGCTCCAGCCAGCGCACCAACAGATGTAACCATCAATCGCATCGTCGGTTCGATCGGTTGGTTCCTAACACCGAGCGTGATGATGAAGGGTGAGTATGTTTCAGAGCAATACAATGGCTTTCCAACAAACAACATTCTTAATGGCGGAGCATTTAGCGGCGAGATGATCCAGGCAGTGGTCGGATTCTAAGCAGCGAGCTAACGGCAATGATGAAAAAACGATCGATACTCAAACGGATACTCTACGTGCTTGGCTCCATCGCGGGCCTTGTGTTGCTGGCTATTTGGATCTTTCTTACCTTCTATTTTGAAAGCACACTCAATAAAGCCGTGATTCCCAAGATCGAGCAAGCGGCGCTCAAGGCGACACACGGCAGGTTTGCTCTGACCTTAGATAAGATCTATTATAAGCGTGGTACGCTCGTATGCAACACATTCATTCTGTCCCGCGTAGCCTATGATAGCAGCGAGCACGGGATGGTGCTCGAACGGCTTACACTCGACTCCGCTCGGTTTGAAGGCATCAGTTGGTGGGATATTCTTTGGCAAAAAGATCTCAACTTGAACACCCTGGAATTGAAGGCTCCAAAGCTTTATATGACCGATATTGATACAGGCATCACGTTGCCTCGCATTCCGAAATTCGTTGTAGCAAAGAAGTTTGCTATATCGGATGTACCCGTCATTTCATTCGATAGTATTGTCTTAAGTGATATTAGTGTATTCCTTCCAAAGACAACTGGGAATGACATGATCCCAGCCTATCGAAACATCACCATCCGATTAACCGATTTTTCTCTCGATCCAAATCGAAACGCTGGTGAATCGGCGCTATTCTCAGAACATGTTGGCTTCGAACTTCCACGTGGGAGCTATTCGATCGGCGATAGCACATACTCGATCGAAGTTCGAGGCATCCACGGCAGTTTATCCGATTCTCTTGTAACGATCGATAGCTTCGAATATAAGCCCAATTATAGTGAGCAAGCGTTCGCGGACATGCACAAGTTCCGGCAGGGCCGGCTGGATTTCCAATGTACCGGAATACATATTCGCGGTATTAATTTTACGAAGCTGCTCGCCGGCGGAGGGCTTCATGTCCGGTCTTTGGAAGCAGAATCATGGTTCGTGGATTACTATGGCGATCTTCGCAAACCTATGGATCCGCATCCACCGGACGCAGTCCTGCCAAATGCGATCGTAAGTTCAATAAAAGCTGCAATAACCTTAGATTCGATTATCTTCAGCAATGGAACGATCCATCATCGGGAACGTATCACAGGGAGCACCCACGCAAGCTTGCTGACCTTTACTCATGCTCGGGTGACTGCATATCCCTTGTGTTTGGATAAATTCAATCCTCTTTATAATGAACCCCTACATATCGGAGTCACAGCATTTTTTATGGGTGAAGGAAAGGTAGTGGGAACGGTCATCTATCCAATCCACCACAAATCATTCGATCTTCATATCGATGCAACCGTTGGTCCGTTCAATGTTCCTTCCTTGAACTCGTATCTCATAACGAACGAGCGGAAAGAGATAACAAAAGGAAAATGTTTAGGCGGATCATTACAAATGGATGTTCATGCGGGACACGCAATAACCACCGTTAGTCCGCAGTATTCCGATGTCTCGATCGACGTGCTTGCAACAGACGCCAAGCAACACAGAGGTATTCTCGAAGGGATCGCGACGTTCGTGGCAAACAGCTTTGTGCTGCGAACAAATAATGTTAATGATGGAGATAAAAAAGCGGTCTCCGGTACAACCACCTACTTGTATTCCAGCAAAGAGGAATTCTTCCAATTCATCTGGCTTGCCTTGCGGAAATCCATCGGGAAAGTTGTCGGATTTTAGCAGTCTTTCTCGTCCGCAACGACAAATGTGTGAATTTTGTAACTTTTTTCCAAAATTTTGTAACCCCTTTTAAAGGTCGCTGCCGTAATTTTGCTCTTGTAATAATTGCGCTGGTTTTAACAGGTTTACCCAAAGCCCAGAGCGAGCCAACTTACAACTTTTTGAACATACTTTGAACATACAATAATGCGTGTTCTTCAATCCATCTCAACATCATGAACAACGAATCGACAAATTCAGTAGAGAACCAACCTCCGTCACAAGAGGAGAACCCAACATCCCAACCAGAGCAAGATCCCACATCGGATCAAGATGACGCGTCCGTATCACCCGCGATGCCTCCTTCACACATGGATCCGACACGTCGTGCTTTGCGAAGCACTTCCTCGAAGTATGAAGAATATAAGGATCGGAAAGTTACACGAAGGCGTACAAATTGGTAAGTGAAAGTGATGACGCGGGTAATAGAGACACGTTAACTCACATGAAAAACTCGAAACATCCTCATAATGAGTTCGGAAGGCCGAGCAGCGATAGCATGATCGAGGCACATCGGCCTCGATGGAAAACAATACACCATGATTGGCGCTTTTGGGTATTCTTAGTTCTCACTGTTACCGCAATGGTGATCTATATGGCCAGTGAGGACTTATCGGTAGACCCAAGGGGTCAGCGGCATCCGCCTGTTCCAGAAAATGTCGCACCATAACAGTCTTGCCATGCTTCAAATAAATTCAAGAACGGGTGAGCAGAGGCGGAACTGAGGTGATTATTTATGGGAAGAATCTGGAGCAGTCAGGGAAATGACCTAAATTCGAGAATGTGTGAATTATGTAACTTTTTTCCAAAATTTTGTAATACTTCTCGAAGTTGATCTCCGTATTTTTGCAATCTAATGAAAACGGGCACTCTTGCGAGATTTAATTTTATCCTCCTCAACAGCTTTGCGATTTGCTTTGCATTTCCTCATGCAACACATGCTCAAACGAACTATACGGTCGATAGCAATTCCGTGATCAACATCAAAGGAACCTCGCCATTGCACGATTGGGGCATGACCGCTCAATCCTTCACTGGCAATGCAAAATTTAGTTTCGTTGAAAACAAGGATGAGGGGTCATCGGACCTAAGTGCCGTTACAGAGTTCACACTCCATTTGCCCATTCATAATCTAAAAAGTGAAAACAAAGGGATGGAAAAATCTGCGTATAAAGCATTGAAAGAGGATAAATATAAGGACATCGTTTTTGAGCTGACCTCTGCCAAGTTCAAACCGAGCGGGAAAAGGTACTATCTGATCTTACTGCACGGCAATCTCACGATGGCTGGGGTAACACAGCCTACAACATTAAAAACATCCGCGCGCGTAAATGAGGATGGCACGATCTTTTGCACGGGTTCGCTACCGATCTATCTTTCGGATTATAACATCGAACGACCATCCTACCTGCTTGGTACGATGAAGGTTGGCGATGTGCTAACCTTGAATTACAACTTGCTTTTAGTCAAATAATTGTATTTCTCAATTAAAATGAAAAAAGGCGCAGCTATTCGATTAGAAAGTGAAAAAGCGGTCAGTAGCCCCGGTATAGGTGCGGGCGCCAGTAAATATTCGCATGAATTAGAAAAATCTAAAGGAGTAATCATAGTGGAAATCATCGAGTATGTGCCGAACGCAGTACTTAGCAAAACAATTATCAAAAAATCTACCGGTAATATTAGCGTCATGTCACTTGATACGGGTGAAGGTCTAACGGAGAAAACCTCGCCGTTCGATAGCTTCGCGCAGATCATCGACGGCAAAGCCGAGATCGTCATTGATGGCGTATCGAATTTGTTGGAAACAGGTGAGGGCATCGTGCTGCCGGCGCATAAGTCCAATATTTTTCGAGCCAACGAACGATTCAAAATGATCCTCACGGTCATTAAAAGCGGCTACGAATGAGCATTTTTAATACATTTTTATTCACTTTAATTTAGAATACAATATGGGAAGTTTATTATATCTTATTGCGGTCATTCTGATCATTGCCTGGGCGCTTGGGTTCCTCGTGTATGGCGCGGGTGCGCTCATTCACATTCTTCTTGTGATCGCGATCGTCGCGGTTTTGATGAGAATTATCAGCGGAAGGAGGGCGCTCTAATGGAACATTGCAGCACATGCGGCGGCAATTCGAATTGCTCAAAATGCGGCGGTAATCTCGTGCTTGGCCTATTAGCTGGCGCAGCGATCGGCGCAGCCGTGGGGATGCTCTTTACTCCACACAAAGGAACCGTGCTCCGAAGGATCATTCGGCGCAGGGGCGAAGATATTGCTGATGATGTAGCCGAATCCATCGAAGATCGCATCGGTCAACTGAGCGATACCTTCAGCGAAAAGCTCGAATCGCTGAAAAGCGAGATAAAGTCCAGGATTAGCACGGCCCGCGAGTTCACCGCTGATTAGATATTTTAGTCAGTACACAAAATGTAGTTTTTAGACCTAACGACATTCAATTTAACAACAAGAATGAAAAAATATTTGAAACCATACCGGAATGTATTCATCCTGTTTTTTTTAGGTGTGTTGCTATGCAACGCCAGTTCAAGCGAGGCTCAAGTGCGTTTTGGTATTAACGTTGACGTCCAGAATTACGTCCCACCATCATGGGCGCCTCCGTACGATAACGAAAGTTCCATCCGGTATTATTATCTTCCCGATTATGACATGTATTATGATGTTTGGGATGGCGATTTCTGGTACGCCGGCCCGGATGGCGCATGGATTTCCAGCGAGGGTCCACCGCCGCAGTATGCGGGTGTTGATTTCGGCGGCGCATTCATCGTGCTCATCGATCGGCATATTTCTCGTCCGTGGACAAACTACTCGTATTATCGCAATAATTATCCAGAGCATGGGTACGATAATTACACGGACATTGTCGTCCGTAACCGAATCGTCACGAACACCGAGCCAGGGCATCGGCTGGTACCCCGTGCATTTAATGAAAATAGTAATCGAGTGACATTCATGCAGCGTCGGGTTCAGCAAGCTCCCGATGCAAACAATCACGGTCCTGCAAACTATCACCGTGTCGTTCATGAAGTACCGATCAAGTCCATCGCTCCATCCATGCCGGCCACGAGCAGGAATTTTAATTATGGCCGAGGTTATGCGAAACCCCCAGCAACTCCCAGAGGCGGAAATTCGAACGGTGGGAATGGCTCGCAAGGCAAAGGGAATTCAAACGGCAACGGCGGCGGCTCCAAGGGCGGAGGTAATTCCAAGCAAGGAGGCAATTCAAATGGCGGTGGGGGTCGTAAATAAGTACATCTCTTCCATTTTGGTTCCCTTGACACTGGTTCTAACGATGTGAAATGAGACTCAGCCTTGCTTACGCGGCCTCGTATTATCTGGCCGGCGTCGCGATCGCTGTTTGCCTGCTTCTCGCCATTCCTGCCCGTGCTCAGGTTCCTGACACTGCGCGAAGCACCGCTGGTGATTCCACTTCGAAGATCACCAGCGATTCCACGTCGAACGTCTTAAAAGATTCCTTGACGAAAAGTGGATTTGCCGGCGCTCCTTATGTGCAGTATGCTCCGGAAACTGGCTGGGCTGGCGGTCTCGTCGGATTTTATTATTTCCATTTTTCCGAGGATTCCCTTCCATCCGATACCGGAACGCTCCGGACGCTCCCATCCGATATTTCCGGCGGCACAATGTATGCCCAGAAACATCAATTTTTCATTGGGATCCTATACGATCTCTACGTGAAGCATGACTATCATTTCAGTGGCGGGTTCCATTACGAACAATACCCTCTGGATTTTTATGGGGTGGGCAATAACAGTCCCGCAACCCGGATCGATAACTATACGCCGCTCATGCATGGAACAGATTTTATCTTTACAAAAAATCTCTTTCGCAGCCTCACCGGTGAAGGATTCAATGCTGGCATCGAGGGTGAATTCCGCTACGATGGTATCCTCAAGTCCGATTCCGGCGGCCTGATTGCCAGCGGAATGGAACCCGGCGCACACGGAGGGAATTCCAATGGCCTCGGAGCCATCCTTCTCTTTGATACTCGTGATAATATTTACTCTACACAAAACGGAGAATACGATGATTTCGAAGCCGAGTTCTATGGCCACATGCTCGGGAGCAATTTCACATTCAGCCGTTATATGCTCGATCTTCGGCGTTTTATTCCACTTGCGAAAGATCAAACACTTGCGACTCAGTTCTACGCACAATTCGTGAACGGCGATGAACCCTTTTACGAAATGCAGGGTCTCGGGGGCGATTCTAAAATTCGAGGATACTACCTCCTGCGTTTTCGAGAGAATGATGTAATGCTGCTGCAAACCGAATATCGTTTCCCGATCTGGTGGCGCATAGGTGGTGCCATTTTTGCCGGTGGTGGTGAAGTCGGGCATGTGCTTTCGAACTTCACGAATCGTGGCATTCATCCATCGGCAGGCATCGGTCTTCGTTTCCTCGTTGTGCCGGAACAACACCTCAATGTCCGCATCGATTATGGCGTCGGCGCCGACGTAAAAGCGCTCTATATCTCTTTATTGGAAGCTTTCTGATCCAATAGTTCGGTGCTGAGCGAGAAACTCGATCCCACCGTGCCACGCAATGTGTGAATTGTGTAACTTATTTCTAAAATTTTGTAACACTTTTTATTGCTTAAGTCCGTAAGTTCGTAGTAAGAATTATGAGAAGAACTCATGGAAAGCATTCTTCTGCATATACATATTATCTTAATATATTTAAATCATAACAACACAATGAAACATCTGAAAACGATCATGCTTACCCTTTTCTGTGCTTTGACGCTGGGAATGGGACCATTCGCCGCCCCAGGGTCAGCGCACGCGAACCCGCTCCAGGTGCAGGTGGGCGTAGGGGTGGGTATTGGGATCCCGTTGGGGGGGAGCCATCATCGCCGCCGTCGTCGTCGTCGTCGCAGCACTGTCGTTATTGCCGCCCCGATCCATGTTGAGCGCCATGATAATGGCAAGCACAAAGGCCAGCAGAAACGCGAGGATCATGGCGGGGATCGCCATTAAGCCACTTCTATTTCCGAATGTGTGAATTATGTAACCTTTTTCTAAAATTTTGTAACACATTCCAAAGCGTACTTCCGTAACTTTGTATCAGAGCATTATGAGAACAACTATTGAAGGCCCATTGCCGACGGTGCTTGTTCCTTACTCACAAGACCCTGTTCGAGCCGAACCGACCGGAACTAACCGGATGAGCGATCATCCGGCTTCCCATCCATTCTACTTCTACTAAGTTTTATTTGTAAGTAACCGTTCTTTCGGGAACGGTTCTTCGCAGGCATATTTATATGCGTGCACCACCCATTCATTTAAAAAATAAAAATCGTGAAAAATCTAAATCTAAAGAATCGCAGCCTTGCGCTGCTCGTCGTCGGTGTTCTCGCGCTTGTTTCTACGAGCACGCAGGCTCAGGTCGTGCCTGGCAGTCTTGCCTTCGGCTTCGATGCCGGCGGCAATAAATACTACGGGAATTTTACAGATTCTCGCTTCGATTTCCAGGGCGATGCATTCGTCCGTTGGAATATCCTCGACTGGCTTTCCTTACATGCGGCCTACAATGGCGGTGTGTTGGGCTACAAAACCACGGCAGGAAGCATGGCTGCGGAAAACACGCTATGGGGACCGAATAGCGCCGGCAGCGCGGGAACTCCCGCTACCATAAACCATACTCGCACCGGCGGATGGGATCTTATGGTGTCGGGCAATTGCTTCCCGTCTCAAACGTTTGTGCCATATTTTATTGGCGGCTTAGAGGCGCTCAACTTCGAACCGGACAATTCGGATCCTTCTCCATTGAAGGGCAATGCCGCTAACGCTTACAGTAAAAATGTCATTGGCGGAGTGTTCGGAGTTGGTTTCGAATATTACATTACTCCTAAGGTCATGTTTGTCGGCAAAGGGCTCCTGCATTTGACGGGAACCGATTGGCTGGATGATTATTCCAGTGGCAACACGTCCGCTGTGGGTTCCGGAGGGACTCAAGTCGGCAATAGTAGTTACGGCCAGGATGCATTCCTGACGATGGGTCTGGGATTCAGCGTGTGCCTATTCACGCCTGATGTGCCAGCCCCCGCCCCGGTCAGCTCTGGAGGTACGACCAATAATTATAATACCAATAATTACACGTCAACGAGCACCATCTATCACACGGATACGCTCTACATCAAGGATCCGACGGACACCGTCTATTTGACGAATCCAAAGATCAATACGATCTTTAATTTTCCTGGAACGTTATTTATCGTGAACTCGGATCAGTTCAACAATACGGAGCCAAATAACATGAGCCATCTCTATCATATCAAGGCGTTAGTGGAGCAGTGCCCCAACCTTAAGGTCGAGGTTCAAGGCTATGCGAGCGAAGAAGGTACACATGAGCATAATCAAGACCTCTCCGAGCGCCGCGCAACGCGCATTCATGACTGGCTCATTGCTCAAGGCGTAAGCCCGGATAAGATCACTCGTACCGTCGGCTATGGCGATACTCGTCCAGCCGTTCGCGAACGAAAGGATGTATCCGCTTCCGAACTCGAAGCAGAGCGCACGCAGAACCGCCGCATTGCTGTGATGGTCGTTCAGGCTTGCCAATAATCAATCCGTAACGCAAAAAATGAATCTTATGAAAACATTTATTGCGAAGAATGCAAAGTTTTTGGCCGTCGGGTTATTAACCCTGGTGCTCGGCTCGAGCGAATGCCGCGCTCAGGGGCCCGACGGTCGAAGTTTCGGATTTGGCCTGGTCGTGTTGGATCCTTTGGGAGCAACAATCAAGCTCTGGACGAACCCCGTCAATGCGTTCACATTCGATATCGGCGAGTCGGACTTCGGTCCGACTCGCATCGACGGAGATTATCTCTGGCATTTCGATGCCTTCCATAGCCGCGCCGTCAGATTGTTTGCTGGGCCGGGACTCTGTCTTGCCTTTGGCAGCGGGGACGGTATTTATGGTGGACGTGAATTTGACAATGGCGATAATGGGGTAGGCCTCGCCGCGCGAGTAATGTTCGGAGTGAACTTCATTCCCGAACGAACACCGCTCGAAATATTTTTCGAACTCGGCCCTATCATCGGCCTCTCCCCATCCGGCGTCGGACTCGATCTTGCAGCGGGAATTCGGTTTTATCCATAAATAAAATACCGATAATATCACATTAACTTTAAGCTAAGAAAGGTAACTATCATGTATATCGTCATTATCGTTTTAGTCGTTTTAGCTACCTTGTTCGTCGTGGGTAGCTGCCACATCTGATAAGAAGCATATATCATGGCAACCTGTGCAATTCCATTTGCGCACACACTTCCTGATAAATCCAAACAAATCCAATAACAAAAACCAATGAAAAATCGCATAACAATCAATATAATCGTTTTCTCCGCTTTGAGTCTTGGGCTTGGGCAATTTGCCTCGCCGAATACGGCAATGGCCACTCAAAACCAAGATGGAACGCGCCAAGTAACCACCACAACCACGTACAGTCATCATCGCAAGGATGGAGCTTCTGTTATTGCGGCGCGAGCAAAGGCCAACGCCAGAATGAGGGATCTCCATAGCCGACAGAGGGATCAGCATAGCAACGATCGCAGCATGCATAGCAACGATCGCAGCCAGCATGGTAGCGGCCCAAGCCGGCAAATCCAGCATCGCGACCAACAAAATCAAAATCGAGATCAGCGGAACCAGGATCGCGACCAACGAAATCAGGATCGTGATCAAAAGAACAAAGATCGCGAGGACAGTCAAACAGCACATTAAATAATGCTTTGGCAGGTTTATGAAAAATTTCATAAACTTGCCCTGTGACAACAAATGTGTGAATCATGTAACTTTTTTCCAAAATTTTGTAACACATTTAATAGCTCATCACCGTATTTTTGTATCAGAGAATTATGAGAACAGCTTATTAGCTGTTCCTTACTCAAAAGACCCTGTTCGAGCCGAATTGACCGGAATACGCCGCACGATCGATCATCCACGGATGAGTGATCCTTAAGCCTCTCTCTCTTCTTCTTCTACCTAAGCCTTATATGTAGGTTGCCGGTACATCGGAGGGTTCTTCGCTTGCGCGTTCAAATGCGCTGTGCTTATTCAAACGATTTAACAATAAAAAAAACAATGACACACTCAACTACTCGACTCAGCGGGAGAATGATGGCAGCGTGCCTTATCGCATGTCTTTCCATCCTCTTGACTTCCTCTGGAGCATTTGCTCAAACGCGGCCGAACCTCGGCACGGCTTCCACCTACGCCATCTTTACCGGTGGCGGAGCGATCAACAACACCGGATTATCGGTACTGGTAGGAGATGTCGGCCAAGATGGCGCATACTCCTTTAATGGATTTCCGCCAGGAACCTATACCGGAACATTAAATAGAAATAACGGCGCTTCGGCACTTGCCAAGGCCGATCTGATCACCGCTCAGACAGTCGATGGTTCCGTGGCCTGCGGTACGGTGCTGGGCGTCGGAATTGTGGATGGTCAATCGTTCGATCCGGGCGTCTATTGCTCCGGAGCCGCTACGACGACCACGGGCCACATCACCTTCAATGCCCACGGAAATGCAAGCGCCATTTTTATCGTCAAGATCGGCGGCGAGTTAAGCGCGAACTCTGGAACCCATATCTTGCTTGCCAACAATGCGCGTGCGGCCAACATCTATTGGTTCGTCGATGGCGCGGTAACGGTACACGATAGCTCAAGCTTCGTCGGGACGATCATTGCGAATGGCGCGATTACGTTCCTTGGTCAATCCTCGCTCAATGGCAGGGCTCTCGTTGCTCCCGCAGGAGCGATCAATATTTCAGCGAATAATATGTCGGTTTCCACCGACACAGGTTCGGCAGCGAACAATCTTACGGTTGTAAAGCCAGCTTCGGGAGACACTATTCTACGCGGTGCGCTCAACGACACGATCTCATGGAGAGGTACCGGCATCGCTCGTGTAAAGACGTTGCAATACTCGCTCGATAGCGGTGCTACATGGACCACCATCGCTACGATCACCAACGATTCTTTGGCGTATAGCTGGCATGTTCCGGATACAACATCCACGAAAGCGATGGTTCGAATCACCGATACCAACAACATGAGAGGCGTGAGCGGGATCTTTACTATCTCGTCCAGCAAAAAGCCAGGCAGCATGGTTGTTGTGCATCCCAAGACCGGAGAAGTGATCACTGGTGGAATGCAGAACTATCAGATCAATTGGTCTGGAACCGGGCTTGCAAGCCAAAAGACTTTTGCGTTATCGCTCGATGGCGGCTCGACTTGGGCTATGATCGGCAGCAGTTCGACCGACGGTTTCACGTATAGTTGGAATGTTCCCGATACAGCCTCAGCACTGGCCATGATCAGTATTACGGATAGCAATGGTATTATGGGGCAAAGCGGTATCTTTACGATCTCGCATAAGACGATCGTTGGAAGTATTATCGTTGTCCATCCAGCAGCGGGAGAAGTGATCGCAGGTGGAATGCAGAATTATCAGATCGTTTTTTCTACTGTTAATGCAACGCAGCAAAAATTCTTAGAGTATTCGCTTGATGGTGGTGCAAATTGGAGTTTTATCGGCTCGATGAAATCGGACGCCTTGTCTTATACTTGGGCAAACGTTCCGAATGTAGCAACTACTCAGGCACTCGTTCGTATCACCGACGCCAATGGGGTGACGGGCACGAGCGGGCTATTCTCGATCACGATGACGCAAGGCGTTGGCTCTATCAATTCAATCTTGTTGAGCGGGTTGAACAATAACAACAACATCGGAAATAACCAGACCCTTGGAATTAGCTGGACATTCACTCCCGATATTGGAACATCCGTAACGGTCGAGTATTCGCTCGACAATTCGACCACGTGGAACACCATCGGAACCGTTCCGGTCACAACATCTCCCAATTCTACTACCTGGCAGACATCGTCGATCGGTTATCACAATCCGGTCTATATTCGTGTCATAAGCACGGAGGGCATGACGGCAACTTCGTTTCCATTCTCGATCGGCTCCAATGCATCGGTCTTTTCCGAGGCATCGCAGAACGGGTATTCGGTTTCGAACTATCCGAATCCTGCGCGTGAGCAAACGACGATCAGCTTTGTGCTGCCCGTTGAAAGCGACGTAACCCTGACGATCACCGACGAACTCGGAAGAGACGTTGGAACCATCGTTAAGCAACGTTTCAATTCTGGAACCTATGCCGTTCCGTTCAACACTTCGATGCTCATGCCGGGGGTGTATGACTATATGCTTCAAGCCGGTACCACGAGGATCGCAGGGAGAATGAATGTTATTAAGTAAATTAGATTGAATTATTACAGAAAACAATTATGAAATTACATACAACAATCGGCGCTTCAGCACTGCTCGCATTTTGGGGGTGCATCGCAATGAGCGGATGTTCTTCGTCAACATCGCCATCACCTACGACCTCAACGGTTACGATGACGGCAGAAACCGATGGAACGAAAGCAACCTCCGCTCTTTGGAAAAAGTCCGAAACGATCCTTTCGGGAATCGTCGCGGACTCCATCGAGATCACTCGCGTCCGCTTTCTGCTTAGCGCGGTGAAACTGCATGTTGAGGGCAATGACACCCTCAACGACGCGGGGATCAAGCTCGGACCCTTTGTTCTCGAGTTCACACCTGGCTTTTCAAGGGTCTTCTCAACGGATACTGTTCCTCATGGTACTTACGAGAGGGTCAAATATGAAATTCACAAATTTCCAGCTTCCATTGACCAACTGTATCTCAATGATCCGGTCTTTACCGACTTTGTTACGGGCGACCGATCGACCGTTATTGTTGAAGGCAGAGTCTGGTCAGTAAAAAGTTCGATCCCGTTGGATTTCGTTTACAAAAGCTCGATCGCGGCAAACGTGGAAGCGTTATTTCCAGGAACCATCACGCTGGATGCTGGATCGAATGCCACGATTGCCATGACCTTCAGTCCGTTGCTGGCATTTAAGGCTGCATCCGTTCTCGATCCGCGCGATCCGGGCAATGCAAACCAGATCGATCTCTTCCTCAAATCGGCCATTAATGTGTCGAAGAAATAACGAACAAGAATACGTCGGGAAGATATCGAAGGAGCACCATTTAGAACCCACAATTTCGTGTGTTCTCTTTAATCAAAAAAATATACAATGAACAATTCAACATCAACTCGCATCGCCGATGATGCCATCGCAACGGCATCATCGAATCCAAGCACTTCCACATCAAGCAACGGTTCGAATAGCTCTGTTCAGCAAAGCAGTTCGTCCACGAATGGCAATTCGTCAACGAGCAACTCGACGGGCAGCAGCAATTCGACCCCGCGAAGCGTCGGTGGGGATCAACCAGTTGGGACACAAAACAAAGAGGTCGTGAAAGAAAATAAAGATGTCACAGCTCGCTAAATTAGCGCGGCGGACGACTATTTTCCACAGCTACACTTATCGCGGAAATTGGAAATGCTTTGAAAGCAAAATTTGACCATCTCCAATTTCTCTTTCTCGGATTATTTCGAGGCGGAGATACTCGGTAAATCGCATTGCAATAAGCTCCGCCCTATGGTGGGGCTTTTGCAAATTTCTCCACGTATCTCATTATAAAAAATCATGTCACTAAAATGGCAGGAACGGCCGCTTCCCACATTGATGCAAGGCAAACGCCATAGCCTGTTTACGATCGCGCATAAGTTTTTTCCGACCGCTTTCTTAATAAAAGGAATCGGCATTACCTTAACATCATCCCTTTTCATCTATAATTATCTTCTTAATAATACTGGGATCGATTCTATCCTGATGCGAGGATTAGTTACCGCAACGATCGTGATCGTTGCGCCGACGTTAGCACTCTACCTTATCACACTTGCCCGTGCTCCACGAATTCGGCGGAGAGAAGAAATAGAAGCGGTTCATCAACATGACCTTGCCCTCGGCAATCTAAAGGCTCAGAAAGCAAAAGAACAGAAAGAACAGCAAGAGGTCGTAAGGCTTGAAGAAGTTGCCTCCGTGGATCTGAAAGCGAGAGGAATGAAAGCTAAAGAAGAAGATAAGAGATGGGAGCTATTGAATGAGTCTCTCCGCCTTCAGAATGAAACCGTGGAATTAGCGTCCGAAGAACGTCTTCTGGTTGCTCAGCAGGTGAAAGATCTTAAAGAGGAAGGTGAGGTCATGCGAAAAGGATTAGCCTCAGATGATCTGGAAGCACGGCATGTCAAGGACCTGAAAGAAGATAAACGCTGGGACTCACTCAACGAATCGCTTCGCATTCAAAAGGAAACGGGCGAATTAGCTTCCGAAGAACGGCAATTCATCGCACAACAATTCAAGGATGTGAAGGATGAGCGCGAAGTATTGCGGATCGGATTAGCATTAGACGATCTAAAAGCGCGTGAAGTAAAAGATCGAAAAGAAGACGAACGATGGGAATTATTAAACGAATCACTTCGCCTTCAGAAAGAAACCGTCGAATCCGCCTCCGAAGAAAGGCTTCTCGTCGCCCAACAAGTTAAGGAAGTTAAAGACGAGGGCGAAGTGATGCGCAAAGGATTAGTTTCTGACGACTTAGAAGCCAGACATATCAAAGAAATCAAAGAAGAAAAACGGTGGGCCAACCTCGATAACAGATTGCGTATCCAGGAAGAACAAAGCAAAGAGCGTGAAAAACGGGAATTGCTCCGAGATGAAGAACAGGCACGGTTGCGGCAGGAAGATGAAGTCAGGGATCAATATAAAACATTGTTCGCACGCTATGTGAGGAATTCCTCGGGAACCACATTGAATCAACAAGTTGCAGATGGGCTGGCTCCTTTACCGGAAGACTGGCTCAACGCACAACCGGAAATACAGAAGAATCCAGCGCTCGCGAAGTGGCTGGAGCCATATAACGGAAAGTAACTATTTCAAATTCATACGATTTTACTAACATTCTAACGATGATGCCAAATCCAGTGATCCTTCTTCTGGCCGATGACGACAAAGACGATTGCCTCTTTTTCAAAGATGCATTAGACGAGCTGCCGATAACGGCAAAACTTACCACCGTGCACGATGGAGAGCAACTTATGCAACTACTCGAAAAAGAAAAATTCGAGCCACCGCCGCCTCATGTTCTTTTTCTCGATCTTAACATGCCACGCAAGAATGGTTTCGAGGTGCTGTCGGAACTAAAGCTCGATGAAAACCTAAGGCATCTTCCCGTGATCATTTTCTCTACCTCGTTCGAACAGGATGTGGCGAACCTGCTGTATAAAAAAGGAGCGCATTATTATATCCGGAAGCCTGCGGAATTTGCACAACTAAAAAAAGTAATTTACCAGGCGCTGGTTCTTGCCACCGCCGAGAATATGGCACAACCAGCGAAGGAAGACTTTGTGATCAAAGGCGATATAGAAACAACACCATTATGAAAACGGCAAAATTAACAAAATCTATCAGTATGCTTCCGATCGAGGTGGTTACGACATCGGATCGGCAATCCGATAAAAAAAAGAAATCGGATAAATTAATTATTGCGAACAAAGAGCTGGCGTTCCAAAACGACGAGAAGGAAAAACGCGCTGCGGAGCTTATCATTGCTAATAAAGAGCTTGCCTTTCAAACCAAAGAAAAAGCAAAACGAGCGGCAGAGCTGAATATCGCCAACAAAGAACTGGCATTCCAGAACGATGAGAAAGAAAAGCGCGCCGCAGAGTTAGGTATTGCCAACAAAGAGCTTGCCTATCAAGACGGCGAGAAAGAAAAACGGGCCGCCGAATTAGGTATCGCTAACAAGGAACTTGCTTTCCAAAATAAAGAGAAAGAAAAACGAGCGGCCGAGTTAAGCATTGCAAACAAGGAACTCGCATTTCAGAACGATCAAAAAGAGAAGCGTGCGGAGGAATTAGTCATTGCGAATAAGGAACTTGCGTATCAAAATCAAGTTAAAGAAAAACGTGCTGCGGAGCTTGTTGTTGCCAATGATGAACTTGCGTTCCAAAATAAAGAGAAAGAAAAACGGGCGGCAGAATTGAACATCGCGAACATCGAGCTGGCTTATCAAAACGATGAGAAAGAAAAACGTGCTGCAGAATTAGGGGTGGCGAACAAGGAACTTGCTTTTCAAAATGAGGAGAAGGAAAAACGAGCCGAGGAGTTAAGAATTGCTAATAAAGAACTTGCATTTCAAAATAAAGAGAAGGAAAAACGAGCAGCAGAGCTTAGCATTGCGAATAAAGAGCTTGCATTTCAGAACGACCAAAAAGAAAAGCGAGCCGAAGAGTTAGTTGTCGCCAATAAAGAGCTTGCCGTTCAAAATCAGGTAAAGGAAAAGCGAGCCGGTGAACTAAATGTTGCGAATATCGAGCTGGCATTTCAGAACCATGAGAAAGAAAAACGCGCTGCGGAGTTAAACATTGCGAACATCGAACTGGCCTATCAAAACGATGAGAAAGAGAAACGCGCAGCGGAGCTTATCATTGCCAACGAGGAACTTGCTTTCCAAAGCAATGAAAAAGAGAAGCGTGCCGCCGAAAAAGAGAAGCGCGCCGCCGAGCTGATCGTTGCCAATGAAGAACTTGCTTTTCAATACGCGGAAAAAGAAAAACGCGCAGCGGAGCTTATTATTGCCAACAAAGAACTTGAATTCCAAAACGATGAAAAGGAAAAGCGAGCGGAAGAATTAAGCATTGCCAACAAAGAGCTTCTCGCATTCACCTATGTATCGAGTCACGATCTGCAGGAACCGCTGCGAAAAATACAGACCTTCGTCAGCCGGATCAGTGAAAATGAAAGTGCGAACCTTTCCGAGAAAGGCAAAGAGTTTTTTCGCCGAATACAGGAATCCGCGAAACGGATGCAAACACTGATCGAAGATCTGCTGGCGTTCTCTCGTGTCAATACTGCGGAACGAATATTCATCAATACCGATCTGAACATCATTATCGAAGAAGTAAAGACCGAGTTAAAGGAAAGCATCGAAGAAAAACATGCTATCATTGAGGCCATCGAACTCTGTCCGGTTAATGTCATCCGGTTTCAGTTCCGACAGTTGATGCTGAACTTGATCGGCAATGCGCTCAAGTTTTCGATTCCTCAGATGCCGCCACATATTATTATTACCAGTGTGATCGAAACAGGCAGCCATTTGAATAACGAAAAACTTTCGGCAGATAAAAAATATTGCCACATTACTGTGACCGACAATGGTATCGGTTTCGAACCTAAATTCAACGATCGCATTTTTGAAGTATTTCAAAAACTTCACGATAAAGAGGAATATGCCGGCACCGGCATCGGCCTGGCCATCGTAAAAAAGATCGTTGAAAATCACAACGGTATTATTACCGCAACCAGCGAGCTTCATAAAGGAGCACGATTCGATATCTATATTCCGGCGTGATGCATGTTTTAATGATGCGAGCGCCCCGTGTGCTATTCCAATCCCAGCCGGAAAAGGACCGGTGTTATTACTTTTTTGGCAACCGTATTCCCCCGTTCGCGGTTGTGCAGGCGTATATGACGAATTCCGAACTCTCTCTCGAAATAGAAGCGCCTGAATTGCTTACCGCACCGCCGGAAGCCCAGGCAGATGGCGTGGCGGATGCCGCAACAGAAGCTCCGATCGCCTCCGAACCGGCCAAAGAACGCAAACCGCGTCCGACGGACCAGTGGGAACCTCTGCGCGCTAAAATGCGGCAGAAGGATACCGTGCAGGCTCGTGTCGTGAAATGGCAGAAAAATGGTCTTGAAATGGAGATCGTGGATCCGGTCGTCGAGGGGCAGCCGGCGCTCAAGGCATTCATGTCGAACGATCATATCGATCACGATCCCAATCGCAATATCGCGAATTATTTCGGCAAAACGCTTCCCGTAAAGATCACGAACGTAAGGGTAAAGCACGGAACCGCCGCTCCGGAGATCTCGCTCAGCCACCGCGCTGTGCTCGATGAGGAAGCCCGTACCGCCGGACACGAGGCCATCAAAAAGCTGAACGTCGGCGATATTGTGGACGTCAAAGTGAAAAATTTCGACCACAGCAATGTGCGCGTCGATCTTGGTTTTGGGATCGACGCCGTTATTTTGCTGCGCGATCTTTCGTGGAAGCATGTCGATCAGCCGTACGAAATCTTAAAGCGCGGCGAGACGGTCAAAGCAAAAATCTTATCGCTCGATCGCGGGCGCAGGGAAGTCCGGCTCGGTATCCGGCAGCTTTCGGCCGATCCGGAGATCGCGTTATATGAGGAGTATGCGTCCGGGCAAACGCACATCGCAAAAGTGGTTTCGACCGATCATTTCGGCGCAATGCTCGAGCTTCCGAACAGCCTCGCGGCCTTTCTTCCGATCTCCGAAATTGCATGGCAGCGCGTCGGCGCAGTTTCCGATGTGGTTTCGATCGGCGAGGAGTTCGAGGTACGGCTGATGTCCGTCGATGCGAAGGAGCGGCGCATCACCGCAAGCAAAAAGCAGCTTGTAGAAGATCCGATGCGCCTGATCGAGAATACGTTCCGGCGCGGCACGGATCACAATGGAACCATTAAAGAAATCAATCGCGGCGGATTGGTGATCGCGCTCGCGCACGGCGCGGAGGGTTTTGTTCCCAGAGGCGAGGTCACCAACGATCCCGCGCCGATGCGATTGGAAGATGCATTTAAAGTAGGCAAGCCCATCGAGGGACTGCGCGTGATCGAGTTCGAACGCAAAGGCCGGCCGGACTCCGACGCCAAGCCGCGCATCACGCTTTCGCTTTCCGCCGCCGAGCGCGAAACCGAACGCAGCGCGCTCAAGGATTATCGCGCCACCAGCAAAGCGTCCCGCTACTCGCTATCGGACTCCCTCGCCGCGCTCCGCGATAAGCTCGCCGAGCAGGAGCGGCAAGCCTGAGGCCCGCCCCCGATCTGAAAGCAGGCTGCCTCTTCCCAGCGCGATTCCGAGAAAAAGGCGCACCATAGGTGCTAACTTGCAACGCAAATGCGATTATATTGACGGCGAAATTGATAAATTAGTTTACGCGCTTTATGGGTTGACGGAGGAGGAAATTAAAATAGTGGAGGAGAAGAATGGCGATTAGCGACAAGGACAGAAAACTACTTTGGTCAAGAGCTGGGGATCGTTGCGCTATATGCAAACAACCCCTAACAATCGATTCAACTTCCTCAAACACAAAATCGATTCTTGGTGAAGAATGCCACATTGTTGCCAGGGCTCCTAATGGGCCTCGTGGTAGTGATAGAATGGACGTAGAAATAGATAGCTATGATAACTTAGTGTTACTATGCCCTACTGACCATAGACGAATCGACGAACAACCTTTGGATTTTCCGTCAACTGCCATAAAAATAATCAAGAGTCTTCACGAATCTTGGGTCAAGAAAACTCTCGAAGAGCAGTGGGAATCAGAAACAGTGACGACACGTACTAAGAACATGAGCGAAAATCACGATAATGCTACAATACTGTCATACAAAGATGCCTCAGGCGTTCTTCGCCACGTTGCCACAGGTTTTTTGTTGGAGCTTTACGATCAAGATGACTTGAAAATGAGAATCACGAGGAATTACTTGGCCAAGTCTGTAAAGCTCGTGGAAAGCATCTTCCAATTATGGGATGCAACAGCTATTCAGGAATGTCACATACTTTTTCGGTGTCTTTTGGACCGTCTTTTTCACATCCGTAAATTACTTGCTGAAAACAGCTTCGAAGCATTCGATGAGTGGTCATTTGTTGAGCAATACGATTTCAATGCAAGGGCATTTGCAGAGCCACGCTTCAAAAGTCAAACTGATTTGCTTCCTCCAGTTCCCGAAGCTGATAAACAGCGTAGAAAAGAGCTTAGGAATAAAACAGTAGGTTGGGTTCGACCAGACGCCGAAGAGATGGCGAATGCAATTCAGCGCGACTACTTGTACCTTTATATGTTTCGATCTGCTTCGATGCACATACATCCAATGGCAAACGATGGCGATCGGGACTACGAAACTGTCACTGGGCTTAGGAGCACTACGGTTTGGCCAAGTCAAGAATATGTATTAAGAAATTCAATCTTAGTATTATGGACAGTGCTGTATGATATCCTATTTGACTTAGGCGTTGAAGCAACTGGAACTTTCAGGAAATTCGTAGATGACCTTTTAGTATTCCTTGAGACTGGCTCCCAGGATTATTGGAGATCTTATTATGCACTCGTTGAATCCTTCAAAATCGGTGAGCCATGGTTCCGCTTACCTCAATAATGCTCGCCACAAAGAAGCAGCTTGCCACCTCGCAGGGCCTGAGAAAATTTCGAATTTCATGGTGTCTCGGAAAAGAGTCGTATATTAGTAAGTGGTATTAAGAGCACCTATTTCTATAAGAATAGCATGGATGATAGTTTTCTATATGAACGAGTTCTCTGAGAAAAGCATTTGTCGGGGCACATGGCGAAAACAGCTTGGAAACGAGGGTTCATCGGGAACTCACAAGAAAAAGAAATGGCACCTATTTCTTGGGGAAAAGGTCTGAGCTCGGATTTATCGAATTTTTGGGGATGGACAGGATTTGGGACCGGGATTCACATGATTTTCATGATTAGGAAATGATGGGAAACTGCGGGCACGAATGAAATGCCGGGTTTTGGAGTTAGTTGCAGAAAGGTGTTCATTTGTCACCACTATGAAGCAGCACTATGAAGCTACTATTCGATGGGTATAGCGAGGAAGAGTATGAGGCTGGAACCGTGTTCTGCGTCGGGCGCAATTACGTGGAACATGCGAAGGAATTAGGCACGGAAGTCCCCCAGGATCCGATCATTTTTACCAAGCCGGCGAATGCGCTTCGGCATGGGTCGTATAATCTGATCGAGTATCCACCGTTGACGAAGGAACTTCACTTCGAGGGCGAGCTAATTCTGCTCTTGCGCGGCGGCGGACGAAATGTGAAGGCCTTTACCACTGCGGATGTCATCGCCGGTTATGCCATCGGACTTGACCTTACGATGCGGGACCTTCAGACCGAAGCCAAGCGTAAGGGTCTGCCATGGACGATCTCGAAGGGTTTCGATGGCGCGGCGCAGGTCAGCCATTTTATTCCGTTCGAGTCGGCTCCGCCGTTCGAGGAACTCTGCTTTTCGCTGTGGGTCAATGACGAGCTTCGTCAGCGCGCCTCGACGAATCAGATGATCTTTTCGCCGGAAATGCTTTTGCCGTATATTTCGCAGATCTTTTCTGTGAAGACAGGGGACTTGCTCTTTACCGGTACTCCGAAGGGCGTCGGCCCGCTGCACGTCGAGGATAAGATCGTGATGCAGCTTCATACGTCTAATCCGGATGAAGTGCTTCTCGATTTTCATGCGCAGGTAACGGAATGGCAATAATTAATTAAGAATTAAGAGTTAAGAATGAAGAGTTAAGATGAAGAAGTGGAACGCTACTGTTCGAATACTTTTTTGACAACTCTAACTTCTTATTATCATTGAATTCGCTGGCCGGGTTTTTCCTTCTCGTCGTAGTTCTTTACTTTATCGAGCATATAATTTATTTGCTCGGTGTGTTCCGTGCGATGCGCGAACCGGATGGGCATGCGGACTCGGCCTCGCTACCGCTTTGTACCGTTCTGGTGTGCGCTCGCGATGAGGAGAAGAATATCGAGCAATGCCTTATTTCGCTCGAAGCGATACACTATCCGAAGGATCGGCTGGAGGTGCTGATCGTTGACGATAAATCGACAGATCGAACGCCGGAAATTTTGCAAGCATGGAAGGCTCGGATGCCAAATCTTGTTGTGCTTCGAACGGGTGAAGAGATCAAGAATTTGCGCGGCAAAGTGAACGCGCTTACGCAGGGCATGGATGCCGCAAGCGGGGAGTTCGTGATGATCACCGATGCGGATTCTCATGTGAACCCGAATTGGGTGAGAGAATACCTGAAGCATTATGACGAGCATACCGGAATGGTTGCAAGCATCACGCTGCTGGATCAGAAATATTTTCTCGATGGGGTGCAGTCGATCGATTGGTCGTATTTATTAGGGATGGCCTGTGCGAGTGCCAATATAAAGATCCCGCTATCGGTCATTGGGAACAATATCTCGGTGCGGCGCGCGGCCTACGAAAGTGTTGGAGGCTATCGCAAGATACCGTTCAGTGTGACCGAGGATTATGCCCTGTTTCAGGCGATCTGGCACAAGAAGCGAAGCGATGGCACACCAGAGTGGGAGGTTCGCTTTCCGCTGCATCACGATCTTACGGTCATGAGCGAGCCATGTCCCGATTTCAAAGCATGGTGGCGCCAAAAGCACCGTTGGGTTAAAGGCGGCGAGGGGCTGAAGTTCGTCGGATATGTCATTTTTATCCTCGGATTGCTTGCCCAGCTTGCGATGGTGACGGCGTTCATTTTTCTTCCACTTCCAGCCGCGATCGCGACGGTTGCGATCAAGTGGGCAGCCGATCTGCTGGTTATCGTTCCTGTCCTGACGCGAACGCGCAAGCTGACACTGCTGAAATATTTCCCGATCTACGAGATCTATCTTGCGCTGTTCGTTTTTTCGATGCCCATTATGATGGCGCAAAAAAATGTGAAATGGAAGGGGAGGGTGTATAAGCATTGAAGTGGCTGCTTACGATAGTATTTATTTCCATATCTTTTTCAAGGTGCCTTGCCCAACACGAGAAAGTTTACGTGGATTACATTCTCCCACCACCTTACGATAAACACAATTGGGTGCAAGACCCATCACTATTTCTGGAACCGAATAATTTTGAGATCGAAAAAGAAATGCTCGATCATTCACTTTGGCTAAAGTTGGGGTATGGGAGGGATTTGCTCTACATAAAAAATAGTGTTGGGATCGGATTGGAAGGGGTGGTTTGGAGCAGGCTTGAAGCACTATCGCAGTTCCGATTCCCGGTTCAAACGGCTGACTATTTCTTCGGTGTTTTTGCCGATTGGCATGATGCTAATGCAACGTGGCGCTTTAGAATAAGCCACATCTCTTCACATTTAGTCGATGGTTCAGATAGTATTTCTGGAGGATCGAGCAGCGAGTACAGCCGGGAATTCGTTGAACTGATGCGAGAGGTTCCCCTGCGCGATCTGTCCGAAGTGGGAATTTCCTGGACGCTTGGCGTTCGAGGATACTTCCATCAAGTGACCAAGATCGAGCCTTGGATCGCATTCCCTGCGAGTTTCACGTGGCGTTTCGCAGATTTTGATCGGAGCGTTTGGGCTGGACCGTATGGCCCCCGAGATAAATCCTCTACAATTTCCCTTTTCATTTCGAGTGGCGATGGACCAGTCTGGCCCTCCATCGCTGGAGGGCTTCGAGCGGAGAGAATGAACTCTGATCTCGGCGTCATCGGTTTGCAACTGGAATATTATTACGGCGCATCTTGGGCTGGCACAGATGCGGGAGCGAAAGTCAGTCAACTAAAATTACAAATGGATGTCCGAGATTTCTGATTCAAGCACTCGAATCGATAGTATCGTCAACCGCTTGCTTGGCAAGCAGCGGTTGTGGCTGCATATTCTGTTTTTTCTGGTAACGTATCTCACGACGACGCTCGCTGGTGAAGCATGGCGCGGAGTAGCTGACCCCGGCGATCTTTCGAATCTTCATTTAGGATTGGAGTATGCTACACTCGTCATGTTTTTCTTAACAGCGCATGAGTTCGGGCATTTTATTGCGGCCAGAATTCATAAGGTCGATGCGACGCTGCCATTTTACATTCCCTTTCCCGGCGCACAGTATGGTTCCATCAGTTTTGGAACGATGGGAGCGGTCATTCGCACACGTTCGAAGGTGCCCTCGAACAAAGTGATGTTCGATATTGGTGTTGCGGGGCCAATAGCGGGATTTATTGCATGTATCATCATTCTTGCAATAGGTTTTGCAACGCTTCCGGGCATCGAGTATCTTCAGCAGATCCATCCGGACTATCCGAATGAAGTAATGAAGCCGGGAATGATGGAGTTATCGTTCGGCAACACGCTATTTTTCAGCGTCATGCAAAAGCTGTTTGCCAATCCCCATGGATTTATGCCGCCGATGTCGGAGGTGTATCACTACCCGATGCTGTGCGCCGGATGGTTCGGGACGTTCGTGACCGCGCTGAATTTACTTCCCATCGGCCAGCTCGATGGCGGCCATTTGACATACACCATGTTCGGGCGTTCCCTTCACAAACGATTGGGGCAATTCACGGCGCTCGTTCTCTTTACCATTTCGATCCCCGCGGTGCTCGTTCAATATATCGAGGGTGCTCCGGCATGGCTTCACTCAATGGCAATTCCCGGCGGGGAGACATGGCTGCTGTGGGCGCTTATCACGACGTTCGTCATTCGTTTTCGGCATCCGCCCTGTGAAGATGAAAGCCCGCTCGATCTGCGCCGAACGATCATCGGATATACCGGGATCGCGATCTTCGTGATTTGCTTCACTCCATCTCCGCTTGTCATACAATAAATGGAACGTAGATTGCCGAGCGTATTGCTGATCGTTGCGTGTCTGCTTCCATTCATTCGGCTTGGTCTGGGTGAAATTCAGCCGTGGGATGAATCGCTGTATGTGATACGAGCAGAAGCATGTTTGAAGTTTGGTGCCTGGCTGGATCAAACTCAATATGCCGTAGGTCATTTATATTCAGCAACCCATCCCCCGCTTGGAGTTTGGCTGATCGCAATTTCTAAATATCTTTTCGGCGATTCGACGTTCGCGATCCGCTTGCCGGTTGCAATGGCAGCCTCGGCTTCGATCTATATTCTTTTTCTTATCGTTCGCAAATTCACATCGAAGGAAGCCGCGCTCGTTGCGGCTGTTTCGCTTTCGGTTGCAGACCTGTTTCTTCTGTTCAGTCATCGTGCGCAGATGGAGTGCTTCATCCTTTTCTCCGCGCTTGCGGCGATCTTTTTTTTATCTGTCGTCATCGAGCGAGATCAATGGCTTGCTGCTCTTCTAAGTGGAATTGCGCTTGGACTTGGACTTCTGACGAAGTTTGCCGAGGCATTTTTTATTGTGCCTTTCATTCTGTTGATGCCGTGGGCTCTTAGCAAACCTCGCGCTATCCGATATGTGGGAATTTCTATTGCGATAGCCGTTATCATTATGATTCCCTGGTTTGCGATGATCGCTTTACTGCATCCGGATTATTGGAACCATGTTTATGGCTCGCTCCAAACATTACGTCAAGGGAATTATCATCCATCGTCACTGGCATGGTGGTACTATCTGAATCGGCTGATTGTAGGCTTGCCTCTTGTGGTTAGTGCTCTATTTGTTCGCGGTTCAAGCCGGCTGTTTCGAACTTCGTTCGTGTGGCTTTTGTCTATTCTGATCGTACTTCAGTTAGTTGATACTCGTATGCCGCATTTTGCATTTCTTCTGCTTGCACCCGGCGCGATGTTAATTGGTGCATCATGGGACAAACTGAACGAGATGACGTCGAAACGACGTGGAGCTATTTTTACCCTGACGCTTTTTACCGTAGCGTGGTCTGCCTCTGAACAAGTTCGATTGTTGGTCACCCATCGAATGCTATGGAATAATACCATTTTCGCGCCTTCTGGATGGATAATCGTTTCGATCGCCTTCATCCTATCTGGAATTGCATTGCACTTTGCACATGACAGGATGAGATTTGCGACTGCATTCGTGGTCATCCTCGTTGGAATTGCCTTTGCACATCTATTTTCCGAAGGAAATTTCGTTTTTGAGAATGGTGCATCGCAGGTCGCGACGATCATCTCCCATCCGAGTTCCAAAACCAATATTGTTGTTATCCATTATGATTTTCCGAATGAGGAATATGCGCCTCAGCTTGCTTATTATACATGCGGATGGACTTTAGGTTGGATCCCCGGCAAGACCTCTCGTACGTTTACCTGGGATACCGCAGCGATCAATAGCTATAAACCCGATTCATCTCAGGATTTCGTCATCGTTACCCGTTCAGTGGATCGTTTCAATCACTTATCCGACAAGGATTCTGCGGTGATGGATACGCTCATGAGCAAACTTTGGAGCAATTTTGCTCATAAGCGAGAATTTCAGTCGTATGTGGTCTTTTTCTGACCGGTTTTTCGTATGGAACCTCCCAAGGCCCTATAAAGTTATGCGAACATTCTTTACTCCTGTGTCCCCACATGATGTACAAAATTTTACATGTTATCACCTCAACAGCGTGGGGTGGGCTTGAATTATATGTCGCTTCTCTGATCTCAGAGCAGGCGAAGGCTGGTCATCACGTATCTGCATACGTGATGGCTGGTTCGCGTATGGAATCCGAGCTTCTGAAAGCGGACGTTTCTTTACATTACGCACGACGTTCTGCGCATGTCAGCGTAGTGGATATTCGCCGCATCCGGCAGATCGTTCGCGAGGAGCAAATTTCGGTCATCCATTCTCATACCAGCCTTGATATTTGGCCGGCAAGTTTAGCGGTTCTGGGGACAAATGTCGCCCATGTATCTTCGGTCTATGTGGTTGCGATGCCCAAACGCGACCCGCATCATTGGTTTATCTATCGCCGGATCGACGGGATCGTTTCCTCTTCCGAATATACTAATCGCAGGCTCGGCCGCCAATTTCCTGTCGCCAAGAAAAAATTCCATCTGGTTCGGTATGGTCTGACTCTGGATCGCTTTGTTCGGTCGGAAACAGCAAGGGAGGAGCGGCGTTCGGAACTCAATATCAAGCCCGATGAGATCGCGATCGGTGTGATCGGTCGGCTCGATCCTCAAAAGGGCATAAGGGAATTTGCTGAATCGATGATGTACCTGAGACCCGACGTTCGTTCTCGCGTTAAATACGTGATCGTGGGCAGGCGCGAGAATGCCGATCAGGATGTAAATGCCTGGCTCGATGATTTTCAAAATAAACCGGAGATCCGCGACCGCTTAGTCGTGGTTCCGTTCCAAGAGAATATCCTTCCAACCCTGAATGCTCTGGATGTATTGGCGTTGCCAAGCTATCGCGAAATGTATTCTCTTTCCGTGCTCGAAGCTATGGCGATGCAACTTCCGGTTATTGGCACCGATCGCGAGGGAACCACAGAACAATTAGGAGCAAATGAGCGGGGCTTATTGATCGAGCCTAAAAGTCCGAGGGCTATTGCAAATGCCGTTCATATCTATGCTGAAAATCCGAGGTTGCGGCAGCGGCATGGGGCTGCTGGGCATGCGTGGGCTCATCGTGAACATGCGATCGAACGCATGCTGGATTCGCTCGGGCGTGTGTACAACCTTGCCATCGCCCGGCGCACGCATCAGTCAGCAGATGCTATGCTTGATGCTTCCTTTGTTTCTTCCAGCAGGTCTTCAAGAGCCTGATAGACTTGTTCCACCGTCAGGAGCGACATCGTTTTGCGATCCGATGGGATCAGCACACGCGACGGCGCACCGATTGGAAGAAATTCATTCTCTTCAAAGAACAATCCTACGACGGGAACTCGCTGGGCTGTTGCAAAGTGCGTGACCGACGTATCTGGGGTGACAGCGATAACGGCACCTCGAATGGCAGAAGCAAGGTGCAGGATGGAAGGTGTTTCGAGATATGAAATGGTGGATGGTTCGCTTGCAAGAAGTTCTCGCAGCGCGGAAGCGCGGCTCGGAGCACTCGAAAGGAACACGTGGAGATCGGGATGAGAACTCACGATCTTCCTCGCCAGTTCGATCGAATTTGCCACCCCCCACTCGCGATAAAGCTGGGATGCGTCCGTGTTGATAATGATATAGCATTTGGTTCCAGACCGCTGTAAGATCTCCTTGATTTCTGGTTCAACCTCCTTCGAGACTTCGGGGAAATTCGGAAGATCGGGCCATTCCGTTTCAACATCGATCGGAAGATCGACCGCTGCTTTCAGTACCAGCAGATTTTGCCAGACCATCGGAGCGGGAATGGGAGGGCGATCAACGAATTCGGAATATATTCGGAGATATTTCTCTCGCTTTCCACGTACACCCGTAAGGCTTACTCCATTTGGTGCGATGATCTTCGCAAAGATCGCTCCGCGCGTCTTATCGTGATAATTCAAATTGAGTACGACATCCCATTTTGTTCTGCGTGCGCGAAACAGTTCTCGAAGCAGCGAAAGGGACGGGGCTTTCGTGAAGGCAAAAGTTTCATCAACATCGGGATCGTGCTCAAAAAGTGGTCGGCTGCGCGGGCTT
>Ga0206934_1013_pt1 | contig 56787 bp, 50 predicted proteins | sample Alteio_BWOrgHeat_16_FD_152932 | JGI IMG/M metagenome (GOLD analysis project Ga0206934, IMG submission 152932) | Enriched cells from forest soil in Barre Woods Harvard Forest LTER site, Petersham, Massachusetts, United States -... | ecosystem: Environmental > Terrestrial > Soil > Temperate forest >...
GCATCTAAACCTGAAACAGGTGCGGTGATAACGATTATTTCTGATGCCAACGTCACTTACCCGGTTATTGAAAAGGGTAACGGAGTTTATATGGGCGCAATAATCAGTGCCGCCACCACTGCAAAATACGCGCTGAAAATAACGACGAGCGACGGAAAAAGCTACCAGTCGGACTTTGTACCCGCAAAAAATTCGCCGCCGATAGACAGCGTTTACTATAAAGTGGGAAGCAACGGGCTGGATATTTATGCTGATACACATGACCCCACAAAGAACTCGGAATACTATCGCTGGGATTTTGTAGAGACCTATATTTTTACCACCGCCTTTTATTCGTACGGCATAGTAGTACGTACGCCAAAAGATACGGTTCTATTAAGAGCGCCTGCCGACCAGATCTATCAATGCTGGCGAACAGATACATCATCAAGCGTAATTATTAATACATCCGCTATGTTAAGCAATGATGTAATCGCTCTTAATCCGATAACATCTATCGCTTCAACATCGGAAAAAGTTGCCCACCGGTATAGTATCCTGGTCAACCAATATATATTAACACCTGGTGCTTACGCCCATTACCGGCAGTTAAAAAAGAACACCGAATCGATAGGCAGCATATTCGATCCCCAACCGTCTGAGTTGCCAGGCAATGTGCATTGCCTTAGCAATCCATCGGACGTTGTTATAGGCTACATAACCGCCGGGGCGCCCTCTAAGGCCCGTATTTTTATTGATAACAGGCTGTTGCCTCAATGGGTAGCTGATAATCCGTATTACGGGTGCTCAACGGATACAAAACTTTATGAACACCATTATTTCGGCAACTACATAGAATATGAAGTTAGAGAATATATTTATACCGGTATTGAAGACCCGGTTTTGCCTGTACCCAAGCCCGGTGACCCGTCGGCTCCTCCCATAGGTTGGACCGCTGCCCTACCATTTTGTGTGGATTGTACCCTTAGCGGAACAAATAAGAGACCCGTTTACTGGACAGATTATTGAGATGAGCAAGACCACCGCCATATTGTTTATTATTGTTGCCTCAGTTGCGGAGTGCCTGGGTTGTAAGAAGGCCTTTGCACCGAAGATTATAGGCGTAAGCGCCGGTTATCTTGTTGTTGAAGGCGTGATCAATAGCAATGCAGGCGATACCACTTACATTAAACTCTCGCGCATGACGCCGGTTACAAGTGCCGACACAGCAAAGGTGGAGCATAACGCCGTGGTAACTGTTGAGGGAAGTAATAATGCCGCCTACCAGCTGAGCGAATCGGGCAACGGTATTTATACCGCAAGCCTTGGCGGATTGATCCCCAATGCCAAATACCGGCTACATATCAAAACCACCGACAACAGGGAATACCTGTCAGATTATTTGCAGGCCAAAGCAACGCCGCCGATAGACAGCATCGCGTATTCGGTGCAAAATAATGGGGTGCAGTTTTATGTATACGCCCACGACCCAACGGGAGATACCAGGTATTACCGATGGGACTTTGATGAGACGTTTGGCTACTTCTCTATGTATACCTCGACCTATAAAATCGGTCCCGACAGCCTGCCGCACTTCCGCATTGAACAGGCTGATAAGATACGTGAGTGTTACAAAACGCTGCAATCAAAAGCGGTGCTGCTTGGCTCGTCGGCCAAACTGAGCAAAGATGAGATTGATAAGGAGCCTGTTGATTTTATTACGCAGGAATCGGGCAAAATATCTCATGGTTACAGCCTGCTGGTGCGCCAGTATGCGCTTACGGCCGATGCCTTCAACTACTGGCAAAATTTGAAAAAAAATACCGAACAGATCGGGACGATATTTGACGCGCAGCCTTCCGAAATACAGGGCAATATTCATTGCCTTACCAACCCGGCTGAACCGGTGGCAGGCTACATCAGCGCATCGAGTGTAACGGCGAAGAGGATATTTTTAGATGCGCAGACGACCGGGCTCTTTGTCCCCACTTACCTGCCTCCGCCCGAAGCGGGCGAGTGTGGTATAGGGGATATACCTGTTGAGCCCCAATCGACTTTTGCGGCACGTTTGAATGACTTGATCATTTCACAAAACGTGGTATTGATATCCGGGGTATCGCCGCCGGGTTCGAGTGTAATCACAGGTTATACCTATGCGTGGGCGCCTTGCGTGGATTGCCGCGCGAAAGCACCTTTGGGAACCAATACCGTACCGGTTTTTTGGCCGCCGAGCGAACATGAGTAAAATTGATTTAATGAATTGTAAAACTTCATACCGAATAAAAAAATAGCATTATGAAACAATTACCCGGTGTATCAGGGAGCTTAATTTGCGGCGCAATGGCGTTGCTGTTTTCGCTGCACAGCTCGGCGCAATCGGTCAACCCGATCCAAAGCAGTTTCAATCAATACCGGCAAAATGCCCCGGTGGAGAAAGTATTTGCGCATACGGATAAGGGCGCCTACCTGACGGGCGAGATTATTTGGTTTAAATTGTACGTGGTAGATGGCACCTGGCACAAGCCGCTTGCGCTGAGCAGGGTGGCTTATGTGGACGTGCTCGACAACAACTCGGTGCCGGTGATGCAAACCAAGGTTGAGCTGAAGAACGGCAGCGGCTACGGCTCGGTGTATATACCGGTTACCCTAAGCAATGGCAATTACAAATTGCGGGCTTACACCAACTGGATGAAGAACTTTAGCGCCGATTACTATTTTGAAAAACAGTTAACCATCGTAAACCCCCAGATATCGCCCGCTGCTTATGCAACGCAGGGCCCGGCCTATGATATCCAGTTCTTCCCCGAGGGCGGTAACCTGGTCAACGGCGTGGCAACCAAAGTTGCCTTTAAAGCGGTAGGCCGTGATGGCGTGGGCATCGACTTCACCGGGGCTGTTATCGATCAGAAAAATGATACGGTGGCGCGTTTTAAACCGCTCAAATTCGGGATGGGCAGTTTCACCTTTACTCCAGATGCAGCTAATACTTACAGGGCCGTTATCAAAAGTGGAAATGCACCTGCAGTAACTGCCAATTTGCCTGCTATCAACAGCAACGGATACACGATGCATTTGACCGACAACGGCTCTCAGCTAACCGTAAATGTTAGTTCGGTCAACGCAGGATCTGATGGTGACGTTTATCTTTTTGTGCACACCGGGCAGCAGGTGCAGGCGGTTAAATATGTTTCTCTTTCCAACGGATCGGCGAAATTTACGATTGATAAAAACCAGCTTGGTGAGGGCATCTCGCATATCACCATTTTTGACGCGAGCCGAAGGCCGGTATGCGAAAGGCTCTATTTTAAACGTCCAACTAAACTACTGGCCATCGACGCAGCGCCCGATAAGCAACAATATGGCAGCCGCAAAAAGGTGAGTGTAGCTTACTCGGCCAAAGACAATGCCGGGAATATGCAGAACGCTGATCTGTCGATGGCGGTTTACCGCCTGGACAATTTTCAGAAGCAGGACGCTATGGATATAGCCGGCTATTTCTGGCTAAGCTCCGACCTGAAAGGCAACATCGAATCGCCGGGCTATTACCTGAAAGATAACTCGGCCGATGCTGCTGAAGCTGCCGACAACCTGATGCTTACGCAGGGCTGGCGCCGGTTTCAATGGAGCGATGTTTTAAGCAATAAACAGCCTTCGTTCTCATTCCTGCCTGAACTGGACGGGCACCTGGTTGTCGGAAAAATTGTTAACACCGCTACAAATACGCCGGGTGGCGATGTGGTTGCTTATTTTGCCGTACCCGGTAAAAGGGTGCAGGTATTTACCGCCCGGAGCGACTCCACCGGGAAGTTACTGTTTAATACCAAGGATTTTTACGGCCCGGGCGAGATCGTGGTGCAAACCAATACCGAGCACGACAGCACTTACCGCATCGATGTGCAAAGCCCATTTTCTGAGCAGTATTCTAAAAATACACTGCCGCCTTTCATGGTCAGCCCGGATATGCAGCAATCGCTTGAAAAATCCAGCCTGGGTATGCAGGTGCTAAACCTTTACTCGGGCAGCAGCATAAAGAAATACCGTGATGCACCGGTTGACAGCAACGGCTTTTTTGGTAAACCTTACAAATCATATAAGCTGGATGATTATACCCGGTTTACTACCATGGAAGAGGTATTGCGCGAATACATCCATGAGCTATGGGTAAATCACGATAAGCATTACCACATTAAAATGATCAATGAAGCCGGTTTTCTGGACGATGATCCGCTGGTGATGCTCGACGGGGTACCGGTGTTCAGCATGGATAAAATCGTAGGGCTCGACCCGCTTAAGATCAGGAGGCTGGATGTGGTGCGCGACCGGTATTACTGGGGCCCGGCGGAGGCTGAAGGCATATTGAGCTACACCTCATATAAAGGCGACCTGGCGGGGCTGGATATGGACCCCCATGCCGTAGTGCTCGATTATGAGGGGCTTCAATTGCAGCGGGTGTTTTATGCGCCGGTTTACGATACCGATGAGCAGGTGGCAAGCCGCCTTCCCGATTTCAGGAATGTACTGTACTGGTCGCCCTCGCTTAACAGCAATAAGCAGGGTAAAAAGGAGGTTTCCTTTTTTACCGGCGACCAGGAAGGGCAGTATATCGGCGTAATACAAGGCATCACCGCTGACGGTACTGCGGGCAGCCAGGTGTTTAATTTTGAGGTGAAGAAATAAAGTTAATCGCCCATGGACTCACCCGGTCGTAGCTGCGCTCGAACACCCTCTCTTCGCAAGCGAAAAGAAGGTTTTGTCTACCAGGAAATTTAAAGCCCTATTTATGCGCAGCATAAAGAGGGCCGACAAGCGTAGCGGTTCGGGGTGAGTCGACGGGAACATGACTAAGCCAAAAGCTCCCAATTCATCCGTCAATTGCCATCCACGGGTAATATTTTTGATACAAGGGCCCAATCGTATCCAACGGTTGGGCTTTTTGCGTTTATGCGATGATCGCACCTGTTGCGCTATGACCAAAAAACCACGAAATTTGTACAAAAAAGCAATAAGCGATTAAACCATGGGCCGGGTTTTCGGTCTAATCAATAAAATAAGAAAAGTTATAAAGTTTAACCCCTAAAATTCTCTAACAAAATCATGAAAACGTTATATAAATATGCATCCGGCCTGGCATTGGCAGGATTGCTGATGGTGGGAATGGCGCCTGCTGCCCGGGCACAACGCGGTTTTCACGGTGGTGGCGGACATATAAGCGGCGGCATCAGTTTTGGCCGCGGCGGTGTAGGTATCGGTTTTAGCAGGGGCGGCTCGTCGCTTGCTATCGCTGGTCGCCCCGGTTATTTTGGCGGGTACTATGGAGGCCGCTATTTTTACGGTTATCCATCGATCGGTTTCCGCCTGGGCTATTTACCGTTCGGGTATTACCCGTTTTATTTCGGGGCCGATCTGTACTACTATTACGGAGGTGTATTTTACCGCCCTTATGATGATGGCGGTTACGAGATTGCCGTGCCACCGGTTGGCGCGGCTGTACCCGGCATGCCAAAGGGTGCCCAATCTATCGTGATTGACGGGCAGCAGTACTACGAATTTAACGGCGTTTACTATCAGCCAACTACCGACGATAAAGGTAAAACGGTGTACGTGATCGCAGGCAAAGATGGGGTGTTGAACACTAATGGCGATGCGGCGCAAAATCCGCCCCCTGCGCCGCAGGTTGGCGATATTGTAAACCAATTGCCTGACGGTTCGCGTAAGATCACGCTTAACGGCAAAAAGTACTACGTGGCTCCCGACGGCATTTATTACGAAGAATTCAGGGATGCCAACAATTACAAGGCTTTCCGCATCGTTAGTATTCCATCAGACGATGATAACAACGAAAAACAGCAGTGATCGCTATATATGCTAATACAAAGGGCTGCTTGCGGCCCTTTTTTGTTGCCGGAAACTAAACCTTTACCAATAATTAAGGTCTTATATAAAAGATTTGTTTAGCAAAAGATGAAAAGGTTATTTAAATACATGTCAGCATTAGCTTTAACAGCTTTGATGGCAATTGTGATGACGGGAAATGTTTACGCCCAGCGGGGCGGCCACGGTGGCGGCGGCTCACATGGCGGTGGCGGCGGATCTCGTGGCGGCGGCGGCTTCCATGGCGGAGGTGGCGGTGGATTTCACGGCGCATCTGTTAGCCGTGGCGGCGTTGGTGTCAGAAGCTCAGGCGGCGGCTTTCATGGCGCTGCGGTAACACGCGGTACCGCAGGCGGCTACCGGGGCGCTACGGTTACACGTGGTGCTGTTGGCGGCTTCCATGGCGCATCTGTAAATCGCGGTGCGGTTGGCGGCTACCGTAGCGGTGTTGTGGCCCGTGGCAGCGTAGGAGTTCGCGGCGGTTTTGGTGCACGTGGCTACGCCAACAGGGGCGGTACTTATGCCTATAGCGGCCGTTCCTATTATCGTGGCGGCATCGGCGGTTATTATCCGCGCGGCTACTATCACGGCGGTTACTATGGCGGACGTTACTATGGCGCCGGTTTCTATCATTTTGGCTGGGGCTGGGGATATCCGCACCTTGGTTTCTACCTGGGCTTCCTGCCTTATGGCTATTATCCGTTCTATTGGGATTCGTACCCATACTATTACTACGGCGGTGTATTTTACAGGTCGTACAATGGCGGTTACGAGGTTACTGCTCCGCCACTCGGCGCATCTGTTCCTAACCTGCCTTCAAACGCCAGGTCTATCATGATCGACGGAGCACAGTATTATGAATCAAATGGCGTTTACTACCAGCAAAATGCGGACGCTAACGGCAAAACGGTTTATGTGGTTGTTGGAAAAGACGGTGTACTAAATACAGATAACGGCGGCGGTGGCAACGATCAGCAAATGACCGATAGTAACGACCCGATCATAGATAACCAGGGCGCAGGCGAAACGTCGGCATCCAATCAGCAGAATAACAACCTGCAGCCGGCTATCACCCTTAAAGTTGGTGACGTGCTGCACGAACTGCCTGCCGATTGCCGCAAGGTTACGCTGAATAACAAAAAATACTATGTATCGCCCGATAATGTCTTCTACGAAGAGTTTAAAGACGAGAACGGCAAAGGTTACCGGGTATCCAGCGTACCCGCGCCGGGTAGCGAAAGCGATAATTAATTCCGAGTTGTTTCCTTACAAACATAGCCCCGTTCACCGGGGCTATGTTTGTTGCTTTACCACGTCACGCTTGTACTAAAAAAAGGCCGCGATTCGACCAAAGTCGCTGTTAAAGCATCCATATTGACTATATTGAGGCTAATTAAAGGGATGGCACTTGCTTTGCCCTGTTAGATTGATGAAATCCTTAAAACCGCTTGCTTTATCCCTGCTTTGCTTATGCATCATTGTTTTGGGCTGCCATACCACCAATAAAACCCGGAAGGGTGCGGCCATAGGCGCCGGTACCGGCGGCATTGTTGGCGCTTTCATAGGCAAATCGGCCGGGAATACCGCTTTGGGTGCCATTATTGGCGGCGCTGTGGGCGGTACGGCCGGCGCCTTCATCGGTAAGAACATGGATAAACGGGCAGCGGAGATTACCCAAACCGTACCGGGCGCTACCGTGATACGTAATGGCGAGGGCATTATCGTCAAATTCGACTCAGGACTGCTGTTCGATGCCGGTCAGTCCTCGCTCAATCCCGCAGCGCAAAATAATTTGCAGGGCCTGGGCGCATCCCTGCAGAAAGACAGTGCAACCAACATACTGATCATTGGCCATACCGATAGTAAAGAAACAACGGGCAGCAGCATTACACAACTTTCAATACAGCGAGCCCAATCGGTAAAACAATACCTGGCCGACGGCGGCGTGGATACCACCCGGATGATCATTTTTGGCAAGGGCGAGAACGAGCCCATCGCCGATAATAATACACCTGACGGCCGCGCGCAAAACCGGCGCGTAGAAATCGTCATCGTTGCCAGTGAAGCCATGAAGAAGCTGGCGGAAAAAGTCGACAATTAAGCTGTTCAGCTTATAAGCATTAAATTCCTGGAAAAATTTAATGCTTATCGACCCCATCAATTCACGTTTGGTATGGCACCCCCGTGTCAACTCACCCCGATCCCGCACGTGCGGGACTGGTCGGCCCTCTCTTTGCTGCGCATAAAGAGGGCCTTTAAAAGTATGAAAAAACAAAACCCCTCTTACACGCAGTATGAGAGGGTGGTCGAGCGAAGCTACGACTGGGTGAGTCCACGTCGGAGCCTGTCGCATCCCGCCCCTCCTATTGCCGCATTTGCAGGTTTCATAGCATTTATATCGCGCCTAAGTTTGTATGGTGCATTGCCGGCCCATGCGTGTACATAGAGTTCTTTGAAAATATTTTAAAATAAATTTTGTGCAACCGAAAGGTTTCATATATATTTGCAACCAAAAGGTTTCATGATGATGAGAAGAGATGTGTTCCAGGCAATAGCAGACCCTACAAGACGGGAGATCCTGGGAATGATAGCGCAAAAGTCGCTAAATATAAATGCGGTGACCGAGCAGTTTGATGTGAGCCGGGCGGCGATCTACAAACACATGAAAGTCCTGAGCGAGTGCGGTTTGTTAGAGATCAAACAAAAAGGCCGTGAGCGCTATTGCGAAGGCAAGTTTGAACGATTGAACGAAGTATCGGATTGGGTGGCGCAATACCGCCAGTTTTGGGAGACCCGGTTGGATTCGCTGGAAGATTATTTGGAAAAACTGAAAAAAGAGCAATATGGAAAATCAAACGAGTAGCACAGCAGATCGCGAGCTGCAGATAGAAAGGACCCTGAACGCGCCGGTGGGACTGGTTTGGGAAGTGTTTACCAAGCCCGAACACATCGCCAATTGGTGGGGACCTAACGGGTTTACCAATACCATTTTTACGATGGATGTAAGAGCGGGCGGCGAGTGGGATTTTGTGATGCACGGACCCGACGGCAAGGATTATAAGAACAAATCGATATACCAGGAGGTAGTTCCTTTGAAGAAGATTGTGTTCGATCACTTCAATCCAAATTTTACGACGACGATCGAGTTTGATGCTTTGGGCGAACAAACGCACCTGAAGTGGCACATGCTCTTCGAAACAAGCGAGCTATTTATCGCAGTAGTGAAGGCCCACAACGCAGCCGAAGGCTTGAAGCAGAATATAGAAAAGCTGAATGTTTACCTGGCCGGATTAATGGGCAAAAATTGAAAATCATGAAACTGCTGTCATCCAATATCAAAATCCAATCGGCAATAGCATTAATGATAGCTGCTTCCTACGCAAACGCACAAAAACCTACCAGGATGGAACATACTATAAAATCAGGCTACGCGCCGGTGAACGGCATCCAAATGTATTATGAGATCCACGGCCAGGGAGGCATCCCGCTGGTATTGATCCACGGAGGCGGTTCAACCATTGAGACCTCGTGGGGAAATATGCTGCCGCTGCTCTCGGTACATGGCGAGGTGATCGCGGTTGAGCTTCAGGCGCATGGGCGTACCACTGACCGTGATGCTCCCGAATCGTTCGAACAGGATGCCGACGATGTAGCAGGACTGCTGAAGTATATTAAGATTAATAAGGCCAATTTCTTCGGCTTCAGCAATGGCGGGACTACCACGCTGCAAATAGCTATCCGTCATCCGGAGATTGTAAATAAAGCCATCTCCACCGCCGGAGCGTATCGCAGGGACGGGTTCTTCCAGGGTTTCTTTGACGGTTTCGAAGGCGCCACGCTCAGCTCCATGCCCAAACCGTTGCAGAACGCGTTTTTAAAAGTGACGCCCGACCATGCCCGTTTGCAAAACATGTTCAACAAGGACGTGGAACGGATGAAAAATTTTAAAGATATACCTGACGAGCTGCTAAGCTCTATCAAAGCGCCGGTACTGATCATGGACGGCGACCAGGATGTGATCACGGTGGAGCATAGCGCCAGGATGGCCCGGGCCATTAAAGGAGGGCGACTGGCAATTATACCCGGTGCGCATGGCGCTTATATTGGTGAAGCAGGCAACACAAAACCAGGCGATAAATTACCTGAGGCCACCGCTATACTGGTTGAAGAATTCTTGAACTCATAATTAAATAACAAAATGGAAACGACACAAGAATTGGTAATAACAAGGGTATACAGCGCTCCCCGCAAGCTGGTCTATAAAGCCTGGAGCGATGCCGAAGCACTGGCGCAATGGTGGGCCCCAACGGGTATGTCACTTACCGTGAAAAAGCTGGACTTCCGCCCCGGAGGTATCTTCCACTACCGGCAGGTATTGCCCAATGGCGAGCCTTTGTGGGGAATATTTATCTACCGTGACATGCAGGAGCCTGAGTATATAAACTTTGTGAATTCGTTTTCGGACGAAGAAGGCAACAAGGTCCGATCCCCTTTTCACTCTGCCTGGCCCCTGGAGATATTGAATGAGGTATCGTTTGATGAGAACGACGGCAAAACGACGCTCACCTTAAAAGGCGGCCCCATCAACGCCACCGAAGAAGAGATTGAGCTATTCGTTGCCAACAGGCTTTCGATGAACGGCGGGTTTAAGGGCGTATTGGACAAACTTGAAACATACCTTGCTAATAATCAATAATGAACGCTAAAAATCAAAACCATGAAAATGTTAAATGACGCCGGAATTGAGGTACAAGACCAGGAGTTTGTGATAACAAGATTATTTAACGCCCCCAAAGAGCTTGTTTATAAAGTATGGACCGATCCAGAACACGTTAAAAATTGGTGGCCGCTGCAAATGTTTATCGCCTCGCGCGTGGACATCGATCTGCGGGTGGGCGGTGAATATGTATATGTGATGAGCTCGAAAGAGGGGCAGGAGTTTCCACCTTACCAGGGTAAATTTATCGAGATCGTTCCGAACGAGAAGATCGTTTACAGCATCGACGCATTCAGGCGAGCCGAAGTGTGGAAGGAGCGGATCGGCCACAGGGTAGGACCGGAAGTTGATTTCTCAACGCTGCAATCATTCGTTACCATATTATTCGAAGACGCCGGCGATGAAACTACGAAGCTGACGTTTACACAACGGTTATTCAATAATGATGTTCGCGATGCTATAGTTGACAGTGGCGCGGTTGAAGGATGGACCGTGATCATGCAACAATTTGCTGAAGTACTTGCAACAATTCAATAACCTTAATCTGATAATACCAAGATCATGAGAACAATAAATGATGCCGACGTAGATATCCGCGATCGCGAACTGGTGATTACTAGAGTGTTTGATGCACCACCCGCCCTGGTCTATAAAGTTTGGACCGAACCCGAGCACATCAAAAACTGGTGGGGACCTGGCCCGTTCACCGCGCCGCGCTGCGAGGTAGACCTTAAAGTTGGCGGCGAATACCTGTATGTGATGCGTTCACCTGACGGACAGGAGTTCACGGTAGCCGGAAGATACATAGAGATCGTGGAAAACCAAAAGCTGGTTTACACCGACGATATGTTTAAACAGGCTGATTTTTGGAAGAAGATGATCGGCAGCAAAGTTGGTCCGGATGTCGATTTTTCGACCTTGCATCTGATCGTTATGGTTACGTTTGAAGATCAGGGCGATACCACTAACTTTAAGCTGGTAACCAGGTTTGTTTCCAACGAGGTGCGTGACGCTATGGCAGGCATGATGATGGCCGAAGGCTGGACCTCGAGTCTCCAAAAGTTTGCGACGGAATTAAGCAAAATATAAGACATTTAGCATATAGAAACTTTTAAACCATTAAAAACCAACGCTATGGCAACAGTTAGCACTTACCTCAATTTCAAGAGAGAAACTGAACAGGCATTCAATTTTTACAAATCGGTATTCGGTACCGAGTTCTCGGGTATGGGCATTGCCCGCTTTGGCGATATACCTCCCCAGGAAGGTATGCCTCCATTACCTGAAGAGGACAAAAACCTGATTATGCATATCGAGCTGCCGATACTCAACGGGCACCTGTTGATGGGTACCGATGCGCCGGAGTCGATGGGCTTCACTATATCGCATGGCAACGCTTTCCATATCAGCCTGGGTCCTGATACCCGCGGGGAAACCAAACGTTTATTCGACGCATTGTCGGCAGGCGGACAGGTAACTATGCCTTTGGACGATATGTTCTGGGGAGCCTACTATGGCAGCTGCACCGATAAGTTCGGCGTGAACTGGATGGTGAATTGCTATGCTAAACAGTAACTTTATTCAATCAAACCAAACTCTAAAACAAATGAAAGCAACGAACATTATTTACTGGGTATGTACCATCATTATCGTCGCGCTGATGCTTTTCTCGGCAGTTGGGACTTTTTTTATCCATAGCGCGGAAGGAGACGCCATGATGAAACAAATGGAGATACCGGCATATTTGATGAAATTCCTGGCGGTAGCAAAGGTGCTGGGAGCCATCGCCATTCTTACGCCAGGTTTCGCAAGGTTGAAAGAATGGGCCTACGCCGGTTACTTTTTCGACCTCGTTGGAGCTACTTACTGCTTTATAGCGTCAGGATTCCCGGTTTCTGCATGGGCGCAGATGTTCATTTTCATCGCGATCCTGTTAGGCTCCTATTTTACATATCACAAAAGGCTCAACGCTGCCGTTACCAAATAAATCATGATAACTATGGAATTGCACACGGTAGAGATTTTTAGGACCAATGTCAGGCAAAAAAGGCAGGCAAGGGTATTGTTAAACATACTGGCGAAACAATTCCCGATGTTCCAAATCAATTTCGACCTGGAGGATTGTGACAAGATCCTCCGCGTTGAGGGTAAAAATGTACGGCACGAGAAGATAGCCGAACTGGTAACAGGCAACGGCTACTGCTGCGATGTGCTGGAGTAATTAGAAAATCAAAACCTAAATGGCAACAGTAACCTCAAAAGACGGAACCAAAATAGCCTATGACAAACTCGGCAGCGGATTGCCACTGATATTGGTTGACGGTGCATTATGCAGCCGCGATTTCGGGCCGATGCCTAAGCTGGCGCCCATAATGGCCGAGCATTTCACGGTGTATATGTACGACCGTCGCGGCCGTAATCAAAGCGGCGATACGCCGCCTTATGCTCCTGAGCGGGAGGTAGAGGACCTGGAAGCGATGATCAATGAAGCGGGCGGCTCGGCATATGTTTATGGCATATCATCGGGGGCGGGATTATCTATCAGGGCAGCTGCGAAAGGATTGAATATTACCAGGCTGGCTTTGTATGAACCACCTTTTGAAGTTCCTGATGAAAAAAAACCCGCGCCAAAAGATGTTTTGCAGCAATTGCAAAAACGAGTGGCCGAAAACCGCCGCGGCGATACCGTCAAATACTTTATGAAGCTGGTTGGTGTGCCGCCATTTGGAATTTTTATGATGACGCTTTTCCCGATCTGGAAAAAGTTGAAGGCAGTTGCTCATACGCTTCCTTATGATATCCAAATAATGGATGGATTTAAGATGCCCGAGGAGTGTGCAAAATCGATCAAAATACCCACATTAGTTTCCGCAGGCACAAAAACCTCGGAGTCGATCAAAAGGTCGGCAAAGATGCTTTCAGAGCTAATTACCGGGAGCAAGCTCAAAATGCTTGAAGGGCAAACGCACAACGTATCCGAAAAAGCTATGACTCCCGTGCTCATCGAATTCTTCAAATAAAAACTTTGAATTTCGAACAACAATCATCAACATAACTTGTTGGAAGTGTGACAATTTCGTAAATTGCTTCACCTTCTGAAATTCAACCTTATGAGAAAAGCTTTATTAACCCTGCTGGTGCTTGCCACCGGCCTTCAAATTTGTTTAGCACAAAACTGCGACCAGTTCATCAATGCCGCCAATGGTAAAAAGTTTGTGTACGATAACGTGGATGGCAAGGGCAAATCGGCAGGTCAGCTTACTTTTTCAACAACCAAAAAGGATGCGTCCACGGTAATCTATCATTCCGAAATGGCTGACAAAAATGGGAAGATAATCAGCAGTGGAGACTCCGAAGTAAGCTGCGACGGTTCGGCTATCAATGTAGATATGCGCGCGTTTATGCCTCCGCATCCAGGCAAACAGGCTTCTAACCTGCAGGCCAGGGTCATCGGCAAATCGCTGATATATCCGCTTAATGTATCTCCCGGCCAGTCGCTCCCGGACGGAACTGCCCACATAGAGCTAAGCAGCGACGGTCATGCGCTTAGTGAGCAGGATATCAATATTACCAACCGTAAAGTTGATAAACAGGAAATCATTACTACCCCTGCAGGCAGTTTCGATTGCATGGTTATCAGTTATGATATTGCGGTAAAAATCAAAGTGGTTATTGGCATCAACATAAATATGCACGTTACCGAATGGTTTTCGACGAAATATGGGCGCTTTATCAAATCCGAAACTTATAAGGCTGGTAAGCTGATGGGTACCATGCAGTTAGTATCCGTCAATTAATATTATACCGCTTGATTAACAAAGTGTTAACTTTAAGCGTCGATACAACAAATGGTGTTCTTTTAAGTTATCTTTCCTAACATATTGTCGCTGGACCCAGGCAATAGTTTGAAATGATCAAAAACCCCCTATTAATAACCCTGCTGGTTTTTTCGGCTGTTGCCGGGTTTGCGCAGCATGGGCAATGGCAATTGGCTAAGGATGACAATGGGGTTAAGATATATACCCGGAGGTTGCCAAATGAAAAGTTTAAAGAGGTAAGAGCAATTTTTGAGCTTAACGCAACCGAAGATCAGTTAACAAACGTATTAAAGGATATACCGCATCACAACAATTGGAGTTATGGCACCAAAAAAACGTATGTGATAAGTAAACGAGGAAAGGATACTATCGTCTACTATTCGGAAGTTGCTTTACCCTGGCCCCTGAGCAATCGCGACCTGGTGATAGAGCTCACTTTCAGGAAAGATACGGTAACTAATGTGTTACATATACAGGCTAAAAGCATCCCGGGTACAGTTCCCCATTACCCGGATCTTGTTAGAGTGCCATATTCGCTTGCAACATGGGAAGTAACCCCGCTGATGGGCAAAAAGCTTAAAATAGAGTATATTTTGAGCGCAGACCCGGGCGGATCGCTGCCCGGATGGCTGGTTAACCTCGGTGCAACCGTCGGGCCCGGTAATTCATTCCGCAAGCTGATGGCAATCATCGATAAGAAAGATCGTCAAAACTAAGTTTGATTAAAGGTTAAAATTTCATTTGTTTTAAAATTAAACTAAAACATTTGTATGTTTATTTGGTTACAATTTCTGATTATCACAACACGAAAATGTCGAAAAGAATTTTGATCATTGAGGATGACGAGGATATTCTCCAGATACTGGAAACAGTACTTGTTCACAATGACTACACCGTAAAAGGACTCGAACGGACCGATGATATAATTAAATCGGTTAATGAGTATCAGCCCGACCTGGTGCTGACCGATTACCTGTTGTCGGGCACCAACGGCGGCAAAATATGCCAGCAGATAAAAAGTAATAAGGAAACGACACAGATCCCAGTGATATTGATCTCAGCTTACCCCGAGCTGGCTGTTTCATTGGGCCATTTTGGCTTCGATGCCTTTATCACTAAGCCTTTTGACATCAATGTGCTGGTAAATAAAATTGGCGAGCTGCTTGCCAAAACCGTATAAAAGACGTGCTTTTATCACAGCGGGTTCGCTTTCCGCTTTGATATTCCCCGCAATTGCTCAAAGGCATTAAAATTCGATGTTTCGACGCTTCCAGGGTTTTAATCGATATAGCGCTTTTTGCTTAATAACGTCCCACGGTTACATGAGTCGGCAAAAATAATTTTAGAGTAAGGTCTTGTTTAAATGATGTAATAGGATTATAGTAAATAGGTTGATTTCCAATACTATTCGAATTAGTAAATAGCAAAAGACAGTGATGCACCATAAAATGCATCAATATTTCTGACTATAGCTACACTCCTTCCAAACCATACAGCTTCAGCACGTCTTCCGTTACGCCATCCCATTTGCCGGGCGCATTGCCTTTATAGCCCAGATCGTCGATGCCCATTTTAGTGGTAAAAAAGCCGATCGCCGTCAGGTCGCGCATTTTGCTGAAGAACGCTACGCCCTGCGCCATTTCTGGTTTAGCCAATGCCGGGTAAGCGATTTGGTCCAAGACCGCTTTTTGCTGTTCTGCGGTACACTCCGCAAATGCCTTGTCGTAATGATTCAGGCAATGTACATCCAGCCATTTTAATCCGCCGCGCATGGGTAATTGATGCTCGGGTTCGTCTTTGACAATAAACTCGATAAAGTCGGGCACCTTGGCATCGGTAGCGCTGCCGCTGTGGCTATCGCGCGGAATGATCAGGTCGGCCAATACGGCGATGGTCGCCATTTCGTGTTTATCAAAATAAGTTTGTTTTAACAGGCTCTTGTCCCGTTCGGCTTCAAAGGGTTGCCTGCCGGTGGTATCAACCGCTGCGACTTCGCTTCCGTTTTCTTCAGCTGTTTTCGGGTGGCAACCGGTTAGCAATGCACTTGCCGATAAGGTGCCTATCCCCAATGCCTTTAAACTATCTCTTCTGTTCATGATCTTTTACTTTGATGCTTAAACATTCTGTTTTTTGCGCTGATCTATCAAATACTCAGCTGTTCGCATGGATAAGGCGAGGATGGTCCATGTTGGATTTTTTTCCGATTGCTGGGTGAATACTGAACCGTCGGTAACGAACAGGTTCTTGCAATCATGAGCCTGCCCCCATTTGTTCAAAGGCGCCCGCTTCGGATCATCTCCCATCCGAACGGTACCTACTTCGTGAATGCCTTTGCCGGGTTTATCCAACCCGTAATTATTTTCGGCAGTTGCCGGCCTCATCAGCGGGATACCGCCCATCAGCTTCAGTATTTCGGCCGAAGTCTCGGCCATGTGTTTGGCCTGGTTTACATCGTCCTGGCTCCATTTATAGCGGAAGCGCAGAACGGGGATACCATACTTGTCCACTACATTAGGGTCTATTTCGCAATAGTTATCCTCGCGCGCCGTCGAGGCACCGTGACAACCGAAACCCGCCATAGTGCCATAAAACCTGCGGTAATCATCTTTTAACGACAGGCCATAACCACCGCCCGGCTTCATTTTGCCGTCTGCACCGGGTAAATAGCCATTGAGCATTGGGACAATTGATCCTTCGAAACCAAAATATCCCCCATAGCCGGGCATCATCATGCCGCCGAATATTTCGAGGTGGTATCCCCGTGCGAAATCGAGCTTTTTATGATCGAGCCACCAGGGTGCGTAAAGGTGCAGGCTGCCAACGCCATCCTCGTTAAAACGCTTACGGTTCATCAGTTGCGGAATGATCACCGCTCCCCCACCTTGTGTGGAATCGTGCAGATACTTGCCGACCGCGTTACTGCTGTTGGCCAGTCCGTTGGGATGCCGGGCCGATTTTGAATTGAGCAATATCCTGGCCGATTCGCAGGTGCTTGCGGCCAGTATCACCGTTTTGGCATTCACCTGGTACTCCTGCATATCATTCTTTAAGACGTACGAAACGCCGTTTGCCTGACCATCGCTGCCGGTCAGGATCTCGCGTACCACGGCATTGGTAATCACTTTCAGATTGCCGGTTTTTAATGCCGGGATCACCAGGCAAGAGGATGACGAGAAGTCGCCGTAAATTTTACAGCTGCGGTTACACTGACCGCAAAAAAAACAGGCATGCCGGTCGGTATTGCCGGGCAGCGGAGCCGTCAGCACGGAGCCACGACCCGCTATTACTTTGATACCGGCGGCGGTAGCAGCCTTTTTCACAAATAACTCGTTCAGCCTTGGTTTGGGTGCAGGCAGGAATATGCCGTCCGGATCATTCTCCAATCCTTCCATCGAACCATATACACCGATGAGCCGGTCGATCTTATCATAGTAAGGTTTGATCTCATCATAAGTTACGGGCCAGTCATCGCCCACGCCGTAAGCCGCGCGACTTTTAAAATCCTTCGGACCCATCCGCAGCGAGATACGGGCCCAATGATTAGTGCGCCCGCCCAGCATCCGGGAGCGGAACCATTGAAACTCCGATCCGTCTTTTTGGGTGTAAGGCTCACCCTCTATCTGCCAGCCGCCATAAGCCGCATCGAAATCGCCCATGGGTCGTGTGGCGTTGCCGCCGCGCCGTGGCGATTGGTAGGGCCATTTCAATTGGTCCGAATCTTTTGCCGGGTCGAAAAAAGGGCCAGCTTCCAGCATCAGCACTTTAATGCCGGCGTTTGCCAGTACGTAACCGGCCATACCTCCGCCGGCTCCCGAACCGATAATGACAACGTCATATACGGTCGACGATTTTTTTATCTGCATCGCTTACAAAGGATTTTAGTAATAAATTAAACTGGTAAGTGGTTCTGTTGTGGCTATGATATTACCTTTTTCAAATTATTGTAATCGTTGGTCACATTCGCCATCGTTGTTGGTGTCCCTACCGCATCCTGTTCAACGAAGAAGTACTTCATCCCCGATATATTACTGGCATTAAAAATTGATTTAAAATCAACGTAACCGCTGCCGATCTCCGTTGGCTCCTTGGTGGCTTTATCCATATCTTTTACATGCCAAAGCGCAATCCGGCCGTGATATTTCTTAAAAAGCTCGACGGGGTTTTGCCCGGCAACCGTTGCCCAGCCAAGGTCAACTTCGCTCTTTACTAAATCTTTGTCGGTGTTCGCCATGATGTAATCATAAGGTACTATCCCATCAATCGGCACAAACTCAAAATTGTGGTTGTGAAATGCGAACTTGACTCCTGCTTTCTTGCATGCTTCGCCAGCCTTGCCAAACACGTCCACCGCTATTTTAACATCGTCCATCGTTTTGGTTGGTATTGCGGCGCACACCAGGTATTCCAGGCCCCCCTCCGCTGCGTCATCGGCCAATTGCTGCGCATTTTCCTGCAGGTTTGCCGTTTTGGGCATTTTCTCTATAAACGGTATATACTTCTTTATTTGAGCGGAGTCTTTTGCATTACTTGCGAGTTTCATCAATGTGGACACGGTGTAAGCCACTCCCCCCACATGTGCGCTGCGCCAGTTCATTCCCATGTCCTTAACCATATTGGCGAATTCCTTTGGTTTGTAACCATAGTAAAGTCCTTTTGAGCCGCCGGCACTTTCCAGATTCTTATAACCAATCGCGGCCAGCTTCTGCAGCGTGCCTTTTGTGTCGGCATCCATCATGCCGCCGACGGTATATAACTGCAGGCCAATTGCATCACCGTTTTTAGGGGTAAGGATACGGGCTGCGCGGCCAAGTGTTGGGTACAACATGCCTGCTGCTGCAAGCATGCCAGTTTGTTGTAAGAATGTTTTTCTGTTCATATTCTGTTGGGGGTTTTTTATTAGTTGACTGAATAGCTTACAAAAGCCACTTTTTTACTATCAGGACTCCATGAGGGGGTATTGATGGTGCCCGCTCCGCCATAAAATACAGCCGTTATATCTTTGATCGTTTTTGTCCTTACATCCATCAAACGCAGCTTAACATCTTTACCAAACGGGTGGTTCTGTTTTTGATCCGTAGTATAAGCTATATACGCGATCCATTGGTTATTTGGCGATGGGTGCGGAAACCAGTTGGCATTTTCGTCCGAGGTCATTTGCTCGGGCTGCGAGCCATCGGGGTGCATCCGCCAAATTTGCATGTGGCCGGTACGGTATGAATGGAAATAGATATATCTACCATCGGGTGAGTAATCAGGTCCATCGTCCAAACCCGGGGTTTCAGTCAGCCTTTTCGGCGTACCGCCCTCCACGGGTATCGTGTAAACATCCAGGTTGCTGAAGTCTCCTCCGCAATAGGCTAAAGTTTTGCCGTCCGGGCTCCAGCTATGCCAGAAAGAAAGACTTTGGCCGGTGCTTATTGCCTTTGGTTCCCCGCCGGTAACGGGTACGATATAAAAAGAAAATTTGACCAATTTTTCTGCCGGTTTGTAAGCATCGGTATTGGTTACAGCCATCCATTTGCCATCCGGTGAGAGGCCGTGATCGTCCATGAGCGTATTAATTGATCCGGTGTTAATTACCGTCAACGCTTTGGTGGCCAGATCCACCTTATACATTTTACCCCTGAAGTTGACAACCAGGTAATTATCGGGATGCCAGTTGGGTGCCTCATAATCGCCTTTGGCGACTAAGATCGTATCGATTTTTCCTGTTTTTACATCGACCGTCTGAATATAGCTCGTCGTGTCATGTTTGGTTTGGGCCAAAGCCATGCTACAAAGCAGAACACCGGTGCAAAAGAGATGCAGTATTTTTTTCATGGATATAATGGTTACACAATAATATCCTGGCCGCAGAAATAAAGAGTGCCACTTTACGCAAATAAAAGTGGTACTATGTAAAAGTCTTAAGTCGAGAGTTTCAAGTCCAAAGTAAAAGGAAAGAACAACTGACTAAGGGCTAAGGACTTTCGACTTCAGACTAATTTTCGATGTATTCAGTCGGCGTCTTACCCGTCACTTCCTTAAAGGCGCGGTTAAAACCAGTCTTGCTGTTGAAGCCGCTCATGTAGGCAATGTCCATAATAGTACGTTCTTCGTTGCTTTTATTCTTTAATTCCGTCTCAACATGGCGGACACGGTAATCCTTAATAAAATTGAAGAAATTTTTGTTGAAGCTTTTATTGAGCGTTTGCGATAGCAGCAGCTTTTTCATGCGCATCTGCTCGCTTAATTTTTCAATGGTCAGTTCAGGATCAAGATAAGGCTTCTCACTATCCATAAACTTTTCGATTTTCAGCTGATACCGTTTCAGGTCATCAGCCTGCAGGGCCGATTGGGAAATATCTTCATTGGTTGGAATAAACACCGGTATGCTCTTTTGCCAGATACCCAGCACCACCAGCAGGAAGGCCATGATGATGAAGCAGTACTCATTGGATATAATATTGATGTCGGTATTATAATTAGTGATCACCCTGGCGAGCACGGCTTTTAAAAGGAAATCGACGATCTGCAGCGCAATGATGATGATCATCCAATTGATGGTAATACTACCCGGCGCACCTGAGTAGTTCGCCCGTATCAGTTGCCTGTGTTTGCGCAGCATGTGTACGCAGAAGCCGAAATAGAAGACGATGAGTGCGATCATCAGGATCACCATTGCGCGGTAATATGGGCTCTCCAGAGATGCGTTGAATGCGAAAAACGGTATCCAAAAGCAGACCGTCAATACAGCAAGCGGAATATAGATCAGTAATTGTTTCCGGCCAAAGCTTCCATCATTATCAGTAAGGTATTTGATGTACCAGCTGCAGGTGGCGATGGTACTGATGCCAAATAACCCTGCCATACTGCTGAAAAGCGTATTGCCCGCAATAAGTGACATCTCATCAAGCGAAAACTTGATCACGAAACACACCAGGATGACAACGAGCAATTTATCGCTGGTTTTTAGCGGGCTTTTGAGAACCAGGATCAGCACAATGCCGATAAGGGCCAGTACAATGCCGATGGTGGTTAAAAAATGCATCCGGTAACCATATTTTTACCTGGTAAAAATAAATACATTGGCCGTTTAAACTCTCTTTGTGTAAAATTATCCAATCAAAAAGGGGAGATAGTGTCTTAAACCTGTCATAAGACCTGGTTGAAGGTAGCTTAAAATAACATTTTAGAAATGTTCCCGTTAACTTAGCACAACTTTTAAACTATGAAGATCGTCTACCCTAATGCTTTTTGAATAGGAATAGATATCTGACCGAAATGTCCAGGTGAAAAGCATTGAAATGAAATATACTTTTTTGGCTCTCATTATTTTCCTGCCTTTTATTGCCCTTAGCCAAAATACCATCATACGCGGCGTCATTACCGACGTCCAAACTAACCAGCCCTTACCGTTTGTAACCGTCGGATTTCCCGGAACTTCTATTGGCGCCAGCAGCGACAATAACGGCAAATACCGCATAGAAACGGGCAAGCCCTATACCCAGCTTAAATTTACTTTTATTGGTTATAAGCCGGTGGTGCGCACCATAGTAGCTTATAAGGATCAGGTGATCAACGTTAAACTTCAACCGGATGTAAAAACGCTGGCCGCGGTCACCATCAAATCGGGTAAAAAGACCCGTTACCGTAATAAAGATAACCCGGCTGTTGAATTGATCCGCCAGGTGATAGCCCACAAGGATTCGAACCGGATGCAGAGCTATGATTATACCGAGTATCAGCAGTACGAGAAGCTCCAGTTTGCCTTCATTAATGTTTCCGAGAAGTTTTTTAAGGGTGCATTAACGCATAATTACAAATTCCTGTACGACAGCCGTGATACCACCGATTTTCCGGGCAAGTCGCTTTTGCCGGTTTACCAGGAAGAAAAAACAACGCAAACTTATTATCGCAAGGATCCGCAAAAGACCAAAAAGATAGTAATGGGCGAGAAGAAAGCGAACGTGGTGACATTTGTGGATGAAGAAGGTGTGAACAGCTACCTGAACCGCATGTACAACGAGGTAGATATTTACCAGAACAACATCTTTTTGATGACCAACCAGTTCCTGAGCCCTATATGTGATGCCGCGCCTACATTCTATAAGTTCTTCATTACGGATACCATCGAAGTAAATAATCAGAAGCTGGTTGAATTGAGCTTTACACCGAGAAACGGCAACGATATGCTTTTTGAGGGATTGATCTTTGTTACCTTAGATGGGAAGTATTCCGTGCAAAAGGCGCAGCTATCCATCAATAAAAACATCAACCTCAACTGGGTGAAAAGTATGGCGATCGACCTGGATTATGAGCAGAATCCGGATGGCCGCTACCACCTGGCCAAGAGTAATATGAAAGCCAGCTTTGGCGTGAAAAAGAAAGGGGATAAGGGCATCTTTGGCGAGCGGACCATCTCCTACAACAATTATCTCATCGATAAGGCCCGGCCTGATAGCGTCTACGCAGGCCCTGACCAGGTGATACAAACCGGAGCCATGAATCGGGGCGAGGCCTTTTGGATGAACAGCCGCGGGCGCGATACGCTGACTACGGTGGAGGCAAATGCCTACAAGAATATCGACAGTTTGCAAACCATCCCGTCATTTAAACACCTGATGGCCACCATTAACCTGTTTGCGGTGGGTTTTTTGCAGGCAGGGCCGGTTGAGATAGGGCCGATAGGCACGTTCTTCAGCTATAACCCGGTAGAGCGGGCGCGTTTGAAGTTTGCATTGCGCACCACCGATACCTTTAGCACACGATACTATCTGGATGGCTATGCCGGATATGGCTTTGGCGACAAGCAATTCAAATATTTGCTGAGCGCAGCCTACTCGTTCAATAATAAATCGATCTATAAGTTTCCGAACGACTACATCAAGCTATCCACCCAATACGAGATCAATATACCCGGCGAAGAGCTGGCTTTTGAGCAACCCGACCAGTTTTACAACTCGTTCACGCGTGGTGTCAACAATAAGTTCCTTTATAACCGGTACTACAAGGTCGATTATGTTCACGAGCTGGAGAGCCACTTCTCCTATTCGTTCGAGTTTAAACGCTGGGAACAAACGCCGGCGGGCTCGCTTTACTTTACCAATACGGTGGATGGCGTACCGAATATCATTCCCAATATAACTACCTCCGAAATTGCTGTTGGCCTGCGTTACGCGCCGCACGAGCAGATATTCCAGGGTAAGCTTTATCGTATCGATATACCGACTAAATACCCCATCCTGACGCTCAACTATCAACAGGATATTAAAGGGCTTTTCGGAGGGCAGTACAGCTATAAAAATATCTTCGGCCGCATTGATAAACGCTTTTACCTGTCGCAGATCGGTTATGCAGATGTTAGCGTTGAGGGCAGCTACCTGTTTGGGCAGGTGCCGTTCCCGCTGCTGGATATTCATCATGCTAACCAAACCTACGCCTTCGACCTTGATTCCTACAACCTGATGAACTTCCTGGAGTTTGTAAGCGACCACTATGCGGATGTAAAGGTGGATTATAACCTGAATGGTTTTCTCTTTAACAAGATACCGCTGATCAAAAAACTGAAATGGCGCGAGATCATTTCGCTCAAGGTGCTCTACGGCGGCTTGCGGGATGAAAATGACCCGGCATTGCATACCAACCTGCTGCAATTCCCGCTCGATCAGAATGGGCAGCAGCAAACTTACACGCTTGGCAGCAAGCCTTATGTTGAAGGCGGTGTGGGCATTGGCAACATCTTCAAAATATTCCGTATCGACTTTGTGGAGCGCTTCACTTATCTCGATAATCCTAACGTGTCCCGGTATGGTATAAGGGCAAGTGCGTGGTTTGATTTTTAAAGGCGCCTTGCGCTTAAGTGTCCGTCCGTTCGGGTGTCGGACACCTGCGGACACCTGCAAATTCTTCCCGTCCGCTCCCGTAAGCGTCCCGCTTGTGGAACCAATGCATATCTTCTGGTCCAAAATTTCGGGCATAAGTTTTTAAGCAAGGTGAGCCATTTAGACAAAACCGTTGTCAAGATTCTCAAAAAACAGGCAGATTCTTCTTGTAATACAAAAAAAAAATTCAACCGTTTTTTGACCCTTTTTTTGCGGCTTTTTTTAACGACAACGATTTTTAATTAAAAGTGAAGCTAAAGCAGCAAAAAAGCCGATCGTAATTTAGGGGGAAAAGAAATTTAGTCCGGGTACAATTTGTTTTAGTTGGCAGGTAAACGCTGTTTTAAGCAGGGAGAAAGTACGTTCCTGGCAGTTAATGAAGTTGCCGCGATGGTGTGAATTTGAGGCATGGAAACGCCGCCGTAAAGCGTATAAAATGTCGCAAAGTCCTATCAATCATGCAATTAGTGAAATTTTTTCTACCAACTAAACGAATTTTTTTTTAAATTTGTAGTAATGATAATAGAGTGGGACTTCACACGCGTAGCGATAAGGATAGAAGAAGAAGCGACTCCTGATGAACCTTCAAAATTGGCGGTATTTTTTAGGAGGTACTGGCTTTTTATTTGTGTGCCGCTATTTTTAGCCGGGGCGTATTTCTATATCCATAACCTTGGTCCCAAATATCGTGTTACCGCAAAAGTGCAATTACACGGTATGGACGCTTCCGCAGCCATAAACGGTATCAAATCAAAACCCCTCGTAAGCAAGGCATTGAGCCAATTGCCTTTCCAGGTAAGCTTTTATAACGATACCATGCCTCAAAAGGAGGTTTATCCCGATTCGGTGCCCGTGAAACTGGTGTTCAGCAGTATTACTAATACCCATCCAAACGCACAAATTGCGTTCCGGGCGACCAACGGCGCCCAGGTTGCCGTCACCAATGGCGACACCATCCTGAACCACAATTATCACGAGACCATTACCGAGCCTTACGGTAAGTTTAAAGTAGTGCAAAACCCCTTGGCTAAACCCGACGATCAGACCTATATCGTTAAGATCAATGATGCTGACGAGCAAGCGGAGCATTATTTTAAGAACCTCCGGGTTGAAGGGAGCCGGAATGGCACACTGACGGTAAGCCTGTTAACCGCCAACGGCAAAAAAGGGACCGATTTCCTGGCCAAGTTGCTCCACTTGTATGCAAATCAAACTCATTCGGCGCTTGCAGTTGATAAACGCGAAACCAACATAAGCCTTATTCCGCCAAACGTGGTAATGATATACGTGCTGGCGTTCCTTGCCGGATTGAGCATTCCGCTGGCATGGCCCAGGGTAGCGAACAAATTGAAGATCGGCGGTACCCGAACCTCCAGGCTACCGGAAGCGTATTCGTTTTTGTTTGAGCGGCCTTTAGTGCCCGAATTTGAGTTTTCGGTTGAACAAATGGTCAACCAGGCGAACCACTAAGGCAACGATAATAAAAAATGCTCATCGCTCCCGCAAGCGTCCCGCTTGTGGAACCAATGCATATTGTCTGGTCCCCAATAATTCAGTCTTGCTTTCCCGGCATAGTCGGCTACCTGCTTAAAGGCCACAAGCGAGGACGCTTGCGGCAGCGATGGGGAAATGCTGAAGGATTAACCGGTGCGAATTGGTTAAATAAAAAAGGCCGCTCTGCATCTGCAAAACGGCCCCTGAGTGCTCCGCGATTTTGGTCGCTGTATTAGTTTAATGCCATCAGGTCGGATGGCTCAATACTGGCAAAGTTGTAGCGTTTTTGATAGCCGTAAAGCTCAGGATGCTCAATAACCTGTTTCATCGCGATGACGCGATAAACGTACGAGCCGGTCTCGGCATTCAGATGCAAACGGAAATAATTATCCTCGCTCTGGTTGCGTATGGCCCTGGCCATTTGCACCTCGCCATGGTTATAGGCGGCTGCGGCCAGCGTCCAGCTGTTAAATTCGGCATACAATTCTTTAAAATACTTGCAGGCGGCTATGGTTGATTTGCGCACATGGTAACGCTCGTCGCGCCCGTTGCCCACTTTCAATCCATAGGTGCGCGCGGTGCCGGGCATAAACTGCCACCACCCTGCGGCGCCCCGTTTGGATACGTCCATTTTTAAACCGGCCTCTACAAGAGGGATGTATTTAAAGTCGTCGGGTATCCCGTAAGCCTTCAAAATAGGCTCGATAATGGGGAATAATTTCGCTGCTTCGTCCTGTAAAATGTTCGACTGTATGTGGTTATAGCTCGTATGCCTGAGTATAGTGCCCAGCTTACGGTTAATACGACGGTCGTTTACAGGTATAGCTTCTTCGGCAAAGCTGAAGTCGCCTGAAATGTCATTTTTGGCATAAATAAATTTGTACTCGGCATGTCTCTTCGACGTCTTCTTGACGCGTGGGTCTGCCGATACAACCAGCCCGGAAATGAATACCAGCACGCAGGTCACGGAGCACATGATCAGGTGTTTTTTCATCATTTCTTTTCCAATCATTAATTAAACATTTGTTATCAAATGGACTGCAAATGTAGGTTATACAAAGCAGACTATCAAACACTTATCACATAGCGATTGTTTGACCTGGCGTGAAATCCGTTTGAAATCTATGTTTAAACTATGTTAAACGCAGTTTTTGAACCGATTAAAAAAGTTGTAATTTTTTTCCAACATTGTTGATTATTACTGTTAATTTTGACCCCTCCCTGCAATAGCGCGGGGCAAACATATGGCATTTAAAAGACCAGGGAACAGTCGTGACGACAGGTCCAGCGGAGCACCAAAACGAACAGCCAAAGGTGCCGGCCAGGCAGGAAGATCTTCCAATTCCCGATACGAAAAATCATCATCATCTGATAAGCCAGGCGACCGGCCGAAGCGAAATTACTCCAGCCGTGAAGGCGCCGACGAGAAAAAGCCGTTTACGCCCCGCCCCAAACCCTATAGCGGCAGGCCCGAGAGCAGTGATGACCGGCCGAAGCGAAATTACTCAAGCCGTGAAGGCAGCGACGAGAAGAAATCGTTCGCACCACGCCGCAAACCGTATAGCGGCAGGCCCGAAAGCGGTGATGACCGACCAAAGAAAAACTTTGATAGAGAATCAACAGGAGAAAAACGACCATACTCACCCCGCAAGAGTTCATCCTTTGGCGACGATCGCCCGAAGAAAAGCTTTGACAGAGAGTCAACAGGAGAAAAAAGACCATATTCGCCCCGCAAGACTTCATCCTTTGGTGATGATCGTCCGAAGAAAAGCTTTGACAGGGAATCAACCGGCGACAGGCCAAAGAGAAACTTTGACAGGGAATCAACAGGTGATAGACCCAAGAGAAACTTTGACAGGGAATCAACAGATGATAGACCCAAGAGAAACTTTGATAAGGAATCAACCGGCGACAGGCCAAAGAGAAGCTTTGATAGAGAATCAACCGGCGACAGGCCAAAGAGAAGCTTTGATAGAGAATCAACCGGCGACAAGCCAAAGAGGAGCTTTGATAAAGAATCGACAGGAGATAGGCCAAAGAAGAGTTACAACCGCGAATCATCCGGCGACCGTAAATTTGCAGGTAAGAGCGGTTTCAAGAGCGGAGGAAGATCCGGCGACAAGCCATACCGCAAATCATACGACAACCCTTTTCCTCCGCGTGAAGAAGGAGAGGAAGCGCCTGCAAGGGTAATGCGCGGCCGTAAGAAAGCTGGCGAAAAAGAAGATACGGGCCTTATCAGGCTTAACCGGTATATTTCTAACGCCGGTATCTGCTCGCGCCGTAAGGCCGATGAGCTGATTGCAGCCGGTGTGATCTCGGTTAACGGCGAAGTAGTTTCTGAGCTGGGCTACAAAGTGGATCCGGCAAAAGACCTGATACGCTATAACGGCGAGACACTGAGGCGTGAACGGATGGTGTATGTGCTGCTGAACAAACCGAAAGACTACATCACCACTACCGATGATCCGCAGGAACGCCGTACCGTAATGCAGTTGGTTGAAAAGGCAAGTAAGGAGCGCATCTACCCAATCGGCCGCCTCGACCGCAATACAACCGGATTGCTGCTGATGACCAATGATGGCGACCTGGCCGATAAATTATCGCATCCAAAAAACAACATCACCAAATTATACCAGGTAGAATTGGACAAAAGCCTTACCCAGGGCGACCTGAACAAGATTGGTTTTGGTTTGGAACTGGAGGACGGCTTTATTAAGCCCGACATGATCTCATATGTAGCAGGCGGCAGCAAAAGAGAGATCGGCATACAGATACATAGCGGCAAAAACCGCATTGTACGCCGTATTTTTGAGCACCTGGGGTATGATGTAGTGAAACTCGACCGCTCCGTTTATGCCAATCTCACCAAAAAGGATCTTCCCCGCGGAAGGTGGCGTTATTTGGATGAGCATGAGATCATTCAGTTGAAGCACTTAGTTTAGGGAGGTGAAAGGTAAAAGGTTTTAGCTCAAAATATAATGGATTACGGAATAACCCTCTTTTTTGCTTGCAAAAGAGAGGGTCGACCAGCGTAGCGTCGTCGGGGTGAGTCTTCGTCAAGCGACATTACCGCCAATGCCTCACACCCGTTCAGACTCACCCTGCCATCGCTTCGCCCGGCATCCCTCTCTCCGGCAAGCCGGAAAGAGGGAGTTAAAAGCATCCCCCTCTTTAAGCTTTCGGCTTTGGTCTTTCTGCTTTCAGCTTAAGACAGCTTTTAGCTAACTTGCATGTATCATGATATACGAGCAATTTGATCCGCACCTTACGCTGATGCCTTATATCGATGCTTATTGGATCGCTAACGGTGAAAGCGTTGAAGGAAATACGGAACGCATATTGCCCGATGGCTGTATCGATATTATTCTGAATGCCGGCGAAGATTGCCAAACGGAGGGGAGCACATTTTTATTGGAGAGCAAAAAATCGTACTTGGTTGGGACGATGACCCGCCACAAAGAAAACGTAATGCACGCCGGAACAAACCTCATAGGTATTCGTTTCAGGCCTGCCGGGTTCAGCGCGTTTTATGATTACCAGGCGATCTACCGAATAACAGATGAAACTGTTGAGTTCGACCAAAAGCTATCGCCCGACTTAAATATCACAGTTACGCATTTTAAAAATTACCTCGATAATTTCTTTCTCAAAATATTAGCTGCACCCCGTCGATCGATCGCGCCTTTAGTAACCGATATTCAGCATCATCGCGGAAAGATCAGTGTAAACGCGCTTGCCGACAAATATTTTACTACGGTACGGCAGTTGCAGCGGCAATTTGATCAATACCTGGGCATCAGTCCAAAAGAGTTCATTAACCTGGTTCGCTATCAATCGGCATTGGAAAAGATCAGGAACAATACTTCCAATAAAAGCCTTGCCGAAATTGCGTTCGAAACCGGCTATTACGATCATTCGCACCTCACCAACGAGATCAAAAAATACACCGGCTCGGCTCCCGCGCAATTTTAATTTTGTCGCTTTTTTCCAAAGTGCGGACTTACCCGCAGAGATATATTTGCCTTAGTTAAATCACTTTAACATGAGCAAAATGCGTAAAATTCTATTTTCTTGCATGACCGCAATGCTACTGATCAGCAAAGTATCGGCCCAAAACATAGTCACCACCCAAACCAATAAAATTATGGACCAGCGATTAACGTTTATTACCATCGGGGCTAAGGACCTCAACAAACTCAAACAGTTTTATATCGAGAAATTTCAGTGGAAGCCATTGAAGGACGACAATGGCATCGTATTCTTTAAACTGAACGGATTTATCCTCGGCCTTTATCCAGCGGATGAGCTGGCCAAAGATGCCAATGCATCCGGGGACTGCAGCGGGTTAAAGGGCTTTAGCCTTTCCATCAATTACAATTCCGAAAAGGAAGTGGATGAGGTATTCAAAGTGCTGCAAGGCCGTGGCGTACAGGTGGTGAAGCCGCCGCAAAAGGCATTTTGGGGCGGTTATAGTGGCTACGTGGTTGATACGGAGGGGAATCACTGGGAGATCGCCTTCAATCCTTTCCTTGTAATGGATAGGAATTATAATGTGGTGACGCATAAGTGAAGCTTAAAGCAGAAAACTAAAAGACCAAAGCTTTTTAGCTTTCCGCTTTAGACTTTTAGCTTTCTGCTTTAATAACTATCTTGCGCTAAAACCATCCTGAAAAATGAAAAGATTCTTCCTGGCGGCGGCATTGCTGCTTTCGGTACAGGCATTTGCGCAAAAGCCGGCTCCCTCAACTTACGACCTCGTAGTAGGCACCTATACCAAGGGCGCCAGCAAGGGCATTTACGTTTACCGTTTTTATGAGGAAAGCGGCAAGCTGGCTTACCTGAACGAGATAGATGATGTGAGCAATCCATCGTACCTGTGCCTATCGAAGGATAATCGGTTCATTTATGCGGTGAACGAGGACGGCAAGAATGGCGGCGTAAGCGCCTTCACCTTCGAGCCCAACGTAGGTACCATGAAATTCCTGAACAAGCAATCCTCAGCCGGAGCGGATCCGTGCTATATTTCGGTAGATGAGGACCGAAAGAATGTGTTCGTTGCCAATTATTCGAGCGGCAGCCTTGCGGTATTACCCATCGGCAAAGACGGATCGCTGGGCGCACCTTCGCAGGTGATACAGGATAAAGGCAAGGGCCCTGATACCTCGAGGCAGGAGGGTCCGCACGTACACACCGCCTATTTCTCACCTGATGAAAAATACCTGTTATATACCAATCTCGGCACCGACAAACTGAATATAACCCGCTACCACGCATCGGACCCAAAACCACTGACAGAAGTTTCGTCTACCAGTGTAAAACCGGGCAATGGTCCGCGGCACCTGGTGTTTTCGCCAGATAAAAAATACCTGTACCTGCTGCAGGAAATGGGCAGCGCCATTACGGTATACGCCTATAGCGGCGGCAAGGTGAAGGAACTGCAAACCATTGGTATGAGGACCCCGGATTTCAAAGGCACTAACGGCGCAGCCGCGATCAAGATAACACCCGACGGGCATTTTCTTTACGCTACAGACCGCTTAGATGCCAGCGCAATACTGGTTTACTCCATTAACCCACAGGACGGCAAGCTCACCTTTATGGAGCGCCACCAGACTTTCGGCAAAAATCCGCGCGATTTCGCCATCGACCCCACCGGCAAATGGCTGCTCGTAGCCAACCAGGACAGCGACAATATCGTAGTGTTTAAGATTAGCCCCGGCACAGGCGGTTTGAGCAGCACAGGTATCACGGTTCAAATCGGCAACCCGGTTTGTTTGAAGTTTACGCCGGCGGAGTGAGGTTGAGGTGAAAGGATAAAGGCGAAAGGTAAGTGGTTTTCCGCTGATGTTGGAGTTGTCGCCAAAACAATTATTTGGATGAACATCTTGCAGGTGCAACTCCCCGCAAACATAGGATGACACCTCACTCAATATTTTTTTGAAGAAACTGATCTTTCGAACAACTGCGGTCACAACACCTGCAAGAGGGCGTAACCTATCTGCTAGTTCTATTACCTGACAAGGTGTAGGCGATTGTCGGGGATGCAGTATACATACATTTGAAGCAGAAAGGTGCAGGGCCTTTAACTCACTACTCACCATTGACTATTCACAGCCTTTCGCCCTTAACCTTTTCCTTTTACCTCCTCAAAGAATCGCTTTGCTCCGCTCAATCACCTCTATATAATAGTTTTCGTATTTGGGAAGAATGTTGGAAAGGTCGAACTGTTTGGCGCGGGCCAGGGCGTTTTCTTTAAAGGTTTGCAGTCTTTGCTCATCTTCGAGGATATAGATAGCGCTTTCGGCCATACCGTCTATATCGCCTATCTCCTTCAGGAAGCCGGTTACACCATCAACATTCAACTCCGGCAAACCGCCGGCGTTGGAGCTTATTACCGGCACTTTACAAGCCATAGCTTCCAGGGCGGCCAAACCAAAGCTTTCGGATTGTGATGGCATCAGGAAAAGGTCGGACACAGAAAGTATTTCTTCAATAGCATCCTGCTTGCCCAAAAAACGCACATTATCGGATACGCCTAAATCGCGGGCTAATTGCTCACACTCGGTACGTTCGCCGCCGTCGCCTACCATCAGGAGTTTGGAGGGTATCTTTTCGACTACTTTAGCAAATATCCTGATCACATCTTCAGTCCGCTTTACCTTGCGGAAGTTGGATGTGTGGACTAATATCTTTTCGCCTGCGGGAGCGATCGCTTTTTTGAAATGGTCCTTGGCCTTTAGGCTGAAGCGGGTCAGATCGACAAAGTTCGGAATCACCCTGATCTCGTTCTCGATCTCAAAAAACTCGAAAGTTTCCTGCCTTAAATTTTCAGACACAGCTGTCACCCCGTCGGATTTATTGATGGAGAAGGTAACCACCGGGCTGTAGGTCCGGTCTTTACCAACCAGGGTAATATCGGTACCGTGCAGGGTGGTAACAACCGGGATGTAGATGCCGTAGGTCATCAAAATCTGCTTGGCCATAAACGCTGCCGAAGCATGTGGTATGGCATAATGCACATGCAGCACATCCAGCTTCTCAAAACGCACTACATCCACCAAACGGCTTGCCAAAGCCAGCTCATAAGGAGGGTACTCGAACAAGGGATATTTGGAAACGGCGACTTCGTGGTAAAAAAGATTTTCGGAGAAAAAATCGAGTCGCGCCGGCTGGTTGTAGGTCACAAAATGAACCTGGTGCCCGCGGTCGGCTAATGCTTTACCAAGCTCGGTCGCGACAACGCCGCTTCCGCCAAAGGTGGGGTAACAAACTATCCCTATTTTCATGCTGTGACTATGCTTTTGGTAATGAAACTACCACAGGCGTCCGGTTAGGGTCAGTATGCCTGTGACAGTTTCACTGCTGCAAGTTTAACAGCTATTTGAGATAATAGTGTTATAGGTTTGTAAAGATATTGTGCAGTGCGAATGCGGAAGTCGGAATGTCAAATGCGGAATTATTAACTGCCATTTCGCATTTGGCACTTCGCGTTCCGCAATTAAATGCCCGTGATCCACCAGGTAACGCCAAACGGGTCCTTTACGCCCGCGCTGCGGCCGTACTCTTGGTCGGCTGGCTCGGTCACCACCGTAGCGCCGTTCGCCAACGCCAATTGATAGGTTTCATCACAGTTATTGACGTAAATAAATAAGCCGGCGGTTTGCTGCGCATGCTGTTCGGTAGCATCGGCAAACATGATAGAGCTGTCTGCTATGCTAATTTCGCCATGCATGATCAGTTTCTCGTCGCGCATGTGCCTGGATTTCTCTTCAGCGCCAAAAACATTTTTAGTGAAGTCGAAAAAGCCTGCTGCATTTTCGAGTACGAGGTAGGGAGTGATGCGCTGGTATCCGCCCGGGATATCTGAATATTCCATATGGATCGATTTTTATATCAAATATAGATCGGGCCGAAAAGTCCGAAATCGCATTTCCGAAATTGCTACAACCCTTTACTTATCGCCTGGTAAACCACGTCCTGGATGCGCCCCCGTATCTGCAAGCTGGAAAGCTTATCGGTTACCTTAGGGTTTACCCGGTTTGACAGAAAAATATAAACCAGTCCGTATTTCGGATCGACCCAAACGCAGGTGCCGGTGTAACCGGTATGCCCATAGGTTTGGTCGGAGGCCAGATTGGAGGGATAATGCCGGTCGGCAATCGGGTCCCATCGATCAAATCCAAGCCCACGCCGACTTACGGCTGATTGTTTGGCAGTGAACAGATCAACCGTCTCAGGTTTAAAGTATTGCACCCCGCCATAGCTGCCACGATTGAGCATCATCTGGTAAAGTATCGCAAGATCATTGGCGTCGGCAAACAGGCCCGCGTTGCCAGAGACACCTGATAATAAGGCCGCCGTTGGATCATGCACATAACCCAGGAGTAAAGTACGCCTGAAAACCTGTTCTTCTTCAGTCGGAATAATGCGGGTACGCGGGAAACGGTACAGCGGCAGGAAGCCAGCCGACTGCATGCCCAATGGATTATAGAAATTCTGCTGAACGTAAGTATTCAGGGGCGTCGCGGTAATAGTCTCCAATATTTGCTGCATCATCACCATGCTCAGGTCGCTGTAAACGTATTGCCCGCGGGTTTTAACCGGCGAATTCAATATATCAGCCAGCATTACATCCTTAAAGTAGTCCTTACGCAGGAAATAATGATCGACCACCTTATTGGGATAAGCCGCCGACGAATCGGTACTCACATCGGTGGGTTTTAGCTTTTCATAGGTTTTTATATCCGGTATCAGGCCCGATTGGTGCTCTAAAAGCTCGCGTATTGTGAGTGTGCTCTTGTCAGACCGGCGTGTTATAGGCATATAAGTGCCTATCGTCGAATCGAGATTGAGCCGGCCTTCCTCGTAAACGCGCATAGTCTCCATGGTTGTGGCCGATATTTTGGTCATGGATGCCACATCAAAAATGTCGTTCAGCTTATCAGGCAGCACATTATCGTAAGTATGATAGCCGTAAGCCTTGTTAAAGATCACTTTGCCGTCCCTGGCTACCAGCACCACACAGCCCGGGGTAGCCTGGCTGTGGATAGCCTCAGCCGCAACCTTGTCAATTTCCGCCAGGTTATCTGATTTTATGCCGGTTTCTTCGGGCACAGTATACTGGAGGCGTATCTTTTTAGTGATGTATCCCGAATTGGTCCTGTATTTTGGCGAGTAATTTGCCGATATATTTTGAGTGACAGGCACACCGCCGAATATGGCCTGCGCACTATAAAATGCGGCCACCTGTGATGCCCGGCTGCACCAGATGATGGGAGCATCCACGCTATTCAGTTTGGCCAGGTTGCCGCCATCGCCAAAAAAGGCTACCACCACGTTCTTTATCCTTTTATTGTCGTTGATAAAACCTGTGATTTGCGGATTGTCCAGGTCGGCATCAGCCAGTTGAACGATGAGCGTGTTGTAGTTTTTGGTATCGAAGCTCAACTCGCCAAGGGTTTTGACGGATGTGTAATCGGCACCGTTGAAAGTCTGTACCGCCGCGTATTTATTCAGCAGGCTATCAAACGCTGTAGTGTATTGGTAAGTAAAATGGATGCTGGCTATTCTTAATTCACCAACATCGATCAATGGGATCTCTTGCCGGGCGTTGTTCAGCAAAACGGTGGCTTTTTGTACTTGCTGCTCTTCGTTCACATAGGCCTGCCCGAGAAACGGAGGATTTTGTGCGCAGGCCGAATTCAATAAAATAAACCCCGATAATAGCAGCGTATAAAACCACCTGTTATTTTTTCTCATATACTTTCTCTCCGTTCACGTAGGTGTACAACACCTTCACGCCGGGCAATTCGGGGCCCTTTATTTTCATAATGTCTTTATCAAGGATCACAAAATCGGCGTATTTGCCGGGCTCGATGCTTCCCTTTTCGTTTTCTTCAAAATTGCCTTTTGCCGCCCATATGGTCATGCCTCTCAAAGCCTGCTCGCGGGTTAATGCATTTCCCATTTGGAAGCCTCCATCGGGATTTCCCTGCAAATCCTTACGCACAACCGCAGCATAGAACGTGTAGATGGGGTTTATGTTTTCCACCGGAAAATCGGTGCCCAACGGAGCCCATCCGTTTTGTTCAAGCAATTTTTTATAAGCATAGGCTGATTTAAGTCTTTTTTCGCCAAGGCGTGTTACAGCCCAGTGCATATCCGAAGTGGCGTGTGTTGGCTGTACCGACGGGATAATACTATAATCCCCGAAATAGTGCAGGTCTTCAGGAGCCACCACTTGCGCATGCTCTATCCGCCAGCGATGGTCGTTCTTGCCCTTAAGCACCGAAGCATAAACTTTCAGGATCACCCGGTTGGCTGAGTCACCAATGGCATGGGTGCACAACTGGAAACCCTTTTCTGCTACTTTTTTGGCGATCTCCTCAAAATGCTGCTGGCTGCTTAATAGAAATCCGTTCCAGTTTTTCTGATCATCATATGGCTTCAACAGGCATGCACCGCGTGAACCCAGTGCACCGTCGGCATACATTTTAAAACCGCGCACATTCAGTCCGGGCGTTTTAAATACGCCCCGCTTAAAAAGGTAATCGTAGTTTTCCTGCCGGTCGGCAAGCATAACATATAGCCGCATCTTGAGCAAACCTTTATGCTGCAATTCGGCGATGGTGGTTACCATGGTATAAGGCAGGCCGCAATCGGAGACGGTTGTCAGTCCATCGGCAAAACAATTACGTTGCGCCTGTACCAATGCCGTGTCGGTTATCTGCTCTGTTGGCTCAGGGATTTTGCGTGTTAAAATACCTACGGCATTATCAACCAGTATGCCGGTAAGTTTGCCGTTAACCGTCATGATCTGGCCGCCGGTGATGGTTTGCCCCGGCTTAATACCCGCCAGGTTTAGCGCCGCCTGGTTGGCAATAACAGCGTGCCCGTCAATACGGGTTAGCACTACCGGCCTCACCGGGAACAGCGAATCGAGCTTTGCTTTGTTTGGAAATTGCCTGCCCGCCCATTTGTTCTGATCCCATCCTCTGCCGATGATCCAGCCATCGCTGCTTCTTTTGGCAAAGGCTTGTACCGAATCCACGATCTCGCTCCAGCTTTTGGTGTTTTCGAGGCTTACTTCCTGCAAACTGAGACCGTACCCATAAAAGTGCGAGTGATCATCCATAAATCCGGGATATACCGCTTTGCCGCCGGCATCCAATACCTGCCGGGCCTTGTAAACGGATTCGAGGGAATCGCCTTTACCCACAGCGATGATCTTGCCCCCCTTTATCACAAAAGCATCTGCAATAGCAAAATTCTTGTCTACGGTATAAACAATGGCATTTTTTACCAGCAGGTCGGCATTGTAATCCTGTCGTTTACAGGCAAAGGCAAAAAGCAGGAGTAAGGGTAGCAGCTTTCTCATGGGTCAGGATTTACAAGTATCAAAATATTAAGTTGAAACATCAACCTTATTTTTAGTTGAATTTCAACAGTAACAATTAATTGACTGCCGGGTTTGAACACGATTTAAAGATTGGTTGGATTGTCACGATTTGCATACCCCGTTAAAAGTTATGCGCGTAAATAGCTAATTTAGCAGGCGCAAATCCGCCTTCGCCAAGGCTTCGGCGGACGATGGGAGATTTTTTATACATGCCAGATATTATCCAGCTTTTACCTGATTCAGTTGCCAACCAGATCGCCGCGGGCGAGGTGGTGCAGCGACCGGCTTCAGCGGTAAAAGAGTTGGTCGAGAATTCGATAGACGCGGGGGCCGACAAGATACAGCTGATATTGAAGGATGCCGGCAAATCGCTGATACAGGTGATTGATAACGGCTGCGGTATGAGCGTGACTGATGCGCGCATGAGCTTTGAACGCCACGCCACCTCCAAAATCCGCAAAGCCGACGACCTGTTTGCGATACGAACCATGGGCTTTCGCGGCGAGGCAATGGCTTCGATAGCGGCCATTTCGCATGTGGAGCTGAAAACCCGCCGTCATAATGACGAGCTGGGCACCTGTATCAATATCGAGGGTTCGGAAGTGGTGAGCCAGCAACCCTGTTCGGTCAACACCGGCACATCAATCTGCGTCCGCAACCTTTTTTATAATACACCCGCCCGCCGCAATTTTTTGAAGAGCAACCCGGTGGAGATGCGGCATATTGTGGATGAATTCCAGCGCGTGTCATTGGCACATCCCGAGATATTTTTCACCCTGCACCACGATGGCGAAGAGGTGTATCACCTGCCGGCCACATCGCTGAAGCAGCGCATCATTCACCTTTTTGGCAATAACTATAACCAGCGCCTGGTACCGGTTGAGGAAGATACTTCCATCATCAAACTGCGTGGCTATGTGGGTAAGCCTGAGTTTGCCCGGAGGACGCGCGGCGAGCAATTCTTTTTTGTGAACAACCGCTACATCCGCGATGCCTACCTGAATCATGCGGTATTGGCGGCTTTTGAAGAATTGCTGCCGGATGAGAGCTTTCCGCTGTATGTGCTGTTTATCGATATTGATCCGTCGAAGATCGACATCAACGTGCATCCAACTAAAACGGAGATCAAATACCAGGACGAGAAATCGATCTATGCCATTATCCGATCGGCAGTGAAACGTTCGCTGGGTAAGTATAATATTACGCCTACGCTCGATTTCGACCAGGAGAACAGCATCGGGCATCTCATTACGCAAAAACCGACGGATGAGATCGTGCAGCCCACCATCTCGTTCAATCCTGACTTTAACCCATTTGCAAACGACACCAAAGGCGCCGACAGGGAACTGCCCTTCCTGCGCAGTGCCGGCGATCACCGGAAAACGCCCGTACAGCAAAACTGGGAAATGCTTTACGAGATCGGTAAAAGAGAAAACACGCAACAGCACGAGATACATGCCGATAGGACAATTTCGGTTGAGGACGACGAAGTGAGCAAGCCAAGTGAGCGGCAGCTGTTCCAGGTGCATAACCGCTATATTCTGTCGCAGATCAAATCAGGCTTTATGCTCATCAACCAGCAGGCGGCGCATGAGCGTATCCTTTACGAACGTTTCCTGCAGCAACTGGATACGCATTCGGGATTGAGCCAGCAGAGTCTTTTCCCGCAAACGGTCACCCTGAACGGCGCCGATTTTGAGCTGCTGCGAGAGCTTTTGCCGGATGTGAGGGCCCTGGGATTTGATATTCGCGAGTTTGGTAAAAATACCGTGGTTGTGGAGGGTATCCCAGCCGATTTGGGTAACGTGAACGAGCACTCGCTATTGGAACACCTGCTTGAGGGATTTAAAAATAACCTTTCGATTCTGAAAGTAGACAAGCGCGATAACCTCGCCCGGTCGCTTGCGCGTAACGCCGCGACCAAAATCGGCGTCAGGTTATCATTAGAAGAAATGAATTTATTGATCGACCAGCTTTTTGCCTGCCAGATGCCGAATATTGCGCTTAACGGCAAGCCAATAATCAGTACATTTACGCTCAACGAGCTGGCCGATAGATTTGAGAAATAACCAATTAAAAAAACATGAGTCAATACAGGCAATCGCCCTTTGCTAATATAACACCGGTTGTAAAAAACCTCCTGATCATTAATATCATATTTGCTATTGCTGAACTGATTCTGCGGAATCGTTTTGATATGGAGGGCGTGCTGGGGATTTATTACTTCAATTCGCCTAAGTTCAACCTGTGGCAGATAATCAGCTACATGTTCATGCATGCTCCGGTAGACAGGGAACCGCAACATTTGCTGTTTAATATGTTTGGCCTTTTTATGTTCGGCCCGATACTCGAAACGGCCCTGGGATCGAAGAAATTTCTTAATTTCTATCTCATTTGCGGCATTGGTGCAATAGTATTTCAATGGATCGTACAAGCTTACGAGGTTTACCATATAGCAGGTTCTATCACTATTCCTTATCCGGCGACAGATCAGGGGTATTTTCAATATGGAGGCGGGGAGAAGGCCGCGCAAACCCTTTACGATGTATACAATGGGTCGGTTGTAGGGGCCTCCGGGGCAATATTTGGCATATTGGTCGCTTTCGCAACCATATTTCCCAATATGGAACTCATGTTATTTTTTATCCCAATACCAATCAAAGCCAAATATGTGATCTCGTTTTACGTCCTGCTGGAACTATACGAAAGCGTTTCCCAAGCTCCGGGCGACCACGTTGCACACCTGGCGCATATCGGCGGGGCCATACTCGGTTTCCTGATGGTAAAAATTTGGGGTATACGCCGCATGGATAACTTTTATTAATTTATTTGCGTTATCGAATAATATCGGAGAATTATGAGCACGCTTTGGCAACGTATCCAATACCGCATGCTGCGATCGGGCAGCAGGGTGAGCCTGCTTATATGGATCAATGTTATCGTTTACCTGGCTATCAATATCCCGTCCACGTTAGAGAAATTCATATTTCACTCAAATAATATCGACGTATTCATTGATGGGCACCTTGCTCTTCACGCCTACCTGCCGGTATTGCTGCGTAATCCCTGGACTCCATTTACCTATATGTTTATGCATGCGGGTATCCTCCACATTCTTATCAATATGCTTTGGTTATACTGGATGGGGCAGATATTTGAGGAGTACCTGGGCACTAACCGAACTATCGGATTATACATATTGGGAGGCCTTGTCGGTGCGTTTTTGTTTGTCCTGTTCTATAATATCCCGACATTATTTACCACTCAAGATTTAGTTGGCGGCAAACTGGTGGGAGCATCAGCCGGCATCATGGCTATCATAGTTGCCACTGGCACGCTACTGCCGGATTATGAAGTTTACGTTTTACTAATAGGTGCTGTAAGACTAAAATGGATTGTTTTATTCCTGATAATACTCGATTTTTTCGGAATAGTTGGTTTCAACGCAGGTGGCGAGTTATCTCACCTGGGCGGAGCGCTTTTCGGCTTCATTTATATAAAACAGTTGCAGCGCGGTACCGACATGGTGACTTTCTTCACCAAACTTTTTAAAAAGCGGTCCAAGTTAACTGTTGCGACTAAAGGCGGCACAACGCCCACCGGTAAAAAACCCCGCCAGGAGGATATCGACCGCATACTCGACAAGATATCCCAATCGGGCTACGACAGCCTGAGCAAACAGGAAAAGGAAATACTTTTCAGAGCCAGCAAGGACAATGAAAGCTAAAAGCAAGCTTGGCTTTCTCAACCGTTTGTTCCTTTGGATCAATATATTACTTTGCCTCGGCTTACTCAGCAGCTATCTCGCTCCCATCACCAATCCAACTACCTTTTGGCCCGTTGCTTTTTTCGGCCTTGCTTACCCGTTTCTGCTGCTGGCCAATGTGATCATGATCGCCTGGTGGCTCCTGCGTAAATGGAAATTTGCGCTGCTTTCGCTCATTTGCATCCTCATCGGCTGGAAGGTATTAAACAATAACATCGGCCTGCGCTTTGCCGAATCCGCAGGTAAGACAAACGAACCGGGGCTGGTTAGGGCAATGACCTATAACGTACACAACTTTAAACGCTACGGCTCCAAGAATGACCTGTCGACCAAGCGCGAGATACTGCAGATCATACAGGATGAACTACCGGACGTGATCGGCTTCCAGGAATTTTATACCCGCAACAAAGGGCAATATGATATGCTCGATTCGATACAAAGAATATTAAGAGCACATAATTATTATTTCGAGGCGGTGCGATCCAATCGTGATGAAGCCATCGGGCTGGCCATATTCTCGCGCTATCCTATCATCGCCCACGGCATGATCCAGCTGAGCGAACGTTCGAGCGAAAATCAATGCCTGTATACCGACATTAAAAAGGGCAGCAAAATCTTTCGTTTTTACAGCGTACACCTGCAGTCGATCCGTTTCGACCCGGACGATTACCGCTACCTGAACAACGTGGCCAAAAACGGCGACCAGCCAGACAAAAGTTCAGCATGGCGGCTTGGCGGCAAATTGAAAACCGCTTTCCTTAAACGAAGCGAGCAGGTGTTCAAGATCAGGGCGCATGCCGATAGCTGTAAAACACCCTACATCATCTCCGGCGACTTTAATGATACACCAACATCATTCGCAGTTAACCAAATGAGCAAGGGCCTTAAAAACGCCTTTGCCGAACGGGGCTCGGGCCTGGGGCGCACTTATAACGGCAGCTTCCCCAATTACCAGATCGATTACATCTTGGCTTCACCCCATTTTGACGTGCGCGATTACCAGGTTGTTGAAAAGCGGCTGTCGGATCATTACCCGGTAAAGAGTGACCTGGTGTTGAAGTAGCCTCACCTCAACTTCTCTCCGTTGGAGAAGGGTTAAATGGGCAAAGTTTTAAAGTCCTCTCCTTTGGAGAGGATTTAGGTGAAGCAACTTAAATCCTTGCATCAAAATGATAAAAATCCTTTATACTCTTACAGCGGCATTTAGCACAGGCTGTAAAAAATCGTAGTTTTGGCAAATGGAACAAAATCTATTTGTTTACAATACTTTATCCCGAAAGAAAGAAAGATTCGAGCCCTTCAATCCGCCCCATGTGGGCATGTACGTTTGCGGGCCCACAGTTTACAGCGATGTGCACCTGGGCAATTGCCGCACCTTCATGTCATTCGATCTCATATTCCGTTACCTGGTACACCTGGGTTATAAGGTGCGCTATGTGCGTAATGTGACCGACGCAGGGCATTTGGAAGGCGACGCGGGGGATGAAGGAGAAGACAAAATAGAAAAGAAGGCCAAACTGGCACAATTGGAGCCGATGGAGATCGTACAAAAGTATACGGTCGATTTCCATAATATCATGGCTATTTTCAATCTGCTGCCGCCCAGCATCGAACCAACTGCCACCGGCCACATTATTGAGCAGATTGAGTTGGTAAAATTGATCCTCGAAAAAGGTTTTGCTTACGAAGTGAATGGTTCCATTTATTTTGATGTGGAAAAATATAACCTTCATCACAATTATGGTATATTAAACGGCCGGAAACTGGAGGACCTGATCAACAATACCCGCGACCTGGGTGGCCAGGATGAAAAGCGCGGCAAGCTCGACTTCGCACTCTGGATCAAAGCTAAACCCGAACACCTGATGAAGTGGCCGTCGCCCTGGAGCATGGGCTTCCCGGGCTGGCACCTGGAGTGCTCGGCCATGAGCAATAAATACCTGGGTAAAGAATTTGATATCCACGGCGGCGGCATCGACCTGATGCCAACACACCATACCAACGAGATAGCGCAGAATTTTGCCGCCTGCGAAATGATACCGGCCAAATATTGGGTACATACCAATATGCTGACGGTGAACGGGCAAAAAATGTCGAAATCATTGGGCAACAGCTTTCTGCCGCAGGAATTGTTTGCGGGTACCCACTCGCTGCTCAACAAAGGCTACAGCCCCATGACGGTGCGCTTTTTTATGATGCAGGCGCATTACCGCAGTACACTCGATTTCAGCAACGAGGCGATGGAAGCGTCGGAAAAGGGATTTAAACGCCTCATGAACTCCATGACGCTGCTGGATAGCCTGAAGGCTTCTGATGCCGGTGAGGTGGAAACAGCACCTTTACTGCAGCGCTGCTATGACGCCATGAATGACGATTTTAACAGCCCGGTTTTGATAGCCGAACTGTTTGAAGCTTCGCGCATCGTTAATTCGGTTAAAGATGGTAAGTTAAAGATCGACACAGGAAATCTTTTGGCGCTGAAAAAGCTGATGAACGATTTTGTGTTCGGTGTATTGGGCCTCAAAAACGAGCAGACTGCTAACGACGATTTGCCCAGGGTGATGGAAATGGTAGTGAAACTGCGTAACGAGGCCAAGACAAACAAAGATTACGCCACATCCGATAAGATAAGGCAGGGCCTGCAAGGTATAGGTTTCCAGCTGATGGATGGTAAAGACGGCACTTCGTGGAGTAAAATTTAAATTGTCCGCAAAAAATTGATATTTGTACTTTATAAACTATTATTCCGTTTATTGTTCGGAACGCCCCGATCAAACCGAATTTGCTAAAAATTGAATAAGATCGTCCAAAACCCGCAGTCAAGAATGAAACGAACTCTTTTAGTGGCAGTTGTGCTTCTAAGTAGTCATCTTATAACCTTTGCTCAAAAGGTAAAGGTCGACGTCAATACCGTAGTTGAAACCGAAAAGGCCTTTGATCGCCTGGTTGAGCGCAAAGGGATAAAGGAGGCGTTTTTAAGCGTGGCCGACCCGGAAGGCATCGTTTTTAAGCCGCGGATGGTTAAGATAACCGACTTTTACAGCTCGATAGAGAAACAGCCGGGGTCGCTGAAATGGGAACCTAAATTTGCGCGCATATCTGCAAACGGCGACCTGGCATTTACCGCAGGTCCGTATATTTATCAGAACGACAAGAGTAACGAGGATGATAAAGTGTACGGTGATTACGTGTCGATCTGGAAACTCGATCAAAATGATAATAAATTCAAGCTGCTGATCGATTTGGGCATCCAGCATCCCGAATCAGAAAAACAGGAACTGGTTGATTTTAAACAACCCGATACCGCCAAACAAATTGCGCCGAGCAAAGACCCATTTGCAGGCAGGGGCGTTATCCTGGCTACCGACAAAGCTTTTAATGAAACCCTGGGCAAATCGGCAGTGGCGAGCTATAAAGAATTTCTTAGTCCAGAGGGGCGTTATTATTTCCCCGGCTTTGAACCGATGACCGGGTCAGATAAGATCATGCAATTTGTCGCCAATGAAGGTATCAGCATTACGGCCAATACCACCAACGTGGGCCGCTCCACCAGTAACGACCTGGCCTACAGCTACGGCACCGCCCGCATCCGCAAAGGCGATGTGGTAAGCGACTTTAACTATGTCCGCATTTGGGAGATAGATGCGAACCACCGGTGGAATATTTTGCTAGAAGTATTCTCGGCTGTGGAACAGTAGTATGTTAACTGGTTAACTTGTTGAACTGGTTAACTGGGAGGTACTAAGTGATTTTTTGTTTGTCGCTTCTTCTTGCTTATCTTTACGAATCTAACCTTAATCACTAACATCATGAGAGATTTCGTCGATCTCAACGCCTGACAAAAATCAAGACAGCTTAGAAAAGATATTTCCGCACTAACCAAGACATTTCCTCGGGAAGAAGCTTATCGGCTTACAGATCAAATTATCCGTTCGTCGCGTTCTATAGGAAATAACATAGCCGAGAGTCATGGGAGATACCACTATGCCGACTCGAAGAAGTTTTTTATTAACGCCCGGGGTTCAGCGTCTGAAACAATCGATCACCTTATTGTTGCAATCGACGAAGGATATATCGATAATGAAACTTTTGAAAGATTAAAAGCCGGCTGCGAAAGCTGTATGAAATTAATAAATGGCTATATTAAATTTCTGAAAGACCAGTCAACACAAGAACAACATCATACACCCAGTCAACTGGTCAACAAGTTAACTAGTCAACAATCACAGTAATTTATCGATTATATTATCAGCCGACAACCCCTCCGCCTCCGCGTGGTAGCTGCGGATGATGCGGTGCCTCAAGACTGGCTTGGCGACAGCCCTTACATCTTCAATATCCGGCGAGTATTTACCGTTAATAACAGCGTGGCATTTGGCACCTAATATCAAAAACTGCGACGCACGTGGGCCGGCGCCCCAATTAAGCAGGCGTTTGATTTCGGCGGGAGCCAAGTCGCTGTTGGGGCGGGTTTTGGAAACCAGCTTCACAGCATATTCCAGTACGTTATCGGTAACCGGGATGTTGCGCACCAATTGCTGAAAATAAGCTATCTGTTCGCCGTTGAGCACTTTCTTTACCTGCTGGGTATTGCCGCTGGTGGTATTTTTCACAATTAGCAGTTCCTCGGCGAGGGTAGGGTAATCGAGTGACACGTTAAACATAAACCGGTCAAGCTGTGCTTCCGGCAAAGGATAAGTGCCCTCCTGCTCTATCGGGTTCTGGGTAGCCAATACAAAGAATGGCTGCGATAATTTATGCGTAACCCCGGCCACGGTCACCGCTTTTTCCTGCATCGCTTCCAGCAAAGCAGCCTGTGTTTTAGGTGGGGTACGGTTTATCTCATCAGCCAGGATAATGTTAGCAAAAACAGGGCCCGAGATGAATTTAAAATTACGGTCCTCGCCCAATATCTCCGAACCAATGATATCGGATGGCATCAGGTCGGGCGTAAACTGTATCCGGCTAAAGTCGAGGTCGAGTATTTGTGCCACGGTTTGCACCAAAAGCGTTTTCGCCAAACCCGGCACACCTACCAATAAACAATGACCGTTACTGAAGATGGAGATCAGGACTGATTTAACTACCTCATCCTGGCCGATAATTACCTTGCCAAGCTCGGCAGTAATTTGCCGGTAGGCGTCCTTTAACGCGTCGGCGGCTTCAACATCGGTGCGGTGTTGCATATCTTTTATTGAGCGGATTTAACACTTTGAGCGGATACAGGCGTGTTGGGCCAGCCTTTTAGTTGCGGGCAAACCAGGTATTCCGGGTCTATTTTGATAAAGGTTTCTTTTCTTCTTTTCTCAAACCACTCGCTTATGGTACGGTTGAGCTTGTCCTCTTGTGCACCCTCTTTTATTTTAGGATAATCCTGTTTTAAATTGGCTTTATGCGCGTCGGTTTCCGATTTGAGATACAATATTTTGTAAACCTTCTTCCCGCCCTGTTGCTCGGTAAACTCACGGGGCGCCGATATGCCGCCAACCTTCATGGTATCTATCGTTAGCGCTATTTGCGGATCCAGCTTATCGGTAGGTATAAATGTGGTACGGGTTTCTACGTTATCGGCATTCAGCATCATACCACCGTTGAATTTTGTCTCCTTATCATCCGAGTAAAGAGAAGCCAGCAAGGAGAAGGTGACGTTTTTGTTTTTTTTCAATAATAGGTAAACACTGTCGGCTCTCGATTTGGCGCGGTCCAAACTTGCCTGCGTGATAGCCGGCACTATCAGGATGTGGCGTGCATGTACCTGCTCGCCGCGGCGCTCAATCACCTGCAAAAAGTGGAAACCAAAATCCGTTTCAAATACCGGCGATATTTCCCCTGCTTTCAGTTTAAATGCCCAGGCCGAAAACTCTTTTACAAAAGTATTACGATCGGCAAACCCAAGGTCGCCGCCATCGGGAGCTGTGCCGCCATCGTTTGAATATAAACGCGCCAGGTTGCCAAAGTCCTCACCCTTTTTTACACGGGCCAGCAATTCTTCAGCTTTTTGCCTGTAGGCTTCCTTCTCTTCGCGGGTAAGCTTCGGTTGAAAAACGATCTCGCCCACCTCGACTTCCTTGTTGTAGGTAGGCAGACTATCCTTGGTCACTTTTTTGAAGTAGCTCTCCACATCAAGCGGGGTTACGCTCACTTTTTCGGTGATCTTGCCGCGCATGCGCTGCGCCACCATGCTTTCCTTGATGTCGTCGCGAATTTCGTCCTTATACTGGATGGTAGATTTACCCAGGAACCCTTCGAGCTTATCCTGCCCGCCGGCGCGGGTTATCATGCTGCGCATCCGGCGGTCAACTTCATTATCAACCTCGTCGTCCTTCACGGTAACGCTGTCGATAACGGCTTGCTGAGCCAGCAATTTCTGTGTAATAAAACTTTGAAGGATGTCGCATTTGATGGATTCGTTCGGTTGGCCACCCGATATCAGGTAGTTACCGTAGCGCAACTCTATATCCGATTTTAAAACGATGCTGCTGCCTACTACCGCGGCTATCTTATCGATGGTGCGTGGCTGAGCGTATGCAAATGAAATGGTTAAAACTAAACTTAAAATAAGGGCCGACCCGATCTTTCTCATGTACTTATCTGTGTGCAAAACATGCAAAGGTGCGAAAATATCGGCACAATGCGCATGAATATTTTTGTGCGAATATGCTCATTATGCCTCTAACAATTAACTATTTTTGGTTAAAATTTGTTAAAAGTGAAAGTTGAAGATGCAAATGCCCTGCGGTTTATCCTGCAGGAAGAGATATACCTCCTGAATGATGACAAAACCCTGTATACTGCCGCAGAAGCACCTTCACCGGTAATTGAAACGCCAAAGCCCGTTTTTAATTACCTCGGTTCCAATAAAAAGAATTTCCTGGTACTGGTTAATTATGCTGGTCACGAGTACATCCAGGATGATCACCTGGCTGCGCTCGACAGCGTGTTAGGGCGCAAGGGACACGCGCGGGAGGATGTAGCTATCGTCAATTTAGCTAAACATGATTGGGCCGATCAGCAGCAGCTTTTAGCTTTCTTTGAACCGAAAACGTTGGTGATCCTCGGTAATAACGCTATTCCGACCGGGGCAGACGAAGTCAAGTTCAACCAAATCGAAAAAATTGAAGATATTGCCGTTCTATACACTTTCAGTTTTGATGAGATGATGACAAACGTGGAGAAAAAAAAGGCGTTTTGGGAACAAATAAAGGCCCTGTAATATGCCCGCTAAATTAGTCTTCGCCACCAACAACCAACATAAACTGGAAGAGGTTGCCGCCAAACTCAATGGTCGCATTGAACTCCTCACGCTGAATGATATCGGCTGTCACGACGATATTGAAGAAACCGGCACGACATTCTATGAAAACGCCTCGATCAAGAGTCGTTTTGTTTACGAGACCTACGGCCTCAACTGCTTTGGCGACGACAGCGGCCTCGAGGTGGAAGCGCTGGGCGGCGATCCGGGCGTTTATTCGGCACGTTATGCTGGTGAGCATGGCAACCACAGCGCCAATATGGATAAGGTGCTGAAGAATCTTGAGGGAATTGATAATCGGCGGGCGCGCTTTATTTCGGTCATCTCTTTAATGTGGAATGGCGCTGAATATTTTTTTGAAGGGACGGTAGAAGGCACGCTTCGCCGTGAGCGCACTGGCAGCGATGGCTTCGGATATGACCCGATATTTCAGCCTGACGGGTTTGATATCACCTTTGCCGAAATGACGCTGGAGGAAAAAAACAAGCTGAGTCACAGGGCGAGAGCGGTGGAAAAACTGGTGGAGTTTTTGGAAAAAGGAAGCTAAATAACAGGATTTTTATTAATTGCCCGTTACCACCGCCGTCGTATCCTTAACTTTCTTGATCGAATCCTGTTTTACCGGCACTATTTTCCTGATTGAATCCTGTTTACCGGGCACTACTTTTTTGATCGAATCTTGTTTGCCGGGCATTCCTTTTTGTAAACTATCCGGTTTAAAGTTAGGCATGGCGCCATTGCCCGGCTTACTTCCGCCAGTATCCTTTTTTGCTGTTTGATCTTTACCGGGCGGACCTTTCACAGTCGGCTTTCCTTTGACCGGCGCTTTGCCTTTGGCGGTCTTATCCGTTTTTTTGTTATACGACGGCAGTATCGACTCTTTAGATAACGGCCTGTCCTTGGGCTTCCAGATAAAACCCTTCAGCGTCTTATCTTCATCATTAAATTTTCCAATAGGCGCGTATCTATGCTCGGGCTTGTTCGAAAACACCATTGTGGTTACCTTACCGTCCTTAAACCGTATGTGTACCCGGCTGCTCAGCGATCGCTGCATTTCCTTCACTTCCTTTTTGACCGTGTCGCGCGAAAAGTAGATCGTCTCGGCATTACCCGCAACAAACATGCTTTCGAGCTTGTCATTTTTAAAGAAGCCCCGCATGCGTTTCCCCGCCATCTGGTTAAAATGCAGGGAATCGCCCTTCTCCGTGTTGACGATAAAAGAATTGGGGTAAAGCTCCATGTTGTTGAGCTTTTTATCCCTCATTTGCAGGTTAATGGTATCCCCCGACAATTGCGATCCCTGGGTCCACAACATCGGGTTTACATAAAGGCGTATAGTTGAATCGCTGGCGGTGTAAAATGCCGAGTCGGCTTTGCCCTGCAGGTCCGATTTAAACAATTTAACATGATGGAATGCGCTCAATATCCTTACCCGCGCCGTGTCATCCAGCTTCACCTTTCGCACCAAAAAAACCGAATCGACCTGGTTGGCCAGCTTGATACTATCCTGCTTACTTAGCTTTTTGGCAGGTGGTGGCGCAAGGGCGCCCTTATCAACAGCATTCTTATCGCCGGCATTTTTGCCCGGGACCGATTTGTCACCGGTCTTCTTATTAGTCTTCTTTTGCACATATTCCTTAGTCTTGAAGCCATCAAAATAATGCCTGTGAAAAACGGCGGTGTCCGGCATCATTCTGGGCGGGTCCAGATCAATATGCTTTACGGGGCCCTTGTAAACAATAGACTGCGGGTGGATCGTGGTGTCTTTAATATGGGCCAGGCGCATCTTTTCCTGCATCTCCTTCTGATCTTTATAGGTAACTATCCGCGTCTCAAGCGTATCAGCGGTCATAAAGATAGAATCGTGCTTCAATTTGGTCGTATCCCGCTTCTTCGCCACTGAATCTACCGGCAGCTTCAGCAGCGTAAGCGGCTTGGCTTTATTCTTTTTGGAGGTATCGGTTTTCGCAGCGGTTTGCTGCGTTGTCGCGAAAAGTCTTTCCTGCGGAGTTAATGGCTTGATCACGGCTACAGGTTTGTTTGCAGGCGTTTTTGAGACTGTGGTACCCTTTTGAGGTTTAACGTTCGCTGTATCCACTTTTGCTTTTTTCCCGGTATCGGTAACAATCGTTTTATTTTTCAGCGAATCATTTTTGGTGGTATCCTTTTCCTCGGTTACAATGACTGCATAAGCATTTTTCGTCACCACGGTTCGCTCCTCCGATTTAAAATAATCGCCGAGGTCGCCCTTCAGCGTCATCTTTTGCTCGGTATCATTAAAAACAATGTGGTCAATGGCGTGTCCGTACCCCTTCTTCCGGTCGTAAAAAAGGCTATCACCTTTTAACGATTTTGTGCCTGAATGATATAGATTCTTTTTGCCGAAAAAGGCCTGCTCGGTATTGGTATTGTAGGTGCCGTTTTCGGTGTAGAGGGTGTCATTGTCCTTGTTCTCCTTGCCTTTCTTTTTGCCATAAATATTCGTTGGACCAAAAAAGTAAGCGATCTTGGAATTAGAGTTATACTTCATCGTATCCGTCAGCGTCAGCGCGTCGGGTGTAAGCAGGTGCACATTATAGCGGAAGTACGAATCGCGGGTTTGCGCATAATAGTAGCCGTTCTGGCTGGTGAGGATGTTATCCTTGTTTACTAGTTTACCCCCGCCTGTGTAGGTGCCGAAACGCGTGGCCGTATTGTAGGTAAGATAATTGGTGGTAAGCGTAGCATCTTTATCCACCATCCTCACATTATCCGTCAGGATGGCGATCTTGGTGTTACCATCATAGTTCAGCTTATCTGAGTAGATATGCATCGTATCGCCCTGCGTGATCACCACGTGGCCGAAGGCATCAAATTTATTCTCCTTCTGGTGAAAATAAGCGCTATCCGATTGCAGGGTGGAGTAATCCTGCTGAAAAGTAGCGTCATAAACTTTCAATACGTCCACACCGTTCACTTTGCCGCCCTGTACGCTCGAAGACTTGATAATTTTGATGACCGATTTTTGCTGCGCAATTACCGCCGTTGCGGCCATCAACAAAAAAATGGTTAACATGTATTTGATCACGGGGCAAAATTACTTTTTTGAACGGAATTATATGGCTTCGCCGATCTGACCGGCTTAAAGCCTGTAAATCAACATCCGCTTACTATTAAATGCTTATTAAAAAGTAATGTTTCGTCTCAAATTATTGTTTGGTTTAGGGGGGCGATAGGCTTGGTTAAATTAAATTAATATTTTTGGTGATGCTGCCAATAGGGCGTTTCACTCATTTCATCAGCGAAAATCATCTTTTCACTCCTGCCGATCGCGTCCTGGCTACGGTAAGCGGCGGGATGGATTCGGTTTTACTGGCGCATTTGCTTAAAGCAGCCGGTTACCAATTCGGCGTGGCCCATTGCAATTTTCAGCTGCGGGGCGATGAAGCCAATGCCGACCAGGCCTTTGTTAAAAACCTTGCCGATGAGCTCGCGGTACCCTTTCACGACATCAATTTCGATACCACGCAATATGCTGCCGAACGCAAAATATCCATCCAGATGGCCGCCCGCGAATTACGGTATCAATGGTTCAGCCAAATCAGTCAACACTTCGGCTACGATGTCATCGCGCTAGCGCACCATCAAAACGATGCCATCGAAACAATATTGCTCAACCTTACCCGCGGCACCGGCATTGCGGGTATGCATGGCATTTTGTCTAAAAATGGCCATATAGTACGCCCATTATTGTTTTTGAAGCGCGACGAGATCGACAATATCATCCGCAAAAATGATATACCCTATCGCGAGGACAGCTCCAATGCATCGGCTAAATACGCCCGCAACAAGATCAGGCTCGAGGTGATCCCAAAACTAAAAGAGCTGAACCCGGCATTGGAGGAAACATTTGAGCGTAACCTGCAACATTTCAGTGAGTTAGAGATGCTGTTGCAAAAACGGCTGGATGAGCTCCGGAAAACATTATTCATTTCGAAAGGCGATGATATTTATATTAATATCGATACCCTCAAAAAACTTCAGCCTCAAAAGCTATTGCTTTATGGCCTGCTGCAGGATTATGACTTTAATGAATCGACGGTAGAAGATATTATTTCTTCACTGGACAAACATTCGGGCAGGGTATTTACATCGCCCGCTTACACCCTGGTACTCGACCGGAAAGATCTTATTTTATCCCCGAAACAAGATGAACCGTTGCCTGTAACCATCGAACCAGGAAATCACGAGGTGCATTTTGGCAATTATCGTTTGGGCATCTTACATGATGACTCACCCCTCATTATCCGGGATAACCCGATGGCCGCATCAGTGGATGCCGATTTGCTCATTTACCCCTTAACGTTGCGTAGCTGGCAGCAAAGCGACTATTTTTACCCGCTGGGTATGAAAACCAAAAAGAAGCTGAGCGATTTTTTTATAGGCTTTAAAGTACCGCTGAACGGGAAGAAACAGGTGCCGCTGCTTATAAACGGCAACGGCGATATGATATGGGTTGGCGGCTACCGGCCCGATAACCGGTATAAGGTAAGCGCGAAGACCAAAAAAGTTACTATTTTTGAACTCACGAAGCTATGAGCGAAAAACCCGTCTTTGTCGAAAAACAATACCTTGGCCGCGAGTGGATACCCATTACCATCCGCCTGATGCTGGCTATGTTTTGCTTTGCCGCCTATACTTTTAATTTTTTTACCGACACCAATGAGAAAGCTGATATCCTGGCAGTTGCAGGTTTTGGCATCATCACCATCTCCATCATCATGGGGTTTTTCCTGCATTTTCGTACACGGGTAATTAAGGGCAGCATCCTGATTGACGGCCTATGGACCACACGCCTGGTGAAGATCGATCTCAACAGCATCGTTAAAGTGTAAAAGGGCATTTACAGCCGCTATTTTTTTAATAATCCGGTGTACAACCTTCACCAAAAGGGCACCATCCGCTTTTATACCTCGGGTAAGGACGCCGTGCACCTCACTGACCGCGACGGCCTGGTTTACATCATCGGTACGCTGCATCTCAATGAACTGATGCGGGCGATCAATGAGGAAATGAAGTAAAGCTCCAGGCGTTCACACCACGCCCGCTTCTGCCCGGAAAACGCCCCATCGCAACCTGTTTTTCAGTGAATTATCAGGAATACGGAAATGCAGGCACAAATAACGATTACGCCGAACTTCACATTTTCCGCTGTCGGAGAAATAGTATATTAGTGTTTAATGAAACGCCTCATCATATTCTTATTGATCGCTTTTGCGGGGCATTTGCAGGCGCAGACTACTAAAACTGCCCGCCAGCCGCTGGTATCGGTCCATCCATACCTTGATTCAAAGACCGATCCGGGTAAAATGGACACCATTTCGCTGTGGCGATACAATTTCGACGATAAGAAAACATCCAATTATCCTGATACCGTACATTTTAGAGGAACCATCACTTTTTGGCGCACGAAACCCGTGCCTGATACAAATTATGAAAAGATTTTTAACCGGCCCTGGGCGCCATCCATCTCATTTGGCATTTATGATCTTGCGGACTCGGTATACTGCAAACAAATTGGATTGAGAGCTAAACTGATATCAAGTTGTATACCACCCTATGTAGGCGGCGATATCATTGTGGCTGGAAATTATATTTTCATGAGTGAAGGCGTCTGCCTCAATTGCCGGTACAGCGGTGATGCGGACTATTGCCATCCTGTCGTGAATTATGTATTCAGCAGCGTCAAAACCACCTCAAACTCTTCTTTACAGGATATTCTTAAACAATTTCCAATAAAACGGCAAAGCAAACAGGAGTAAAACTCATGTTTTAGGCAAACGCCTCGATCTTTAAAATAAGCGAACCGCGTCCTATCGAAGTCCTTTCAGTTATAGCCCAACCGGGTACTTAAACACCTGCCGGCATAAATTGCCATTGCCGTCAATGCCTTCCACCACCACGCGGTAGGTTGCGGGGCTGCCTTCATTGTAATATTCAATGGATGCCTTGCCATTTGTTGTGATAATATCGGGGTTCCAGTAAATGGTGCTGCGGTCGTCGTTGGGTTGCTTGCCGGTTTGCACATTGTATTTAGGCATATAAAATTCGCGCGCTTTATAAAAGCCATTGAACGAATGGATTATCAGGCCGTCAACCCCGTCACTCGTGGTATGTTGCGCTTCGGCACCATGTTTTAGCGTGACAATAAGCGCTCCGCTCGATGCACTTGAGCCATATATTGACAGATAACCGCCGCTTCTTAATATTTCGATGCTATAGATGTCATTGGCATTAATGTTATCCAGCATTTTGGGGCTGACTTGTGCTCCTTCAATAATTATGACCATTGCTGAACTACCTCCCAAACTATGCGCTGGTCGTAAATTGTATGCCATTCCATTATGGAAGCTTACGCCAAATACTTTACCTACTAGAATTTCAGATAGTTTTCCATCCCCACTACGCATTATTTGATCGCTTAGTAACACCTGGTCGGCATTACCCGGACCATTCAGGTTGGCTGAAAGCTTCATATTCTCCGTGTTCGGCGCTTCGAAAGGACTTCGTCTCGCTCTAATAGTTACTTCTTTTAAGTGAATAGCATTTTTCATGGAAAGCATTTTGCCGGTAACGTAGGCCTGTTTCAAAGCATCGGATACTTTTACAGGAATACTATCGGTTAGAAAAGTCGCCGACCTTGTCACATGTGTAACCGATAGATAGCCAGGTTTGTCAACCGCTATCCTGACGCTGGTGCCACCTTTAGCTTTTTTGGCGTTGATGACCAGTTTGGTGCTGTCATTGAAAGTGAGGTTGGAGAATATAAAACGACCCTGGTCGTCACTGAGGGTATCGGCGGAGAACATATCTTTTACCGAAGTCAGCCTGATCTTGCCATTGGCGATAGGTTTGTTGCCCATGGTTTTGATCATGCCCGATAGGTTTAATGCCGTTTCGGGCTGGTATTTGAGCGGCTCATCCGCCATGATCTTTTTCCACTCAAAACGGCGATAGCCCTGGGTGAGCATCAGCAAATCGAGATCGCTGCGGGTTTGTTCGCTGTTGTCAGCAAAATAGTGATCGGGGTCTTCGATATAGCCCTTCAATTCGGAGGTTAGCAAAATATCCGAATATATGGAGCTTTCAGCCTGCTCATCGGCAGGGGCTTTGGTCTCGTTAGTTATGGCTATGGAGAATGTCCCGGTATCAGCCTGCAGCATCAGCTTTACCTTTTCTCCCGGCGCATAGCTTTCCTTGCCGCCTGAGATCGCCAGCTTTTCTGAATCTGCATTTCGGATAAAGAGAATCCTTTCATTCAGCGGCTCCCCGCTTTGCGAAAACACCGTGAACCGGGTTATGCCGGAATGGAACCTGCTTTTAGGGATGGCCCGCCCAAAGGCCGGTCCGTTGAGTTTTGCCGCCGCCGTAAAGCTAACCTGGCCGCCCGATTGAGCGAGCAGATAAAATACCGTATCGGTTTTCAATCGGGCTTCGCTTGCGGCTATTTTTACATAAACACTGTCGGCTGTATTATTAAGGGTTAAAACAAAGCCGTTATAGCGTGCTTCAGGCAAATCGACCGTAAAGGTGCTGCCGTCGGCACAACTAATTTTGGCTTTGTAACGTTTGCCGGCTTCAGGCGTTAGCGGGAACTCGCCCATACCGGCATGTTGTGTGCTCAATACGGCCAGCTCCTGGTTATTATTGTCGATGATAACACCCTGTACCGAAGCCGAAAGCCCGTTCTTGCTGATGGCCTTGAAAGCTACTTTCGAGCGCAGGCCATTCACCAGGTAGCCGCCCTCCGGAAAGAACTGGATATCGGGCACAGCCTGTTCATTGGTTTTGCTTAACACTGAAGGTATCCCCCCAATCACTATCCGGTGATCATAAAAACCCGTGCTATCATTACGCATCAGGTTGGTATAGGCCCTGATACGGTACAGTCCGGACTTGTAGGTATAGGGAATCATGAAATCGCCATGCGAAGTGCCGGCGTGCAGTTGCAGGGTCAAACGTTTAATAACGGTATCACCAGGATTGATCAGTTCGGCGTATAAAACACCGCTGATTGCCGACAGGCGATGCTCGGCGCCGGTAACCGTATAGGCTTTAAACCAGATGGTATCGCCCAGCGAATACCAGGAACGGTCCAGGTGCAAATGCACCTTCTCAACCGGGTGACGGGCAACGAAATCATGTAATTTGTTTTGAAGGGTTGGGATTACGGTATCCGACGATACCGCACTATTAGAAAATGTTCTGTAGTCGGCTTGTAATAACCCGACGGCTCCACTTGCAGCCCGCCCGCCCCGAACATTTAGACTATCATGATTAATAACTCGGTCATTGGTAGCATTGGGAAAAAAAAAGCTTGCATACGCAGACGGTTTTTTGTCAGCCTGACTTAACACTCTGTCAGATAAAGTGACTTGTGCAAAGGTACCATACGGAGACATTAATCCCCAAAAGGTAAATATCAGCAATCTAAATATATTGTTCATAGGTTTTCATAAAAGTACAATATGAAACATGTTGTTTGTACAATTCCGGCTGTCTGTATTTTATTTTTTTAAATAATAAAATAATTTTAAATTTTCAGAAATCAAAAGTAACGAGGTAGTTGTGTTAGCATTCTTATATA